>OGCO01005834.1_pt1 | contig 11538 bp, 14 predicted proteins | sample 1570171 | NCBI WGS metagenome assembly OGCO01 (sample SAMEA4370583, study PRJEB24528) | human gut metagenome | reverse complement strand
TGGCCCAGCAAGGCGGTGCCGATTACATCGGATGCGGCGCTGTATTTGGTTCTGCCACCAAACAGGATGCCACACCGCTTTCCAGGGAGACCCTGCGTACAATCTGCCAAGGTGTTTCCATTCCGGTGGTTGCCATCGGCGGCATCACGGCTCAGAACGTCCAGCAGCTCGCAGGAAGCGGCATCCAAGGCATTGCCGTTGTTTCTGCCATCTTTGGACAGCCAGACAAAACAGAAGCCGCCCGGCAGATGCATCAGCTTGCAAATCAGATCTGCGGAGGTGCGCAATGAACACCATACGAATTCCTGTTTTAACCATTGCTGGCAGCGACAGCAGCGGCGGCGCCGGCATTCAGGCAGACTTAAAAACCATGCTTGCCCGCACCGTCTATGGCATGAGTGCCATTACCGCTCTGACCGCACAAAACACAACCGGTGTACAGGGGATTCTCCCTGTACCAGCCGCTTTTCTCCAGCAGCAGCTGGAGGCGGTCTGCTCAGATCTTCCACCGCAGGCTGTCAAAATTGGCATGCTTGCCAGCGCTGACCAAGTTCCGGTCATCTGCCAGGCAATCCGCACCTATGCACTGCGAAATATTGTAGTGGATCCGGTTATGGTTGCCACAACCGGTGCAACGCTCACCCAACAGGAAACCATCTGTGCCATGCAGGAACAGCTCTTTCCGCTTGCAACGCTGCTGACGCCCAATCTGGTGGAAGCAGAATCCCTGCTGGGAACCGCTATTACAACCTGCTCAGAAATGGAACAGGCTGCCAAACAGCTGGCAGCACACTATCATACAGCTGTCCTGCTCAAGGGCGGACATCTCACAGAAGAAGCCACTGACATTTTATATGATCCGGAAACTGGACTGCATGCCTTTCCGGGCAAACGCATGCACACTGCCAATACCCACGGAACCGGCTGCACCCTTTCCTCTGCTCTTGCCGCAGAACTCGCAAAGGGACATTCCCTGCCGGAAAGTGTTCGTCTGGCAAAAGACTATGTTGCACAATGTATCGGGGCAGGCCTTGTACTGGGACACGGAAACGGCCCCATCTGCCACGATTGTATCATTTCACCACAGTAAAGGAGATTGAATCTATGAAAACTTACCACACCCAAATGGAAGCCGCCAAGCAAAACATTCTGACACCGCAGATGCAGACTGTTGCGGAACAGGAACACATGGACCCGGAACTGCTGCGGCAGCGTGTTGCAAAGGGCACCATTTGTATTCCTGCCAACATCCATCATACCGCCCTGCATCCGGAAGGCATCGGAGAAGGACTGCGCACCAAGATCAATGTCAATCTGGGCATTTCCGGAGACTGCGCCGACTATTCTGCAGAGATGGAAAAAGTCAAGCTGGCAATTGATTTTGGCTGTGAAGCCATCATGGATCTTTCCAACTACGGCAAAACCAGCACATTCCGCAAGGAACTGATTGCCATGTCTCCGGCAATGATCGGAACGGTTCCCATGTACGATGCAATCGGCTATTTAGAAAAAGACCTGATGGACATTCGGGCAGAAGATTTCTTAAAAGTATTAGAAGCACATGCCAAGGAAGGCGTGGACTTCCAGACCATTCATGCCGGCATCAATCGGCGTGCAGTAGAAGCTCTGAAGCGGGAATCCCGTACCACCAACATTGTTTCCCGCGGTGGTTCCCTGATCTTTGCCTGGATGGAAATGACTGGAAACGAAAATCCGTTCTATGAATATTATGATGATGTACTGGACATTCTGCGAAAGTATGATGTCACCATCAGCCTCGGCGATGCGCTGCGTCCCGGCTCCATTGCAGACAGCAGCGATGCCGCACAGATTTCCGAGTTGGTCGAACTGGGTGCACTCACCAAACGTGCCTGGGAACGGGACGTACAAGTTATGGTGGAGGGTCCCGGTCATATGGCAATGAATGAAATTGCTGCCAATATGGTGATGCAGAAGCGTTTGTGCCATGGTGCACCGTTCTATGTATTGGGCCCGTTGGTGACCGACATTGCACCGGGATACGATCACATCACCTCTGCCATCGGCGGTGCCATTGCAGCTGCCAATGGGGCAGACTTCCTCTGCTATGTTACACCAGCAGAACACCTGCGTCTGCCGGATGCGCAGGATGTCAAGGACGGCATTGTTGCTTCCAAAATTGCAGCCCATGCAGCCGATCTGGCGAAGGGCATCCCCGGTGCCAGAGACATCGACAACCGCATGAGCGCTGCTCGGCAGCGGATTGACTGGGAAGGCATGTTCGCCTGCGCCATTGATCCGGGAAAGGCACGGGCTTATTTTGAAAGCCGCCCGCCGCAGGATCGCCACACCTGCTCCATGTGTGGAAAAATGTGTGCGATGCGCACCAGCAACAAGATCCTAAACGGAGAATCCATCACCTTCTGTGAACAGGAAAATCAGTAATCTGATTGCAATCAAAAACGATGCGGCTGAAAAAACAACCGCATCGTTTTTACATTCTGCTATTCAGAAGCAAGCAGAAGATGTTTTAAAAGCGCAAGATCAAAACCGTCAATGACACCGTCTTGGTTGAGATCAGCTTGCTGTTTCTGGTCATTGGTTAAGACGGAACGTCCTAGGAGGTAATCTTGCAAGAGGATGGTATCGGAAGAAGTGAGGGTTCCATCCGTATTGAGATCGCCAAAATTTGAATCTCGTACTTCAAATTGTATATAATCCTTTACAGTAGAAGACTCGCCAAATGGATTTCTTGCAAACAAAAAGAACCCATACGTTCCTGCTTCATCAAATGAGCAAGAATAGGTTGTTTTTCCTGTTACATCAATAAAATGTTTTCTTTACTCCATTTACATCAATTGGAATATACAATTCGGTCGCATTAGTACTCGTAAATGTAAAATTTATTGTTTCCCCTACTGTATAGAACTTCTTATCCGTAGAAATACTAAGATTGGACGGCGGATCCATTCCCTCATAATTCGGCACCCCATACCCAACAATAGAGGAGGCTCCCACTGAAACACTATGCCGTGCCACCTTATTGGAATAGTTTCCCTCAATGGTGTGAATGGTACTGCCCGAAACCGATTCTACAATTCCAACATGATAGCCGCTGTTGCTGCTGCTGGAACGAAAATAAATAATGTCTCCACTTTGCGGCGTATAACTGTTACCCTGCCAAACCTGCTGACTTTTAAAGAAGTCCATGGCGTCAATGGTTCCAGCCGTTCGCTTGATTACAGAAGAAGACACACCAGCCTGTTTGGCACACCATGCGATAAAGGACTGGCACCATGCATAACAATAAGACCCATCGATCTTGTATAAATCCACATTGTATTTCGTATAATTGTTACTGCCGGATGTTGTCCCGTCCAAACTGCCTTCCCGATAACCAACCTGCGTTTGCGCAATGGCAACGATATCGGCTCGCTGATTGCCGGTATTGATATGCGTGTTTTCATATGCCGCCCCAACCGGAAGCCCTGCGCACGGTCCCATTCCCATTACAACAGTAAGCACAACCGCCATCCATTTCACAAACCATTTTTTCCAAGAATCATACATAATACCACTCCTTTTTTTCATTTGAATCAATCACATATGATTGATTCTATCCTAATTATAATCTATTTAGATTATAATGTCAACCTTTTTCCGTCACATATGATACTATTTTCTAAAAAAAGGAGTCTCTTATATGTCATTCTACCAAAGAATCAGAGATTTGCGTGAAGATGCAGACAAAACACAGACGGATCTTGCTGCTTACCTCGGCACCACAGCACAGTACTACGGAAAATATGAAAAAGGAGAACGGGAAATTCCCTTTATGCGTGCCATTCAACTGGCTGAATTTTATGATGTGAGCCTGGACTATTTGGCAGGACGCACCAACTGCCGAACCGGGGGCACAGCCTCTGCACTTTCTCCAGAAGAAGCCACTATTCTAGAACAATATGCCGCCCTAACGGAACGCAACAAAGGAAAGCTGGAGCAATTCTTAGAGCAGCTCTATGAACGGCAAAAAAGCACTGCCTTTTATCCGGCAACCCCTTCCAACCATAATTGATAAGACCGATATCAACAAAACTGTTCGATGGATTTTGAAAGAAAATCCAGGAATCCTTTGCTTGATACCGGTTGTTTTTTATTTGGCATCTTTTTTGAAAAAAGACTTGACAAACCCCAAAAAGCGTATTATAATTATTAGTAATGATTCCTAATAAAAGGAGCCTGTCATGAAAAACCGTAATACGATGCAAAGACGACTGGTCTTAGAAACCGTCCAGCAGCTGCAAACGCATCCCAATGCGGAATCCATTTATCAGGCTGTTGCTGCAAAACATCCGCAAATCAGCAAAGCAACAGTCTACCGGAATCTGAAACTGCTGGCGCAGCAAGGTGCAATCCTGCATATTCCGCTGCCCAGTGATGCAGACTGCTACGACTTCAACATCAAACCGCACTACCACTTTCAATGCAGAATGTGTCACCGTGTGTTTGACGTTGCGCTTCCCTATCAGGAACAGCTTTGCAGTCTCGTGCAGACCAATCAAAGCGGGTTCCTGGTGGAACAGCATCAAATTGTTTTCAGCGGGATTTGTCCCGACTGCAACCAAAAAGCATCCGATTTGGACTGCGAACAATCAAAGGAATAGAACCCGTTTGCACGGCGTTCTGCCAACTACCCAAATTTATTATGGAGGTATTGTATCATGGAATTAAAAGGATCAAAAACAGAACAGAACTTAATGACCGCTTTCGCTGGTGAATCTCAGGCACGCAATAAGTACACCTACTTTGCTTCCAAGGCAAAAAAAGACGGCTATGTACAGATTGCCAAGATTTTTGAAGAAACTGCCAACAACGAAAAAGAACATGCAAAACTTTGGTTTAAGCTGCTCTGCGGCGGAGAAATCCCGGATACCGCTGAGAACCTGGCTGCTGCTGCGGAAGGTGAAAACTACGAATGGACTGACATGTACAAGGAATTCGCTGCCGTTGCCAAGGAAGAAGGCTTTGACCGCATTGCGTATCTGTTCTCTGCTGTCGGCGAAATTGAAAAGGCACATGAAGAACGTTATCGTAAACTGCTCGCCAATGTAAAAGATGGCTTGGTATTCTCCAAGGACGGCGACACCATCTGGGAATGTGCAAACTGCGGTCACATCTGTGTCGGCAAGAAGGCTCCGGAAGTCTGTCCGGTTTGTGCACATCCTAAGTCCTTCTTTGCAGTACGAGCAGAAAATTATTAATCCGGAAAGGAGTCTTTTCTTATGAAATTGAATTTTTATGTTTGTAAGCACTGCGGAAACATCATTACAACCGTAAAAGAATCCGGTGTTCCGGTTTCCTGCTGCGGAGAACCCATGCAGCCGCTGGTTGCCGGTTCTGTGGATGCTGCAAAAGAAAAACATGTACCGGTTGTAACGGTGAATGGTTCCGATGTTTCTGTTGCAGTTGGAAGCGTTACCCACCCTATGACACCAGAACATTTCATTGAATGGGTTGCCATCGAAACCAGCAACAGCACACAGATTCGCTACCTGTCAATTGATGAGCCGCCGACGGCTTCCTTCCATCTGACAGACGGCGAAACCCTGCAAACGGTTTATGCATACTGTAACCTACACGGACTTTGGAAATCTACCCTCTAAGAAGTTCGTATCCCTGACAGCAATCTCCTTGCTGTCAGGAAAAAGCTGTCAAAGAAGTTCGCTTCTGCGACAGCTTTTTCCTTGAATCAGAAAGGACACGCACTATTATGGAACATTTCCGTCGTATCCGCATCTTTCTCCGTGCCAAATGCATCCACAGCGGCATTCATATTCTTTCCCATTTGATTCTGCTGCTGCGATGGACGATTTACTCTATATTGATTGGGCTGCTGGTTGGCGGCACTGGCATTCTCTTCGCCTTTTGCCTGAATCAGGTCACTACATTCCGTACGCAGCATTCCTGGATGCTGTTCGGACTGCCGCTCTGCGGTCTGCTGATCGTCTGGCTGTACCACATTTCCAAAAATGACAATGACAAGGGCACCAACCTTGTCATTGCAACCTTACAATCACAATCTGAAGTTCCCGGAAAAATGGCGCCGCTGATCTTTATCTCCACCATTCTCACACATGCCTGCGGCGGATCTGCCGGACGGGAAGGCGCTGCCTTGCAGCTTGGTGGCAGCATGGGCAGCGTGCTGGGAAAATGGTTCCGCATTCCGGAACAGGATCGGCATATTGTCATCATGTGCAGCATGAGTGCTGCCTTTTCTGCTGTATTTGGAACCCCATTGGCTGCCGCTATTTTCTCCATGGAAGTGGTCAGCGTCGGTGTCATGCAGTATTCTGCGCTGGTTCCCTGCACCCTGGCATCCCTTACTGCCTCTCATCTGGCTGCAACGGTACACTTGGAACAGGAAGCATTTCCGACACTGCAAATTCCATCCTTTTGCATGATCCTGCATCGAACCGGCGCATTGCTGCGCAGCAGGTTCCACAACGCCTATTTGCGCGTAGTGGCATCTGGTACTAGCATTGTCCTTTTGACGCTTCTACTGGGCTCCAGAGACTATTTAGGAACGGGAATGTCGGTCATCAGTCGCGCGTTAACGGGAGAAGTCGTCTGGTACGCCTTTCTGATGAAGATGCTGTTCACCGCCGTTACATTAGGCGGCGGTTATAAGGGCGGAGAAATTGTCCCTTCTTTTTTTGTAGGCGCAACATTTGGCTGTCTGTTCGGTCAAGTCATCGGCTTCTCGCCTGCACTGTGCGCTGCACTCGGCATGGCAGCTGTTTTTTGCGGTGTTACAAACTGTCCGCTTACCTCCCTGCTCATCAGTTTTGAACTGTTTGGCATGGGCGGTGCCCCCTATTTCCTGCTAGTGATTGCAGTCAGCTATCTGCTTTCCGGATATTACGGACTGTATCAAACACAAAAATTTGCCTATTCCAAGTATAAGGATCGGTGGATCAACCGTTCTGCAAAAAAATAACCCATATCAGAAGCTTGTTCTACTTCCAATATGGGTGTTCCGCCTGACAGAATTGCTTCTGTCAGGTATTTTTATGGTTACTGGAACTGATAAACTGCAACATTTTCAAAACCATCCAGCAAATGATTCATCTTCCGGAATGCAATGGCCGTTCCCTTTGCCACACAATGCAGGGAATCTTTTGCAATGACACACTTGACCTGCAAAGTCCGTTCAATCAGCTTCCGCAGTCCGCTTAGCATAGCGCCACCGCCTGCCAGCAGGACTCCATTCTCATAAATATCACCAACCAGCTCGGGCGGTGTTTCCTCCAGAACCAGTTTAATGGCTTCCAGAATCTCTGCAATTTCATCCTCAACCGCTTCAAACAGCTCCACTTCGCTGATTTCCACCATTTCCGGCATACCGCTGACTAGATTTCGTCCCTTGACCCAGGCCGTAATATCCTCCCGTGGATCGTAGAGATTGGTCAATTCAATCTTAATGCGCTCTGCAGTACGTGCGCCAATCAGCAGCTTGTACTTGGTCTGCATATATCGAATGATGGCCTGATCCAGCGTGTTGCCTGCCACTTTAATGGAATGAGACGTAACCAATCCATTCATAGAAACAATGGCAACATCCGTTGTACCACCGCCGATGTCTACAATCATGTTGCCTCTTGCCTTGCCAATGTTGACACCAGCACCGATCAATGCTGCAATCGGCTCATCAATGAGATATGCCTTTCGGGAACCAGCACTCATAGCTGCTTCCACCACTGCACGCTTTTCTACATCCGTAATAAAGGACGGCACGCAGATGATAATCCGGGGCTTTACCAAATGATGCCCGGTTACCTTCAAGATGAATTCCTTAATCATGTAATGCGTCATCTGATCATCCGAAATAACACCATTGGCAAGCGGCTGAATCACCTCAATGAATTCCGGCGTTTTTCCAATCATGTCATAGGCACGTTTTCCGACTGCTAAAATAGACTTATTTCGTTTATGATAGGCAATGGCAGAAGGTTCGCTGAGCACAACACCCTTCTTGCCAATGGTGATGACGGTATTTGCCGTTCCCAAATCAATTCCAATATCCGTTGTTGCCATGAATCAATCGCTCCTTTTCTATGTTCCAAATGGCAAAAGACCATCCTATTTGCTTCTCTCTACCTCTATCCACCAAAATCCAGCAGTTCCTGCTGTGTAGCTGGCTGCGTCAGCATCTGTTTCAGACAAGTGTATCGATTGGTTCGCCGATTGTTATCCACCATCTGGTAAATAATCTTCTGCGACCCAATCAAAATCAATAGCTTTTTGGCACGTGTCACTGCTGTATACAACAGGTTCCGATAATATAGTTTTTGAAAGCCACCCAAAAGCGGAATAATAACGGCTTCGAACTCACTGCCTTGGCTTTTATGAACAGTAATGGCATATGCCAATTCCAGCTGTTCCAACTGATCGAACAGATACACCGTCCTTCTTCCGTCAAAGTCTGTTACCACTTCTCGTGTCTGTCGATTAATCATAAGAATTCGACCAATGTCTCCATTGAAAATGCCGGTTCCAGAATTACCGTCTTTGTGCCAAACAATGTCATAATTGTTCTTGGTCTGCATGATTTTGTCGCCTTCTCGGAATGTGTACAAAATCGACTTCACTTCCTGCCGTCCCTTCTGCGGCGGATTCAAGCGCTGCTGGAGCGCACGATTCAATTCAATCACACCCAACACACCTTTCCGGGAAGGGGAAATTACCTGAATATCCTCTGTTGGGGAATATTGGTACGCCTTTGGCAAACGAACTTGTACCAAATCCAGCAGCAGCTTGGTAACATCCTCCGGTTTTAACCGCTGAAAAAAGAAAAAGTCACTGTTTTTCTGCGTCAAATCCGGATAGGTTCCCTGAATGATCCGGTGTGCATTCGTTACAATGCTGCTCTGCTGCGCCTGCCGGAAAATTTGCTTTAGTTCAATGGTCGGCACGGCACCGCTGTCAATCAGATCTTTTAGCAGATTTCCAGCACCGACAGAGGGCAGCTGATCGCTGTCCCCTACCATAATCAGCTTGCAGCCCAACCGCAACGCACGCAGCAAGCTTTCAAACAGCAGTACATCTACCATAGACATCTCGTCCACCACCATTACATCACATTGCAGCGGATTGGCAGCATTGTGCAGAAAGCGTGTGCCACCGGTCATATCAAATTCCACTTCCAGTAAGCGATGAATGGTCTTGGCCTCATAGCCGGTTAAATCCGAAATACGCTGTGCTGCCCGTCCGGTTGGCGCTGCAAGCATCACACGATATCCTTGCTTTTCATTCAACGCAATCATAGCATTGAGCGTCGTAGTCTTTCCGGTTCCGGGGCCTCCTGTTAAAATCAAAATACCACGGGAAAGTGCGGATACAATGGCCTGTCGCTGTAACGTTTCATAGTGAATTCCGGTTTCTACTTCCTGTTGATCGATCATTTTCTGAAAATTTTCGTTGTCTTCCGGCGAACTAAAATCCTGAATGACGGTGATCCGATCGGCAATGTACCGCTCTGCCCGGTAATAGTCTGCTAAGTAAACAAATTCCCGTTCCCGCTTGCAGTATTCCACAATGACCTGCTCGTTTCTTGCTTCCTGATAGGCATCATAAAAGGCACTTTCAGATACATTCAGGCACTCACAAACCTTCGGCTGTAGCCGATCCAGCGGCAAGCAAGTAAATCCATTCTGAGTATTATGCTGCAAAATAAAAACAATTCCGGCAGCAATCCGCTGCGGAGAATCGGGATCCAAATGCATGTCCTTTGCCAGCGCCTCCACCTTATGAAAGTCCAGCTCCACACCGGAAGTACAAAGCAAATAGGGATTGGCAGAAACCATTTCAATGGTTCCGGCACCCCACTTTTTATACGCACGCATGGCATATTTCGAAGCAATTCCATAGGCAGATAAAAATGTCATAATGGAGCGCAATGCAAAAATCTGCTGCACTTCCTGTGCAATGGATTCGCATTTTTTCGGAGAAATTCCACGAATTTCCATCAGTCGAGTCGGTTCTTTTTCCATAATCTCCAAGGTACGGTCTCCGAATGCCTCTACAATTTTTCGTGCCAGAGAGGGGCCGATTCCTTTAATGGCACCAGAGGACAAATATCGCTGAATATTCAGTGCATCTGCCGGCAGTGTCCGTTCGCAGTAATACGCTCGAAATTGCTCTCCGAATTTCGGATGCGATGTAAATTCTCCATCCAGGGAAAGGCGTTCGCCTTCTTCTAGATCGCCCAATTCCCCCACCACAGTAATCATGGAATCATTGGCATTTAAGTCCAATACAATATAGCCATTCTCTGCATTGCGGAACAGAACTGTCTCCACAACACCCTCCAGATGAATGGAATGGTTCTCCACTGGCGCACGCCTCCCTTCTGCTGTAATTGCTTCGATCTCTATATTTTTCTATTATACAATCTTTTTTGACAAAATGCAATCACTTTTCTGCTTCTTCCAAAATTTTTGTAAATTCTTCTGCCGTACAATAGGTAAAATTGGGGTGATGCAAACAGAGCTGCCGACACTGCGCCGCAGGCTCCACATGCGCATTGACATTCACGACATAAACATGTGCGATCAGATCGTTGTCCATCCAGCAAATATCCCCCATCAGCCGCTTGAGCTGCTGCGGTGCTTCCTCATGATCCCGATACAGCGGATACACCGTAAACAATGCAGCTGGACGTTCTTCCTTTCGGGTGACTTCTGCAATGCGCAGCCCCAGAACAAGCACTGCCATTCCACCCAAAAGCACTGCCAGCGCAATCCATATGATCTGCATGGCGTTTCTCCTTTCTTTTTCTTCATTTTATGCAGAAATTGGAAGAAGCGTGCGATCCATTCCAAATCATATTTTGAAACGGCGCAATCATTGCACTATATTGCAATTTATTTTTACTTGCAATTTTAATTATATTTTTTCAATTTATTTTTCGCTACAATAAAAGAAGAATCCTTTGTACTGAATCCTTACAAGAAAGGAGGCACTTTATTCATGTTCGAAATCAAAAAGCCAACCTCTTCCAATAAAACAATCCGCATGCCGGATCTGTTAATCGACAAATTGGAACAACTTGCATTTGATCACGATATTTCTTTCAATCAACTGGTCATCCAGTGCTGTGAATATGCACTGGAAAACCTAGATCTTTCCAGTGAGGACGATACGTCCAATCAATAAATCAAAAAGGGAAGCGTACTCGACCGCTTCCCTTTTCTTTTTATAGAATGTTCCCATAAAATACTGGTGCGAATTTTATGGGAACACCCACTCAATCATTCTTATAAATGCAACTGCCGCTTACGCTGTACCCGTTGCATCAATAAGCAGCCAATCCCCATGGAGACAAATTCTGCAATCGGAAATGTCCACCAAACCAACCAGGCACGTTCTGGATCGGAACGAGCAACCTGTGCAAACAGCCAGGCAACCGGCAATACAAACAGCATCTGTCGGCAAATTGAAATCAACAGGGATTCCAAGCCACCGTCCAACGCCTGAAAAATGCCCTGAAACGTGATATTG
>OGCO01005833.1_pt1 | contig 11545 bp, 9 predicted proteins | sample 1570171 | NCBI WGS metagenome assembly OGCO01 (sample SAMEA4370583, study PRJEB24528) | human gut metagenome | reverse complement strand
CGCCTGGACAAACATACCGAAAAAGGATTGATCGATATAGCGGTGATCCGTGTGCCGAGAATGTCGAATTTTACGGACTTCAATGCACTGGAACGCATGCAGGGCGTAACACTGCGTTATGTGGAAAAGGTGCAGCAGCTCGGCCGTCCGGATCTGATTCTGCTTCCGGGTACCAAGAATACCATGGGGGATCTGAAGTGGCTGCGTATGAACGGTCTGGAGGCTTCGGTTTTGAAATTGGCAGCGGAAGGTACGCTGGTGATGGGCATTTGCGGCGGTTATCAGATGCTTGGTCTGACGCTGGAAGACCCGGATGGCGTGGAGGAAGGCGGCAGTATGCGCGGCATGGAATTGCTGCCGGTACATACGGTGTTTGAGAAGGCCAAGACGAGAACCAGAGTTTCCGGAAAGACGGGAACATTACATGGACCGTGGCAGTTGTTATCCGGCACGGCTTTTGAAGGCTATGAGATTCATATGGGTGAGACAACCTATGAACCTGGGGGCACTGTATTTTCTGCAATAGCAGAAACAGTCGGTACGCAGCATGTTGATGAAGCGATGGCTAATGGCTGCCAGTATCAGAATGCGGCCGGCAGCTATGTGCATGGTCTTTTTGACTCTGTGGAGATGCAGAAAGCACTGCTTAGGCTGCTTTGTCAGAAGAAAGGGCTGCCGGAGGAAGCGGTATCCTGGATTGATGAGAAAGTCTATAAAGAGCAGCAGTATGATAAACTGGCAGAAGGACTCAGGGAGAATATGGATATGGCAAAGATTTATCAGATATTGGAGGAGGGACTGGCATGAAGATAGAACTTGAGAATGTATTGCCGGCAGAGATTGAGAAGCGCAGTTTTGAGATCATCACAGAAGAACTGGGAGACCGGGTATTTGATCCGCTTCAGGAGCCGATTATTAAGCGGGCCATTCATACCAGTGCGGATTTTGAATATGCTGATTCGCTGTGCTTTTCTGAGCATGCGGTGGAGAAAGCGTTGGATGCGCTGCGCAAAGGGGCTTATATTGTGACGGATACACAGATGGGGAAATCAGGCATCAATAAGAAAGTGATGGCAGAATTTGGCGGCGAGGTCTGCTGTTTTATGTCGGATCCGGATGTGGCAGAGACAGCCAAAAAGAACGGTACAACCCGGGCCGTAGCCAGTATGGAAAAGGCCGCAAAGCTTGACAGGCCGTTGGTTTTTGCCATCGGCAATGCGCCGACTGCACTCATCCGTCTGCATGAGTTGATTGAGGAAGGCATTGTCGCGCCTGCGCTCGTCATCGGTGTGCCGGTCGGATTTGTCAACGTGGTCGAGGCGAAGGAGCTGTTCATCGGCGGGGACACGCCGTATATCATCGCGCGAGGCCGCAAGGGCGGCTCGAATGTAGCCGCGTCCATTGTCAATGCGCTGCTCTATCAGATGGTACATCGAGAAGGCTTTTAATTGCTGTCGCCAAACCACGGTTTGGCCGACAAGAGGAACGGACCGTAGGCCGTTCCAAAGTCGTCCGAAAGTTCCCATACGGAAACTTTCTCCCTCTTAGGGTATAAAAACCGGCGCTATCCTTGCGCGGCTTCTCGGCCGCGCTGCGCAGATATATGCTCCCGGTTTTTATGAATCGCGTTGCGATTCTATTAAATGCGCGCTATCGCGCGATATGCTGAAAATTTTAGCAGATATACTGTTCGGAAGAATAAAAAAGAGAGAGTTTCAAACGAAACTCTCTCTTTTTGCTACGACCAAAGACCTTTTTCCCTGCAGTCGGCAATGTATGCGTCGATATTGTCCGCTGTGATGACCTCGGAACCCGAGTCGATCACCGATTCGACGGATTTGCCCTCGAGTGCGTCCAAAGCGGCCTCGACGGCCTTGTAGCCCATTTCATAGCCCTGCTGGGCAATATCGACAGTCAGCTCGCCGCGGTCGAGCGCTTCCACCGCAGCCTGATTGCCGTCAAAGCCGCAGATAACGGTTTTTTGATAGGCGGCGCTGTTGTTATCCCAGATGCACTTGATGGCTGCAAGCGCCATATCATCGCTGGTAACGAGCAGCGCGTCCACACCCTGCGGATACTCCTGCATGACAGCCTCCATCGCGGCTGCCGCACGGTCGGGCTGCGCGTCGCAGTACTGCACCTCGAGCACGGTGCCGCCCGCCTGCTCCACGGCGCTGCGGTAGCCGCGCAGACGGGCTTCGTGCGTCTCGTCGCCCTGTGCGCCGGTCAGGATGACAGCCTGCGGCTTGTCCGCGCCGTTCGCCTTTGCCTTCTTCATAGCAGCTAAGCCGCCGGATTTGGCTGCTGCCTCGTTGCCGGTGCCGACAAAGGACAGTTTTTTGTCCGAGGTGAAATCTGTATCCAGTGCGATGATCGGCTTGTCTGCACTTTCGGCGGCCGCCGACAACGGCCCGGACTGCATGGGCGAAATGACAACTGCGTCTACGCTGTCATCGTCAAGCGCGGACCGGAACAGATCCAGCTGTTCCGCGCTGTAGTCCGCCGAAGACGGAAACTGAATGTCAATCGTTACATTCGGGTGCTCGCTGGCGCAGGCTTCCGCGCCAGCCATGACGTTCTGAAAATGCTCGCCCGCGTGCTTGATGATCACCGCTATATGATGGGTATCGCCGGTGCCGGTCAGGCTGCAGGCGCTCAGTCCTGCCGTGCAGGCAAGGCATGCCAGTGCTGCCGCAATCATTCTCCTGTTCATGGTGTGTCTCCTCGTTCTCTTTTCTGTCGGAAGCTGCTCCTGCTCTTCTCTTGATAATATTTTAACATATTTTCCACAGAGAGACAAATAGAAAAGGCATGACTCCAAATCATGCCTTTTTCTGTAACTTTTATCAGGTTATTTGCTCAGACGCTGCTCCATATAATTGTGCGCGTTCAGCTCAAGAGTATCGTTGAGCGGTACGAGCGGCTCGGTCTTGCCGTAGCGGCGGTCGAGCGCGGTCTGCAGGATGAAGTCGCACAGCATGGGATTCTTCGGCAGCAGGGAGCCGTGCGAGTAGGTGGCGAACACATTGTTGTAGCGTGCGCCCTCGGTCTGATCCTCGCCGTTGTTGCCGTAGCCCTTGATCATCATGCCGAGCGGCGCGACGTCCTCGCCGAGATAGGTTTTGCCCGAGTGGTTCTCAAAGCCGACCACGATGGAGCCGCTGCTCTCGGGCGTTGTGCGGTACATGTAGTTGCCGATCATGCGCTCTTTCGCGCCGATGGTGTGCACGTTGATCGCGCCGATGAAGTCGAGCTGCACGCCGTCCCACGTTTTGTAATACTGACCGAGCATCTGGTAGCCGCCGCAGATGGCGAGGAACACCTTCTCCTCTTCAACGGCGGTGCAGATGTCCTTGCCCTTGCCGGAGGCGAGATCGCGCAGCAGCACCTCCTGCTCGAAGTCCTGTCCGCCGCCGATGAAGAAAATGTCGTACTTGTCCACATCGAGCGGCTGACCGATCGAGCACTCGTCCACATTGACGCTGATGCCGCGGCTCTCCAGACGGCGCTTCATCGTGATAATGTTGCCCCGGTCACCGTACAGATTGAGAATGTCGGGGTAAAGATGGCAGATATTCAGTTCCATTGCAGTTTCCCCCTTATTCGTAGAACGCCTTAACGTCGGTGTGCTTGCTGATCTCACCGCGCAGGTCGAACATGGCAGTGTATGTCGGCATAAGGAATGCCGGTGTCTCATCCGAGCCGATCTCGGTCAGCAGCCTGTCGTACTCGCGGATAACCTCGATACGCTCGGGGGCAAAGCCTGCGTACTTGAGACGCAGCGCCATATCATCCGCACGCACGCCGGAAACCAGTACGCGTGTAAAGCGCACCTGCTGGTCGGCGAGTGCCTCGAAGTCAACGTCCCAGATCCAGCTGATGTCCGTGCCGTCCGCGAAGCGGTCGTTGAGCAGGAATGCCAGCTTGTAATTGCCCTCATCGTGCGCGATCAGGTTGATGACCTGATTGAAGCCGGCAGGATTCTTGACCAGCATCATGCGCGCCTGTGCCTGACCGAGTTTGAACTGCTCGGCACGGCCGAAGCCGCATTCGAACTGCGAAAGTGCGCTGACCGCGGTCTGCTCGTCGATGCCGACAACATGCGCGACAGCGGCCTCTGCGGCGGCGTTGTAGATGTTGTAGCCGCCCGGCAGGTTGACGTGTACCTCGTGCTCGTGACCGAAGATGTCCAGTATGATGTCGGACGAGTCCGCACCGGTGGCGAGCACCTTGGTGACAGCGACCTGCGGCGTCTGGCGATGGTAGCCGCACTTCGGGCAGCGGAAGCCGCCGAGATGGCCGTAGGTGATGTAATCGTACTCATATTCGGTCTTGCAGTGGATGCAGTACGGCGCGTCGGACAGCTCGTGAGCGGTCTCCTTGTAAATCGGGACATTCACGCCGAACCAGACGATCTTGTTCGGCACGCTGTCCGCAAGGGAAGCGGTGAGCGAGCAATCCGCGTTCAGGCAGAGCGTTGCATTCGGCACATGCGTGATACCCTCGCGGATAGCGTTGAGCGTGTGCGTAATTTCGCCGTAGCGGTCAAGCTGGTCGCGGAAGATGTTGTTGACGACCAGACATTCGACCGGCAGGTATTCGCTCGTTTTGCGGAAGGCCGCCTCGTCGCATTCGATGAGCGCGTGCGTGTACGGGCATTTGCCGGACAGCGTGGAATGCTGTGCAAATACCGCGATGATGCCGGTCAGCAGGTTCGCGCCCGACTTGTTGGAGAAATATTTGAGTCCCGCATCGGCGAACGCCTGCTCGATCATGCGGGAGGTGGTGGTCTTGCCGTTCGTGCCGGTCACGACCGTGACCTTGACGCCGCGCGACAGCTCGCCGAGAATGTTTTTGTCGATCTTGAGCGCAAGCCTGCCCGGCAGGTTGGTACCGCCGCGGCCGAGCTTTCGCAGAACCGCACCCGATGCCTTGCATACCAGGACGGCCAGTCTGGTTCTAAGTCTCATATCCGGACCTCGTTTTCGTTAAAATTCATAGATATAACAAGTATACCGCATTTTCGGATATAGCACAAGGAGACTGTTGAAAAACTTCAGGCGCAAGGTCATCGGACTGCCGATCAAGCTCCCTTTTACGCGAAACGTCAGTTTCGCGACAGTCTTTAGATCGGGTACTTCCGGAACAGGCCGGGGGCGATGCCGACGTTGCTGCGGAAGCTGTGGATGAAGTTTTCCTCGCTGTTGTAGCCGGTGGCGTAGGCGATCTCCTTGACCGAGAGCGGGGTCGAGGTGAGCAGATACTTCGCCTTGTCGATGCGGCGGAGAATGATGTATTCATAGGGAGAATAGCCGGTTTTGGCCTTGAACTGGCGTGAAAAGTGCGAAGAGCTCAGAGAGACCGAGGCGGCGACCTCCTGTACGCTCAGCTCCTCGAACAGGTGCCGGTTCATGTAGCGGATGGCCTCTGCGATGCGGTCGCTGCCGGCGTGAGCCGGGGAGGTGTCGTCGAGCAGCAGCAGGCCGAGCATGCGGTGGAGCATCTGCGAGAGCTGTGCCTCGCCGGGGCGCTCGTCGGCGGCGCAGCCGGTGAAGATGCTGTCGAGCAGCTGCGCGATCTCGCTGACGCCCGAGGGCATAAAGACCTGCCGGCCGCCGTGCGCCTGAAGGATGCGGCGGTAAAACGCGCGCGTGTTCAGTCCGTTGAACAGCAGCCACGAGAATTCGAGGCCGTCCGAGGCGGCGTAGCGGTAGGGCTCGCGGCAGTCGAACAGCACGACCTGTCCGGCGGCGGCGAGCGCTCTGACGCCGCCGAGCGTCAGCTCCATCGCGCCGCTGTGAATATAGAACAACATGATGTTCTGGTTGTGGTCGCCCTGCATGGCGATCTCCGAGCGGTGGTCGAAGGAATACAGGCTGCTGCAAAAGTAATGACCGCCGCGCGTGGGGTAATAAAAAAGCTCGCGTGCAAGCGAGGACGGGGTGAAGAAATATCGTTCCGAGGTTTGATGCACGCCTTTCTCCGGGATCAGCATAAAGCGTCACGCTCCTTTCCTGCATCATAGCAGAATTTACCCTTCTGCGCAAGAGTTAAAGCGCGTCCAGAAAAGAAAAAGCAGGAATTTATACGGAATAACGGATAAAATACGCAGACGTCCAGCATTTGTGCAAAATATAATCAGAAGTGCACAATCGAGAGAAAACAGCAGGATTTCGCAGTCATACGGCGAGATGTATCATTGGCAGAGCGGACAAAGCGCCGTATAATAGAGCCATCGAAAGGGAAGCCGCCCTGGAAACGGCACAAAGAGACAAGGAGGAAAACATTCATGAAAATCGCATTTGACGTTGACGTTCTGGCTAAGCAGATGTCCATCAATGATTACGTACACAAGGTCGCAGACTGGGGCTACAAGTACATCGAGCAGTCCCCGCATCCGCGCATCAACCCGTTCTACAAGCACCCGCTGTTCTCCAAGGAGTGCCAGCAGGAGTACAAGCAGGCTCTCAAGGAGACCGGTGTAGAGATTTCCTCTTTCATCGTTGTTTACCGCTGGTCCGGCCCGACCGAGGAGCAGCGCCAGCACGCAGTTGCAAACTGGAAGCGTATGATCGAAATCGCGGTTGACATGGGTGTACCGGTCATCAACACCGAGTTCTCCGGCGACCCGAACCAGCAGGAGATCTGCAACGGCATGTTCTTCAAGTCTATGGAGGAGCTTCTCCCGATCATCGAGCGTGAGGGCATCCGCGTAGAGTGCCAGTCCCATCCGTATGACTTCGTAGAGCTGAACGACGAGGCCTGCGACATCGTCAAGTCCTTCCGCTCCAAGAACCTCGGCTACGTTTACTCCGCTTCCCACGGCTTCTTCTATGACCAGGGCAAGGGCGACGTCCGCCATATGCTCAAGTACGCCGGCGATGAGCTGACCCACGTACTTCTGGCCGACACCTGGAACCAGACCAAGGACTGCCGCTACATCGTCAATCCGCCCTGGCTCAACCAGCGCGGCCGCGCAGACTACACCATCCATCAGCACACCGCCATGGGCGAGGGCGAGGTCGATTTCGACGGCATCTTCGAGACCCTGCGTGACATGGACTTCGCAAACAAGCAGCTCAAGCCGGACGCACCCAAGGTCGGCGGCGACAATATCATCTGCGTATCCTACTTCGGTTTCCCGGAGAAGATGGAGCAGCAGGCTCCCGAGGCGCTCGAGCGCATCAAGCGCGAGCTGCTGTAAGAGCGCCCCTTGCCGTAAGCGCATATCTCGCAGAAATCTCTCTCTTTTCAATTTCAAATATCTCAAAACGCAAAGGCGCTCCCGTCTACTCAGATGGGAGCGCTTTTGTCTGTAAAAAAGAAACGCAGACAAAAGTCTGCGTTTCGGCTTATCCTTCATTTTCTCCACAGCCTGTGGAGAACTTTTTATTCGGCGCTGTTCTGGGGTGCAGGAGCATTTTCGCCGTTCTGCGGACGGCGGTGTCTGCGGCCGCCGCGCGAGCGGCGGCGAGGTGCACCCTCGCGCGGTTCTGCTGCGGCATTTTCGCCGGTTTCAGCAGGATTTGCATTCTTTTCGATGTGCTCCGGCTTCTCAGGACGGGGCTGGCGTTCGCCCCTTGCCGGACGCTCCGGCTTTTCGGGGCGCGGCGGCCGCTCGCCCTTCGGCTGACGCTCGGGACGCTCGCTCCTCGGGGCACGCTCGCTCCGGGCCGGACGCTCCGCTCTCTGCGGCTTTGCCGGGCGCTCGGGCGGCAGGGTCTCGCCGTTTTCCTCGCGCTGACGGCGCTCCTCGGCCATCGCGGCGGCGTTCTGGCGGTTGCGGCACGCGCCCTTGACCACCGTGCAGTCCTCGCAGCGGAACTCGGTAAGCGAATGCTCGGGGCTGTCATCGAGCTGCACCTTGCAGATGCCGCGCAGCATCTGGGTCGTGATGACCTTGCCGCGGCCCTCGGGGGTATCGACAACGCTGCCCTGACGCGGCGTGATCTTCTGGAGCTCGGCGTAGGCCTCGTGCTCGTATTTCAGGCAGCACATCAGACGGCCGCATACACCGGAGATCTTCGCCGGATTGAGCGAAAGGTTCTGGTCCTTGGCCATGTTGATGGAGACCGGATGGAAGTCGTCGAGGTAGGTCGAGCAGCACAGCTCACGGCCGCAGCAGCCGAGGCCGCCGATCATCTTCGCCTCGTCGCGCACGCCGATCTGGCGCAGCTCGATACGGGTGCGGAACACGCCGGCGAGATCCTTGACCAGCTCGCGGAAGTCTACGCGGCCGTCTGCGGTGAAGTAGAACAGCAGCTTGTTCATGTCGAACGTGCATTCCGCGGTCACGAGGTTCATTTCCAGACCGCGGTCCTCGATCTTTCGCTTGCAGACGAGAAACGCCTCGTCCGCGCGCTTGCGGTTGCGCTCGAGCGTTTTCATATCCGCCTCGGTCGCGATGCGGATCATGCGCTTGAGCGGCTGCACGACCGACTGCTCGTTCACCTCGGTGTTGCCCTGCACGCACTCGCCGTATTCCAGACCGCGCGCGGTCTCGACGATTACGCCGGTACCGGCGGTGACTTCGGTATCCTGCGGGTCAAAATAATACATTTTTCCGTTTGATTTGAAACGGACTCCGATTATGGTCGTCAAAGGTTTGTCCTCCTGTATCTGTAAAGCAGGGCAGGCGCCCTGCGGGGAAGTGCTACTGGTAGCAGATGCGGTAAACGTCGCTCGTCAGCGCGCAGGTGACAGCGGCAGAGGCCGCGTTGCGCGAGATGCGGTGGACGAGCTCGTCCGTAAAGTCGTAAAAGGCAAGCAGACGCTCGGGCGTGAGCGCAGAGGCGAGCGCCTCAGACTGCTTTGCGAGCGCGGGCTGGAGCGGCGGCTCGTGCAGACCCTCCGCGCGGAAGATCGCGTCGCGCAGCGCGGCCTGCATGACGCCCATCACGCCGATGAGCGCGCGCCGGGGCGTTTTTTCCATGCCGAGCGCCGCGAGCATCATGCTGCCCTCGCGTTTCCCGGCGACGGCGGTCAGATAGGGCGCAAGCAGCCGGGTCGCCTCGTCGTCGGAGACGGCCTGCTCCTCCCCGGACGGCTCGAGCGCGAAGCGCGTGCAGCGGCTGCGCACGGTCTGCAAAAGCGCGTCCGGCTTTTCCGAGGTCAGGATGAAGAACGCGAAGTGCGGCGGCTCCTCAAGCTCCTTGAGCAGCGCGTTCTGCGCGTAGGCGTTCATATTGTGCGCATGGCGGATGACGGTCACGCGGCGCGCGCCGTCGTTCGGGATGATGGCGTTTTCCGCCTTGATGCGCCGCGCAAGATCGACCTTGAGCTCTTCCTCGCCCTCGTCGATGAGGGTAAGGTCGGGATGCACGCCGTCCTGCACCTTGCGGCAGGAAAGGCAGGCGCCGCAGGGGCGCGGCCCGTCCGCCTCGCACAGGATACCGGCGGCGAGTGCGGTCGAGAGCGTTTCCAGACTGCGGCTGTCGTCCCCCGAGAGCAGGATGGTCTGCGGCACGCGGCCGGCGAGCGCGCGCCGCAGGCTCGCCTTCAGGCTGCGGTTGCCGGGGAGCGCGTCAAAGGAGATCACAGCTTTTCAAAGCGCTCGACGCCGAGCACGAATACCGTTGCGCCGCCGACATCGACCTGTACCGGCGCGGACGGGAAAAAGCCCATGCCGAGCTCTGCGGTGGTCGGGATGATCTGCTTGCGCGTGGAGGAATGCTCGCGGATGATGTCGAAGCACTCGTCCAGACGGCTCTCGTCCAGACCGACCAGAATGGTCACGTTGCCGGCCTTGAGGAAGCCGCCGGTGGTCGCGAGCTTGGTGATGGAGAAGCCGGCCTTCATCAGGCTGCTGATTACGTCCTGTGCATCATCGTAATTGATGATCGCGAGTACCATTTTCATAGAAAAATCCCCTTTCGTTCCTGCGTCCGGAGACGACGATTTCCGAAACGTGCGGAAGCACCGCGGCCGTCACTTTTCCGGCATGACAACGGTGATCCTGTCTATATCATTGTACCATCTTTCGCGGATAAGTTCAACGTGCGCCTTTGTAATTTTCTCGCCGGGCCAGAGCAGCGGCACACCGGGCGGATAGGGCGTCACGGGACGGGCGCAGACGCGGCCCTCGGCGTCCGAGAGCGACACCTCGGCGGAGGGTGCGAACCGGGCGTCGCGCACGCTCATGACGCGCTCGGCAGGGGGAAACGGCCGCGTTTCGGTCGGCAGAGCGGTCTCCCTGCGGCGGCGCGACAGCACGCGCAGGCCGCGTCTCAGACGGCGGATCGCGCCTGCGGTGTCGCTTTCGGTGAGGATGAACACGACGTTTCGCTCGTCCGCCATCTCGCAGGCGACGCCGTGCTCGCTCCACAGCGCATCGGCGAGAGCGTGGCCGGTGATGTCGGTGCCTGCGGTGCAGACGGTCAGACGGCAGGGGTCGAGCGAGGGGAAATCCCGTTCGGTGAGCGCGGTGAAAACCGTGTGCGCACAGATGTATTCGCGCATTTCACGGCAGACGGCGGCGGCCTTCTGGTATTTTTCGCGGCCGGGGCCTTCATTATATGCGCGTGCGAGGTCGATCGAGGCCATGATGGGGTAGGAGGGGCTGGAGGTGCCGAACAGGGCGGTGTTCTCGCGCAGGGACGCGCGGTCTGTGCCCGGTCCGGAGAGCAGCACAGCCGCCTGCCCGAGACAGGGCATGGTCTTGTGCATGGAGAGCACGGCCATATCCGCGCCCTCCTCGACCGGCGAAGGCAGGCCGACCGCCGGGAAGTGCGCGCCGTGAGCTGCGTCGACGAGCAGCAGCTTTCCGTGTGCGCGGCACAGGTCGGCGAAGGCCGGAAGGTCGCGCCGCAGGCCGTAGTAGGTGGGCGAGGTGAGCAGGACGGCGCGGATGTCGGGATGGGCGAGCAGCTGACGCTCGGCGTCCTCGACGCACAGCGCGCCCGTAATGCCGAACGGCTCGAGCAGGGGCGCGGAGAAGAAATACGGCGTGATGTCGAGCAGGGCGCAGCCGTGGCAGACCGAACGGTGCACCTCGCGGTCGATGAGCACGCTGCCGCCGCGGCCGACCGCCGCGCCGAGCATGGCGAGGATGCCCTGCGTCGAGCCGCCGGTGAGGAAAAAGCAGTCGTTCGCGCCGAAATAACGCGCCGCCGCGACCTCTGCGTCGCGGATCGGACCGTCGCCGAGGTAGAGGTTGCCCGTGCCGTAGGTCTCGGTGTAGTCGATGGCGAAAACATCGCGGAACGAGTTGAAAACCGGCTGTCCCTTGTGGCCGGGCATATGAAAGCGCGCCGAATCCGAGGTGGCGAGCAGCTGAAGCGCGTGGAAAAGCGGCGCGCCGGTAAACGGCATCAGCCGGTCGATGGCGTGGCGCTGGCGGCGGTGCAGGGATGCACGGCCGGCCGGCATTTTTCGATGGTGCATGAAGGGTGGCTCCTTACTATAATATACAAGTATTGTTTGTCAGATAAGCTAAGCTTGCGAAATAAAGCAGTCGCGCGGCAGCGCGCATAAAATAGGAAACGCGCAGCGATTTCATAAAAACCGGGGGCGTGTACCTCGGTTTTTATACTTCTGGAGGGAGAAA
>OGCO01005829.1_pt1 | contig 11558 bp, 9 predicted proteins | sample 1570171 | NCBI WGS metagenome assembly OGCO01 (sample SAMEA4370583, study PRJEB24528) | human gut metagenome | reverse complement strand
GCGCATTAAGCACAATGTTGCATACAGCCGACACAACGGTTGTCGATGCAATAACCTTGCTGTCTTTTACTGCCGAGAAAATGCTGCCCAAAAAAGCAGTCATCGCGTTAAACATGATCGAGATCAGTAAAACAGAGGAGTAATTCCATGCCTCAAAAAAATCCTTTGCATATAAGATACGAGCAAGCGGAACATTGAACAGAATAATCACACTGCATACCATCGTGATCGCTGCATTGTAGATTTTATAGGTCTTTCCAAAGAAGCCATCGGAGTCTTCTACATCGAATTCTCGAATTGCAGACAATGTCCAAGCTTGGGAAAATACTGTATAAAAGGTGGAAAGGATCGTTGGAATTTTGCTTGCTACCGCATAGATACCATTTGCCTCTACGCCACAGATCGCAGTCACAAAGTACTTGTCTAAAAATGCATTGATCCATAACGCAATGTTATTAAAAATCAGTGGGGCACAATACTGAAGCATTTCTTTCTGTACGGCTGTGCTGCACACACTTTTGATATAATCGCGCCCTTTGACCTTAGCCTTTGCAATACAATAGATTGATGCAATTAGCGGTCCAATGACCATTGAAATCAAATAACCATAGATTCCAATCTTAATTACAAGCAAAAAGATAATATTTCCTGCAATCATAGCTGCCGTCGAGATAATGCCAGCCACTGCTACTTCCATCACCTTATCAAGAGCTCTTAAGTAAGAGGTCATAATCTGGTACAGTGCTGTTGACCAGAAATACAGAAAAATAAAGATATAGTACATAAGCGGCCAGTCTGCGATACGCAGCTGTGCCGTAATGGTCAAAAATAAAATGGCAACAAGGCTTCCGATGAAAAGTACACGGATTCCAAATACCAAGATCTCACTTTGATCCTTTTTTCGTTCTATTGCAAACCGAAGTACTGCATCGGCAATATTTACGGTACAAATATACATCATCAGCGTTGCCGTTGTCGTGATAATATCTGCAATACCGTATTCTGCTGTCGTCAGTACACTTGTGTAAAAAGGCACCAACAAAAAGGAAAGAAACTTTGTTCCAAATGAACTGACTGCAAAAATAAGTACATTTTTCGTTAAATATTTATACTTTTCCTTCATCCTATTCTCCGTGTGATTTATTCTTTCTTCTAAACTTTTCTTTTTTCTCTTCCCACTTCCACTTACCGGAACTTTCAAACCCAATTTTTCTCTGAAATCTTGTCAAATTTGGTAAGAATCGTATTCGCGCGCTCATAGAACCATATTCGTCAAAGAATGAATCATCACAGTTTGCCAAAATACAATATAATGGAATCAGCTTATAGGATGGCATATGTGCATTGATTAAATTCTCAATCGCGATAAAGATCAGACAAATCACGAGAGATGTACATTTTTTCTTGATGCAAATGTGCATTATATACTCATGTAAAATCAATACCATCACAGAAATAAGAATACCTGTCTGCAAAAACAGCAAAACGTATCCATTATCTGCAGTTGCATTTCCAAGACCTGAATAGGTACCTGCAAATTTTCCATAGCCCAACAGACTGACAGGATATACTGCTAACAGCTTATTAGCCAGACTAAGACGATTGTTTAACACCAAATCAACTGCTACCCAGAACGAATTTCCTGCACGATACGCATAGGAACCAATCAAACTTATAAGAAAGGCCAATGGATATGCTGCATATCCAACTACCAGCCAATTAAATCTTGACTTTACTTTTAATGAATAAATTCTGACAATCCAAAAACATACCAAGAATACAAACACTAGCACAAAAGAAATTCTGGAACCACAATACGAAAAAATAAGAGAATTTATCAGTACTGCGACAATCGTTTCTACAACAGTAAACCGTTTTCCTCTGATTCCCACATACATAAATAAGAGAATCATGAAAATTAGTGGAATCTGATTGCTGTTTAAAAAGCCAAATGCATGGCGGACATATTCGCCCTGAAAGAATGCTCCTGTCTGATTTCCAAGCCAGCGCACATCAATGTTATCAGGCAATAAACCAATCATACACAAAAACAAGACTATCGCATGTGCAACGGTCAATGAAATCAGCGTATTTTTAAAAACTCGCTTTAATGGCTTATCCTTCGCACCTACTACAGCAAACACAATGTATAAAAGGCTTTGACCTCCGTAAAACAAAATCGCATTTGCCAGACAGCAACTAAAGAAGACATATACAAAACCCATCTTTATGGATACATCTATGGATGCATGCAACCTTAATGAAAAGATCGCATTAGCTGTAAGCAATATTAATACTATAATTCTCGAAACAAATAATAAATCCTCGACAAAAAGCTGCTCATTTAACTGGCTCTCTGAAAATACCTGAATGAACAGGAAGATATCCAGTAAAATAAAATATAAATCCCCTCTTTTAATCTTCTCTCCTAACTTTCCCTCAAAAATCTTTTTACTTATACTCTGCCAATTTGTCCAGATAGTCTTCAAAATGTGCATATTGTGTCTCCCACGTAAACTGCAATGCTGTTTTATACGCTTCATACTGAAGAAGCAAGAGCCTTTGTCTGTCATTTAACAGCTTCTCTACTTCAGCTTCCATCTGTGAAAAGTTGAAATTCTCGATCACAACTGCATTTTGGTCAGTCGCAATCTCTGCCATAGCGCCTACTTTAAAACCAACTACAGCACATTTGTTTGCCATTGCTTCAAGAATAGGCAGTCCCCATGCTTCTCTGCTGCTAGTAAATAAATAAATGTCCGACTCTCGGTACATTTTCATCAACAGTTCTCTAGGCGGGTTTTCCAAAAAACGTGCATATTCTGGAACATCGCTGCCTTTTCTTCGACCGAACATGTTTAATCTTAAATCCGGATACTTTTTGCGCAAATTCTCCACAAGCTCCATTCCTGGCTTAGTTCCCTTATGCTCTGCCTCGTGGTACATCATCAAAAGCACTGGACTTTTGTGCTTCTTTTTCGGCTGCGCAATAAACTCTGCCTGGTCAAGACCATTGTAAATAACCTCTGCATCTACACCAAAACGTTCTTTTAGCATCTGTGCAAGCTGACGTGTAATTGTAATCGTGTGAAGTCCTAGCTGGTAGCTTCGATCTACATCTTTCGCCTCTCCGTTAAACACTTCATAGTCCTGCACAAAATAAACTTTTTTGCCACAGCGATGCGGAAGCTTCTTTACATCATATGCCGTCTGCCATGCCGTTGCGATAGTAACATCTGCATCACGTATAAACTTTGGCTTGATCACCGGCACAATCTTAAGCTTAAATTTGGCATCAAACCAATGTTCTGGCTTGAATGTGTTGCTTAAGGATGCCTTCAGACGAAATAGTGCCGACTGGTCCTTTCCCTTATAGCTTACCATCGGCATATAGCAAACTACATCATGACCTTTCCCTACCAGATAATTTGCATAAAGAAAAACAACTCGTATTCCTCCAGATAATCGTTTAAACGGAATAACAAAATTAATTTTCATATTGTTTCCTTTCATCTTCTTCCTAAGTGAGCATGACACCACATGATGTCCATAAATACAACACTTCCTTCTCTTCAATGTGTTTATGCTGTATCAAACAAACAGAAGTTCTCCGATTACCTGAACAATACCCTGCTTAAGCATATTATAGTGAAGCACCGTATAAATTCGCGCAACTTTATTTTTCTTTTCAAGCCCCGCCATTGCCTCAATGTACGGTTTTTGATTATCAGAAAGTTCATTGCCATAAATTTGAAGCAATTCCTGTGCCTGCATAGAAGACAAATGAAAAACTTCATGAATATGGTTTTTCCCTCTTAATCTCTGTAAAATAAATGAAGGTGTGTTTACCTTTGTAGCTCCAACCACATTATCTCCATGTTGACGATACTTGATAGTTGCCTGATCAATGAAAGAAATCTCGCCAAACAGCGATGCCACCAGTGAGAACCACCAATCATGCATCGCAATTGCACTGATATTTGATAGCTTCAGCGCTTTTTCAAGCAGCGGACGATTTATCATCATCGTACAGCCTGTCACATTGTTCTGAACAAGCAACCGGTTGATTGCTGTAATCTTTGCATCCAGTGCACGATATCGCACAAAGGACGCTCCAAGTGAGTTCAGATTTTGATCGACAACCTCCAAATCTGTATGCACTAGAACCGGCTTTTTCGGGTTTTTCTTTTCAACCTTCTGCATCCGCTTTAATGTAATTTCAATTTTATCTGGGTTCCAGACGTCATCCTGGTCGCAAAACATAAAATAGTCCGCGTCCATCTTCACAGCTTCCTGACACAGTGCCCAAAAGTTTTCCTTTGATCCACCCTTTCCCTCTGTACGGCGCATCACTTTTATCTTATCCGGATAATTTTTCTCAAACTCCTGCTCTATCTCAAACGTGCGATCCGGCGACTGATCATCGCGAATCAAAATCTTCGTGTCGGTTACTGTCTGCTCAAGCAGCGACTGAATCTGTTCCCTGATATAGTTTTCTCCTTTGTAGGAGGCCAGCAATATTGCGATTTTCATTTACCTAAAAAAACCTTTCTGTATTCTGAGCTTATAAATTCCCAACTATATGCTTTTGTTATGCGTTCCTTTGCCTTTGCACCATAAGCTTCAATCTCGCTTCCCGACATTTTATCTGCTGTCTCGATCAGCCTTGCAAGACTGCCACTTTTTTTCGTCCAATAAAGTGCGCTATCAAGTGCAACCTCTCTATTAAACGGAACATTCAGCAAAAGATTCAGATCCGTACTTCCAAGCGCCTCTAATAGTGAAGGGTTCGTTCCTCCTACCTCATGTCCATGGAAATAGCCATATGCATTCTCGCGAATCTTTTTTAACAGCTCCTGATCATACACGGTTCCGACAAAACGGATACGAGAATCCTTCTTAAAATGAAGACGTGTCTCCAATTCGTCAAGAAACTTGTCATTTACATTCGTGATAATTACAAAATTTTTTGTCGTCTTACTGCACATAAACTCCCGAATCATTGTCTCATAATTATTTTCCGGAACGAAACGACCAACAACCAGATAATACTCTTTCGGTGTCACACCTTTTTCTTTATACCAATTCAGTAATTTTTCACTGTCATCAGCCAACATACTCTTTCTTGTTTCTGCTCCATATGCAATATAGGTTGTCTTGGGATTGCCCTTTTTTATTCCTCTACCATCGTAACACTCATGAATATACTTTTCAATGTTAATGGAGTCGCAAATGACAAAATCACTGTGTTTTACCATCATTTTCTCAGATATTTTCCAGTACTTTCGAACTGGAAGACTCCATTTTGCACGCATCCACTCATGGCCATCTGGATTCAGATATACCTTACCGCCGAGCTTATGAATGCGCTTCTGAAAGTTAGCAAGAAAAGGTCCTATTCGACAAGCCAGTACATAAACAATCGCATTTTTGATATGCTCCTTCTCAATATACTGACAACACATATTCAGTGCAGCAATATCATAATAAATTGCTGCAGCCGAACCTATATTGGGAACTTTAATTTTAAAACAATGTGTATTATTAAATTCAAATTCTGTATCACTAAGCCGTGTTACACCCTCCAACTGTGTTTCATCCATACACCCATCACCATTTGCCTTGCAGGCTACGTGAAACTTTAAATCTTTACTATTTCGGTTATACTCAGTGAGCTTATAAACAAAAGTCTCATATCCGCCATAAGCTCCCAGTGATTTTGAACCTACTATAAATACATGCTGCATCTTCTAAATCCCCTTACTTTTATTTTCTAAGATTTTTCATTCTTCTTTCTATTATTTCCCCAAAGTAATCCAGCACATTACATTGGTTTTAATTTTATTTTACATAAAAACATCATAACACACACAGATTGAAAATTCAATACAGACCAATATAGATTCTATTTTATCGTATCTTAAATTTTTCTTACAATATCACATTTTCTGTATGTTTTTATTTGCAAATAAGCTGCTATTGATCTTTTTTATCAAATTATCGAAAAGTACTGCTATCAAAATTGTACATAACCCTACAACTATCACAAATATATATCGATATTCTTTCATGAAACCATAATGTTCAAAAAATATCATTGGTATTCTTTGTAAAATATAAATGCTAAATGCATGTTTTCCGACAAACTGTAACATTTTGCTTTTTATTGTAAAAAATGTATTGAAGCATACAATTGCAAGTACAAAATAAATTGAACTCAAGTTCATAATATAATCATTATATCTAAACTTATAAGTAACAAGCAAAATAACTGCAATGATACTAATAGACTGCACAGTATATTTTTTTAACAATATATAAATTTGCTTTTTATATACACACAGCCATACACCTGCAGGATAGCATAGAATGGTGGATACAAAGCGTGATGGCATGTCAAACAGCTGCATTATTATAATATAGGCAATTGTTCCAACCGTCACTCCCACTGCCTGATAAACATAATTTTTTCTAAAAAGGCAAGCTGACAGATAAGATACAAGATACATTACCAATATTGCAAAAATGTACCAGTTGGAATTTCCAACACTTGTAATTCCGACAAAACTACCTATTATTTCTGTTGTTGAATAGTTAATACCTAAAATCAAATTCATAACAAGGTATAAAAGTACTGCTATATCAAAGTTAAAAAGTGTTTTTAAAAGTCTGTTCTTAGGATACTCTGCCAAATAAGCATCTCCATATTTTACTATTTGGCTCATAACCCCATAACCTGAAAACGCCAGAAATGTAGTCACAATCCACTGATTATGAAAATTTTGGAAATGGCGATACAAGCTATCTGCCACTCCTGAAAATGAAATATATTCAGAGCTGTGTGTTAAAAAAATGCACAGCACAAATATTCCGTTTACTGTAGTTGTCATCTCTTTTGAAAGAAATGGCTCTTCTTTTTTTCTTTTTTGTACTCCCAATAAAGTAATAAGACCCAATAAAGCTACAAATACAATCATTTTTCCCCCTTTTTAGGTTATTCTTTAGCTGTCACTTATTGTAAGGTCAGTAAAATTGTTTCTAAGAAACAGCTAGCCTATTTTTCGTTTTTCAAAAAGCTCCTCTAGTATATCAGTTTTTCTTTTTTTTGCCAATCTTTTTTATGTATTTTCATGTGCGATTTCATATTTCACTTCTAATTCCATCATCACTCCCCCTACCTTATGATCATATTCTTCGTTTGCCCATTCGATTATGCGGCCGTCTCTTTTTCGTATGAGCTGAAGAAATATCTTTGTTTGCTGTGATTGCTGCGTCCATACTTCTTGCAAAATGGGGCTTTCTATAACAGTATCTGTGCCGCTGTTCCATGTGCGCGGATCACTTTTGATTTCAAAGGCTTTGACGTTTTCGTTGTTTTCTGTAAGGATCAGCCTGCAGACTGCCTCTTCGCACAGATTGGCGAAGCCGGTATTTTTAATTGTAAGTGTGATTACATTTTTAGATATCTTAACATGTGTGACAGTAAATCGGTATCCCATATGACGTCCAATATAGTCATATTCACTTATCTCTTTGCCATTCCACATAATACGATGTGCCTTCCAGTCATCTAGTACTTCTTTACTGTAGATACTGTTTAGGTAGCTGACATGCATCTTTGCAAGGTCTGCCACTACCTGATTCCAGTCAAGTGTCCTTTGTGGGTAATCTGTATTGCCTGAGCTTTCTGATACATTGTTCATCCCACCAAGCACCTCTCCTCCGCAAAAGCTTTGCTGCATAAAGCTTTGCTGCCATGAAAGTTCGTCTTCACGTGCCCAAGATGTCTTTTCTCTTTCGCTGTTTTCAGACAATGCACTTTTCTGTATTGTGCCGTATGTGCCTAAATCTGTCTCTGAACCAAATATAGCGTCATTAAAGAGTGTGAAGTTTGTATTAGATGCGTTTTGTAAAGGGCTAGATGCTGTCTTTTGGCAGCTAAGCTGCCTTAATTGTACCGGCTTTCTGACTGCGATAGGGCAACTGCCTTTAGTGGCCTCTAAAAATGTATCAGATAGTTCTTTCATTCGTGCTTCGGTAAGAAATTTGGAGCCATGCATCTCGCCCCAGCTGCCGACAAAAAGTCCCTGATGAACTAGAATCTTTCCAGGCAGGCTCTTCTTTTCACCCATATGCTCACATATGATGCTTCCTAACTGCTTCATGTGACTTTTGACGATCTTAATTGATGATGGCTCGTTTTCCATTCCTCGTCCTTTTGTATCGTAGACGATGCGAAGGATTATTCCTTTATCGTGCTCTTCAAAGAAGGTGAGGATACTAGAAAAATATTCAAGTGCTTCTTTTGGAATTTGCTCACAGCCACGAAACGCATGAATATCAATGAGAAGAAGAACAAGCTCTTCTTCCTCACAATCTATATAAAGAAAGCTTTCATTTGAGTTTTCTTTTGAGAGATCAAAGGTGTAAATATGATACCAGCCACAGCCTGGATTTTTAAGAGCACGCGTGCTCTCTTTTAGTTGTATGTCTGCGTCTTTGTTTTTGTCAAAGGCAAGATGTTTTTTCAGCCATGTTATCACTTTCTTTCCCCCGGATATCTTTTTTCTTCCATGAAGAAGGATACCATACTTACTTTTTTTAATCAACAAATTATGATTTTAATTATGCTATTTATAAAAAAAGGATAAAATATGTTAAGTTTAGATTAAATTCGCACCTTGTGGTTTGATTTTTTTTGTGATACGCTTATCAGGATAAAAATTTCTTTATCACATTTATCATTGACAGAGGCTGGGAGGTTATTATGGAATTGACTTCAGACGAATTTTTTGAGAGGCTGCTGTTATCTTACAGCGACTACTTTGATATCATCCGTGATACCTCTTACAAGGATCTTTCAGTTGCGGCTGAGGCTGCTTTTCATTCTTTTTCTGAAAAGTATGTCTTGGTCAAAAAAGCTCAGCTGTGGGCCGCTGAAGCTCACGAATATGTCTTCTTTATACGAACTGGCCATTTGGATGAGGAGACTTTTCGCACTTACAACGATGCACTGCTTGAGGAAGGCTTGTCACGTGTGGAACCGAAAAAGGACCACATGTACACCTATGTGTCTGTCGTTTTTCTGGCAGAGTCTATAGCCCCTGAAGTGCCTAAGCTTATTAAAAAGACACGCTGTCACAGAGACTATCGCATGTCGCTTTATGGTTGGATGGATTACCGTATCGCAGCATATGACTGTACTTCGAAAAGGATTTACACAAACTGGGCGGGACGACCGCTAAAGCAGACCCTCCTCTCTGTCACGAAAAAAAGGAGGAAACACAAATGAACGCAGTTGTACTTCTCGTAGTAGGCGTTGCCATTTTAGTTGCTGGTTACATCTTCTATGGCGGATGGCTGGCAAAGCAGTGGGGACTTGGTGAGAATAAGGAAGAGACTCCTGCTCACACAATGGAGGATGGTCAGGATTATGTTCCGGCTAAGGCTCCTGTCCTTATGGGACATCACTTTTCATCTATCGCTGGTGCAGGACCTATAAACGGACCTATTCAGGCCGCTGTTTTTGGCTGGATTCCTGTTATGCTGTGGGTTTTGATCGGCGGTATTTTCTTCGGTGCTACTCATGACTTTGGTGCATTATTTGCATCCTTAAGAAATAAGGGTCAGTCAATCGGTGAGATCATCGAAACTTCTATTGGCAAGCGTGCAAAGAGACTTTTCTTAACATTTGCTTACCTGACACTTATTCTTGTTGTAGCTGCATTTGCTTCTATCGTTGCAAACACTTTTAAGGCTACCTATACTGCTGATGGTGCAGTTGATGTTGCAGCCAGCTCCGCAAATGCTTCTACTGCTATGATTTCTATTCTGTTTATCGTAGTTGCCATTGCTTTTGGTTTCTTTGTTTACAGAAAAAATGTACATATCGCAATCGCTACTGTAATCGGTGTTGCTGTTATTATTGCCTGTATGGCAATTGGTCTGAACTGGCATCCGCTTTACTTAAGTGGTGATACATGGATGATCATTGTTGGTATCTATATTGCTATCGCATCTGTTACACCTGTATGGATTTTACTTCAGCCAAGAGATTATTTAAGCTCTTTCTTACTGTATGGCATGATGATCGTCGCTGTTATTGGAATCTTCGGTGCTCATCCGACTATTGATATTCCGGCTTTTACCAGCTTCGTTGATAAGGGTACTGTTGGTTCTGGTGTTTCTCTTGGAACTATGTTCCCGGCATTGTTTGTTACTATTGCATGTGGTGCAATCTCTGGTTTCCATTCATTAGTTGCTTCTGGTACTACTTCTAAGCAGCTCGATAAGGAAAAGGATGCTCTTCCGATTGCATACGGCGGCATGTTAATTGAGTGTGTACTTGCAATCATCTCCGTATGTGCTGTTGGCTATATCTGGAGTGAGTATGTTCCAGGCGGAATCGTAACTCCTACCGCTGTATTTGCTACTGGTATCTCACGCATGTGCGCAAAGATTCCATTTTTAGCTGGTGCAGAGAGTGTTATCTACTCACTGTTAATCCTTGCCGTTTCTGCATTCTGTCTGACTTCACTTGATACTGCAACTCGTCTTGCAAGATATATGTTCCAGGAGTTCTGGTTAGCACCTGGTGAGACATACAAGGACGCTACTGGTGTTAAGAGAGTTTTAACAGATCCATATTTTGCTACAATTATTACAGTAGTTCTTGGCATTGCACTTGGTATGACAGGTTATGCAAAGATCTGGGCATTGTTTGGTGCTTCCAATCAGCTGCTTGCTGCACTTGGTCTGTTAGCTGTAGCTGCATGGCTTGGTAAAGTCGGCAAAAACAATAAGATGCTCATCATCCCAATGGCATTTATGCTTATCGTAACAGTAATCTCACTTCTTCAGACCATCTACGCAAACGTCACAAACGCAGTCGATATGTGGAGCTGGATCCGTGCAATAATCGGAAGCTTACTTGTTCTTCTGTCACTCGTTCTTGCAAAAGAAGGCTGCCAGACATTGTTCAAGAAGAAGGCGTAATTGCTTCGTGTATGTAAAAAAAAGACCCCCGTCAGGAGGTCTTTTTTTTGTTGCTGTTTACTATGTTACGAATTCCCTTCGGTGTAATGGTTTCGTCGCCGGACCAAACTCCGCAGGTTCCTTTTACGTATCTTTTTATTATACATTATATTGAAAGACCTGCTCCAAGTGTCCGGCTCGTGAAAGCCATTCACCTTAGGGCTTTGTTACAAATAGTAGCATCATTGAAACGATGTGACAAATTACTTCTTGATTAACAAGCTCTTTCCTGTCATTTCTTTTGGCTGTTCCATTCCCATCAGCTCGATCAGTGTCGGTGCGATATCTGCTAAGCAGCCGCCTTCGCGTAAGGTGTACTTTGGATCTGCATTTACAAGGATGAACGGTACTGGGTTTGTTGTATGAGCGGTGAATGGCTCGCCTGTCTCATAGTCGATTAACTGCTCTGCGTTTCCGTGGTCTGCACAGATGAAGAGCTGTCCGTTTACTTCCTTGATTGCTGCTACTGCCTTTCCTACGCACTCGTCTACTGTCTCTACTGCCTTGATTGCTGCAGCCTGTAC
>OGCO01005827.1_pt1 | contig 11565 bp, 9 predicted proteins | sample 1570171 | NCBI WGS metagenome assembly OGCO01 (sample SAMEA4370583, study PRJEB24528) | human gut metagenome | reverse complement strand
CGAAACGTAGGCATCGAACTGCTGACCCCCGGTCGGATGCTGGCAGACAAGCAGGGCGGCAAGCTGGTGGCGGTGGTCATCGGTCATCAGATCGAATCCGCTGTAGCGGAAGCCGCTGCTCACGACGCAGATCAAGTCATCGTGGTAGACGGTCCGGAATATGCCCCTTACACCACGGATGCCTATGTGATCGCCATGCATCATCTGGTGGAGCAGTACGGCCCCACCACCCTGATGATCGGCGCTACCCCCAACGGCCGGGACTTTGGCCCTCGCCTGTCCTGCCGTCTGAAGACCGGTCTGACCGCAGACTGCACCAGCCTGGACATTGACCCGGACAGCGGCGACATGGCCTGGACCCGTCCCGCCTTTGGCGGCAATCTGATGGCTACCATTCTGTGTTCCAACACTCGTCCCCAGATTGGCACCGTCCGTCCTGGTGTTTTTAAGAAGTCCGCTCCTGTCGATACGCCCCATGCAGAGATCCTGCGGGAAGACTTCCATGTAGCGCCGGAGCTGATCCGTACCCAGCTGCTGAAGGTCATTCAGGAAACGGCAGCGGAAGTGGTTGACCTGGAAGGAGCAGAGATCATCGTCTCCGGCGGCCGCGGCATTGGCGGTCCGGAGGGGTTTGAGACCCACATCAAGCCCCTGGCAGACGCGCTGGGTGCCGCTGTGGGCGCTTCCCGCGCTGCCGTAGACTCCGGATGGATCAGCCACGCCCATCAGGTGGGCCAGACCGGTAAGACTGTCGCCCCCAAGCTGTACATCGCCTGCGGCATCTCCGGTGCCATCCAGCATCAGGCTGGCATGAGCGGTTCTGACTGCATCGTAGCCATCAACAAGGACCCGGACGCCCCTATTTTTGAGATCGCCCACTACGGCATTGTAGGGGACTTGTTTGAGATCCTCCCCCTGCTCACCGCTGAAATTTTGAAGCGGAAGAAATAATACTACTATAACGCAAACTTTCTAACCACTAACCTCCTCCATATTAGCAGAATTTCGGATGTTCTGCGATAACGAACCCTCCTAGGAAAACGGGGAACAGCGCAATGCTGTTCCCCGTTTTTCTTTTGAAAAGCAGGCAGTGAAATAAGAAAACGATTATGGCCATGAGAGGGAACTTATGGTGTCATCCGAACTGCGAATTAGACAATATAAAACGGTTATGTTAGAATAAGTGTGTAAAAAAGGTGCGCACCTGGGAAAAAACGAAACAAATTCAACCGATAGAAGGGAGAATGTTGAAATGGCAACTTCTGATTATTTTGCTTCCACACGCCCGACTCCTCTGACGGAAGAAGAAGTCCAAAAGTGGCGTTCCATTCCCAGAGAAGAGTGGAAACGGTTCTGGTATGAAGAATACGTTCCCGCGGATCAGCGTCCGGAATGGCCCAACAACGTCCGGAAGATCGAGGCAGATAAGTTCCCCTGCCACGGCGAATGGATGACCGTTCCGGCACGGGACGGCTATGAGATTCCTGTGCTGGTGTACAAGCCCAAGCACGAAGGGAAGACCGCTGTATATTTCCAGATCCACGGCGGCGGCTTCGCCACCGGTCACCCTCTGACCAACGACTACGAGTGCACCCTGTACAATCAGGAACTGGATATTCTGGTAGTCAGCATCGGCTATCGTCTGGCACCGGAATGTGAATATCCCTGCGGTCTGAACGACTGCTATGATGTCATCAAGTGGTTCCACGACCATGCAGCGGAATGGAACATCGACACCGATCACATGGGTGTGGGCGGCTGCTCCTCCGGTGGGCATCTGACGGTGGGCACCTGTATGCTGGCTGCTCAGCGGAAGGAATTCAAGCTCCGCTATCAGATGCTCCTGTATCCGGGTATGGACAACTACGGCATCCCTGACACCACCGATGATGCCATTGAAGTCAACACCATGTACATCAACCTCTACAGCGACGTAGAGGCTACGAAGAACGATCCTCTGGTCAATCCCCTCACCGCTTCGGATGAGCTGCTTCAGCAGCTGCCGCCTGCTCTGGTGCTGACAGCCGGTGCAGACTGGCTGAAAGGCCCGGCAGATGACTTCGCCAATCGGCTGATGCAGAACGGTGTGCCCGTCACCTACTGGTGTGTAGCTGGCGCTGTCCACGCTTTCACCATCCATTTCCCCGGCTGATGGGATGAAGAACGTGCCCCCAAGGCACAGCAGTTCATGCTGGACTGCTTCCGTCAGTACCTGCTGTAAGCAGGCAGAAAGAGATCTGACGGGCAGCCCTTCTCCTTTGCGAATCCTGTCCGTCAGGAAGAGAAAGGATCTTGAACGTATGGAAACAAAGAAAGTCCCCTTCCATGTGACGTTGGGCGTGTTGTCGGTCTTCTTGGTCATCAACTGTTCCTTCGTGGTCAACCCCATGATGACCTCTCTGGCCAGCTTTTATGAACAGTCCGGCATTGCCTACTCCACTGTTTTGATGCTCTCCACCATCGTCTCCCTGATGGTCATTCCCTGCTCGTTGATCAGCGGCGCCATTGCCGGCAAGAAGATCAAATACCGGAGCCTGGCGATCCTGTCCTTGGTTCTGGCGCTGGTGGGTGGCATCGGCCCCTACTTCATCCGTAACTTCTACTGTGTCTTGGGGTTTCGCGCTCTGGTCGGTGCCGCCATTGGCTTTGCCAGCCCTCTGAGCAGTGCTCTAGTCAGCCGTCTCTTCCCCGGTGATAAAGCTGCCACCATGCAGGGCATTGGCACCACGGTCAATAATCTGGCCGGTGTAGCCTATCAATTCCTGGCTGGCGTCATCTGCACCATCAATGTACACTACACCTGGTTCGTCCATCTGATTCTGATCATCCCTCTGGCGTTCGTGGTACTCTTCCTGAAAGAGCCCGAACCGGTAGCTAAAGCGGAAACTCAGACCCAGACCCCCTCTTCCAAAGGCGGTCTGCCTGCTATGGTCTTTTTGATCTCCATTGCCTGGGGGCTGATTTTTATGGCTTACAACCCGATGGGGTTGAATATGTCCTCTATTTTGGTCAGTGAAGGTATTGGCAATGAGACTCTGGCTGGCACCATAGGCTCCCTGTACACCGTTGGTGGCATGGTTGCTGGCGTGATCTTCGGCAAGCTGTATCATCATCTTGGAAAGTTTATCATTCCCTTCGCCATGATCTGTGAAGTGGTTGGACTGGCGCTTGGTTATTGGAGCACCAGCGCTGCATTGTTGATGGTAGGCTCTTTCCTCACTGGTTTGGCTATCTTCACCATCTGGCCCGCTTCCATTATGGAATTCACGGAAGCTCTGCCCCCTGAAAAAATCGTCACCGCCTCTGGTATTTTCACTGCCTGCTTAGGCCTTGGAGGCTTTCTGACCTCCCCCTATGTGGCTATCATCACCAAGGTCTCCGGCAGCACTTCTCCCCGCCTGCCTATTCTGGTCGGCGTGATCCTGGCTGCTGTGATCGGCGCGATCTGGTCGGTCGCCAGTATCTCCAAGAAAAAAGCGTAACTCCCCATCTGAACAGGTAATAAAAGTCCCGCCCATCTACAATTGTAGGTGGGCGGGTTGTTTTAGGCGCTTTAGTATGGAAAGACTCTGTTCTGCAGGGATAAGAGAGAACACTTTGGTAAAAGTAAAAGAAAATAACCTCCTAGTGCAAGCTGGTAAAGGTTTGGCGACCGCATTACCAAGAGATAAATAGGAGGTTATAGACGTCGAAAAAATAAATTGTGTTTGGAATGCACACAACATGGAGATGCTAATATCATTTAGTGGTATTGACACCAAAATTTCAATATAAGGCAGTTGAAGCAGAAGCTTGCATTGACCATATAGCTGTTTGATCTTTATCTGCTTTTTTGCATTTTATGAACAAACAGAAAACCCCGAAACCATTTGGTTTCGGGGAAAATTGGAGCTGCTAAGCAGATTCGGACTGCTGACCTCATCCTTACCAAGGATGCGCTCTACCTGCTGAGCTATAGCAGCAAATTGGCGACCCGGATCGGGCTCGAACCGACGACCTCTAGCGTGACAGGCTAGCGTTCTAACCAACTGAACTACCGGGCCATGTGGTGAAAAAGCTGTGTGGTGGGAGTAACAGGACTCGAACCTGTGACCCCATGCTTGTAAGGCATGTGCTCTAGCCAGCTGAGCTATACTCCCCTGTTCGCTCTCACAGACAGCGTAGTTTATTATAGCGAACAATGACGGATTTGTCAACCACTTTTTTCATTTTTACGCAATTTTTATCCCTGCTGGATGGACTGGATGAGCTGTTCCAGTTCCTTCTTATCAAAGGTATACTCCTTATTACAGAAGTGGCAGCTCAGCTGGGCCTGTCCCTGCTCGTCGATCATCTTCTGCAGCTCGTCCACGCCCAGGCTGATGAGGGCGCGGCTGACCCGCTCCCGACTGCAATAGCACCGGTACTCAACGGGGGTGGTCTCCAGGACTTCCACCTCGAATTCGCCTAAAACCTTCTGCACCAGCTCCAAGGGAGTGACCCCCTCCTGGAAGGCGTGGGTGACGTAGCCCACCTGCTGGATGCCCCGCTCTACCTTATCAATCACGGCGTCGTCGGCACCGGGCAGGAGCTGGATGAGGTAGCCGCCGGCGGCGCTGACGGACTGGTCTCTGTCCACCAGGACGCCCAGGGCGCAGGCAGTGGGGAACTGTTCACTGGTGGCGAAGTAGGCGGTGATGTCCTCGGCGATCTCGCCGGTGACCAGGGGGATGCTGCCCACGTAGGGTTCTTTCAGACCCAGGTCTTTGATGACGGTCAGGCTGCCGTCGGTGCCCACGGCGGCGCCTACGTCCAGCTTGCCCTGGCTCTTGCGGGGGATGTCCACGAAGGGGTTGGTGACGTAGCCCCGGACGTTGCCCTCGGAGTCGCTGACGCAGGTGATCATGCCCAGAGGGCCGCCGCCGCGGATCTGGAGGGTCAGGGAGTCGTTCTCCCCTTTCAGCTGGTTGCCCATCATGGACGCGCCCATGAGGGAGCGGCCCAGGGCGGCAGTGGCCACCGGGAGGGTCTTGTGGATTTGGCGGGCGCGCTCTACCAGCTCCTTGCCGGTGATGGCAGAGGCCATGACGGCGCCATCAGAAGTGATAACGCGAACGATTTGATCAGACATCGTAACATACCTCCTATAAATGGGGAAAGCGAGCCAACGGAAGTTGGCTCACCGAATTTGAATGTGGATTTAAGGGACGTAACCAGGCGGGATATGCTGTCCCCCTTCCCCGTTGACGCAGACGAAGGTCAAGCGCCGGTCGTCGGGGCGGGGTGGGCGTTCCTCCAGGCCGCCGTAGTAGGTGACGGACGCGAAGCCGGCGTCCAGGAGCAGTTGTTTCAAGCGCTCCGGCTCCCATGCCCGCTCGGTGTGTTCCTCCTGCTCTCGATACCAGCAGTCGCCGTCCCGCTCGAACAGATCCATGCCGTAGGTGATCTGGGCGTTTTCCCGATCGTACTCCGCCCGCCAGAGGCAGAACACGTCCTCGGTCTCGTCTACGAAGAGCTGGCCGTCCAGGCTGCGCAGGTGGGCGGGGGCCAGGATGTCGAACAAGAAGTAGCCGCCGGGCATGAGGAAGGTGTGTATCTTGTGGAAGGCGGCCTGCAAGATGGCCTCGTCGGTGACGTAGTTCAGGCTGTCCAGGCTGGAGACGCAGGCATCGATGGTGCCGAACAGGTCCAGCTTGTCCATGGACTGGTGCAGAAAGACGGGCGGCTCGCAGTCCAGGTCGAAGGTCTTCTCCTGGGCTTCCGAGAGCATCTCGATGGACAGGTCGGTGCCGATCATGGAGTAGCCTGCCTGCGCCAAGAGGCAGGTCAAGGTGCCGGTACCGCAGGCCAAATCCAGGACGATTTTCACCGGTACTTCACTGCGCTGGAACCACTTCTGGTACCAGGCCACCCACTGGGTGTAGTCCACATCCCGGGTCAGGCCGTCGTAGAAGCGAGCCAATTCTCCGTAGGCGCTCATGCGTCCTCCGTCTTCTTTTTCCGGCCGGCTTTTCTCCCCTTCTCCGCCGTGGGCGGGACGCATTCATCCCCCAGCACGCGGGCGAAGACCTGGTGATAGCCCTCCACGCCGTAGTTCAGGGCGCGGTTGACCCGGCTGATGGTGGCGGAGCTGGCGCCGGTCTGCTCCAAGATCTCGTTGTAGATCATGCCCTTCTGGAGCAGGACGGCCACGTCGAACCGCTGCTCCATGGCACGCAGCTCGGACACGGTGCAGAGATCCTGGAAAAATCGGTAGCATTCGTCCAGATCCTTCAGCTCTAGGATCATTTTATATAAATTCATACTCGGCTCTTTGCCAAATACCTTAGACATATGTTTTACCTCCTGGGTACTGTTCCAAATCTGTCTTTCACTATTTTAACATTTTACTGCGTGAAAGTAAACCTATTTTTCAGAAAAAAACACACCCTTTTGTGTCTCAGTCATAGACTTTTTCAGGAGGGATGTGCATGAAGCTGGTATTGACGGAGGAAACCCGGGAGCGGGAGCTGTGTGCGCAAGACGAAGTGCTGGTGCGGTGTCGGTGTGTGCTGCCCAAGTTGCAGCCGCTGTCCGCTCGTGCCCAGCGGCGGTTGGAGCGATACATAACGGAGCTGGAGCGGCGGTGGAACGGAGCCTGTGAAGGGTGGTTATTGGAGCAGGCGGCGGAGGGGGTGCGGCTGGCGCGGAGCAATGCGCTGCCTTTTGCGCCGCTGGAGGCGGTGTTGGACTTTGAGACCACGTGGCTGGACGACCGGTTTTGGAGCGTGCTGTGGCGGTGGCAGGTGACCTGGCAGGGGGAATCGGTGCTGCTGCGGCGGTGGGGGCAGGTGTGGGACTTGGAACGCGGGATGCCCTGTCGGGTGGAGCGGTTTCTGCCGGAGGGGCGGAAGGCGCGGCGGAAATTTTGGCGGAAGCTCCAGGATGCGGCACGGGAAGCGGGGGTCCGCGGGATGGGGTGGCGGCATGGGCGGGTGTGGTGTACTTTGACGGAGGCGGAACTGGTCTGCGGGTGGCCAAAACTTGCAAATCCTGCAACTGTTTCTGACTTTTTCACCGTTTCCACCCCATTCTCTAGGGAGACACTGCAATTTTGTTGATTTTTACCTTGCATTTCCACTCTGTTTTCCGTATAATGTCATGTGGTTCTCTGTGAGAACCGCTGAAACGGACGTTTCCATACGGATAAAAGGAGTCTTGCATCATGGTAAAAGCAATCGTAGGCGCAAACTGGGGCGACGAAGGCAAGGGTAAGATCACAGACTTGCTGGCGGAACATTCCGACATCGTGGTCCGCTTCCAAGGCGGCGCCAATGCCGGCCACACCATCATCAACGATTATGGCCGCTTCTCCCTGCACATCCTGCCCTCCGGCTCTTTCTACTCCCATGTGACCAATGTCATCGGCAACGGCGTGGCACTGGACGTGAAGAAGCTGGTGGCCGAGCTGAAGGACATTCAGGCGCAGAACGCTCCCGCCCCCAATCTGATGGTTTCGGAACGGGTGCAGCTGCTGATGCCCTATCATGTGCTGCAGGACACCTATGAGGAGGAGCGATTGGGCGGCAAGTCCTTCGGCTCCACCAAGAGCGGCATCGCCCCCTTCTACTCGGACAAATACGCCAAGATCGGCATCCAGCTGTGCGACCTGTTCGACGAGGAACGGTTGATGGAACGGCTGACTGCCGCGTGCGAAGTGAAGAACGTGCTCTTCGAGCATCTGTACCACAAGCCCCCTGTGGACCCCAAGGCCATCTTCGATGAGCTGATGGAGCTGCGGGAGCTGGTACGTCCCTATACGGGGGATACCACGACCTTCCTGCATGAAGCACTGAAGGAAGGCAAGACCGTCCTGCTGGAAGGTCAGCTGGGCTCTATGAAGGACCCCGATCTGGGCATCTACCCCATGACCACCTCTTCCCACACCCTGGCTGGGTTCGGCACCGTCGGCGCCTGCATCCCGCCTACCGAGATCAAGGACATCATCGCCGTCACCAAGGCCTATTCCTCCTGCGTCGGTTCCAAGACCGAACCCTTCGTGAGCGAACTGGAAGAGGAAGCCGGCAACGAGCTGCGGCGCAGAGGCGGCGACAAGGGCGAGTTCGGCGCCACCACTGGGCGTCCCCGTCGTGTGGGCTGGTTCGACACCGTGGCCACCAAGTACGGTTGCATGGTACAGGGTGCGACTGAGGTTGCGCTGACCTGTCTGGACGTGCTGGGCTATCTGGATGAGATCCCCGTGTGCGTGGGCTATGAGATCGACGGCAAGGTGACCACCACCTTCCCGGTGCCCAACCAGCTGGTGAAGGCAAAGCCGGTGTTCGAGATGCTGCCGGGTTGGAAGTGCGACATCCGGGGCATCACCGAGTATGACGCCCTGCCGGAGAACGCCAAGAAGTACGTGGATTTCCTGGAATCCAAGATCGGCGTGCCCATCAAGATGGTGTCCACCGGGCCCAAGCGGCATGAGATGACGTACCGGAAGTGAGTCTGTACGAATTAAAAATATCATCGTGTTTTTTGAGAGGATATGCAGCGGCATATCCTCTCTTTTTTACAATTTTCCTACTTTTTTTGTCGGTTTTGACGTTGACTTTCCTAAAATTTCCTTGCATATGTTCAAAAAACACCGAACTCGGACTTCCACTCATTGACTTTTTTGATTTTTCCAGTATAATATAATTCGTTCTAATTGCAGGCAGGCGTTGTGTCGAGAGGAGACATGAGGCGCTGCCTTTCCCCTATTTGTACGCGTTAAGGTTATTATAATAAAGGATATTTTTGAGTATGAGAGTTACGACTGAAACCATTCTGACCGCCCTGGCGCCCTTTGCTCCGGAGCTGATCGGGCCGGAGGAGGAGTCTATCGAGTATGGCTCCATCGGCAACACCCTGCTGCTGACCACCCCCGACCGGCTGTACATCGTGCCCATGAGCCAGCTCATCTCCCACAAGAACAAGGTGTCGGCCGCGGCCATCATCTGTTACCGGGACAAGGACGCCCCCGCTGAGCTGAGCGCCACCCAGCGGACGAAGTACAAGAAGACACCGCTCATCCTGCTGAACAAGGAGACCAATTTTGCCCCCGTCTGGGAGGCGCTGCAGACCGAGCTGCTGGAGCCCTACGACCCGCTGCTCTTCCAGAACAAGCTGCTGTCCCTGGCTCTGTCCTGTCACGACGTGACCGACCTGCTCACCGCAGCCACCGAGTCCACCGGCCTCCCCTTCTCCCTCCACAACACCGTCCCCAGCCTGTTCGCCTACTCCCGCGCCGGTGAGATGGTGGTGACCAACCCCATGGGCGCCGACGTGATGGAGACCTTCTGCACGCCGGACTTTCTGACCAACCTGCCGGACAACGCCCTGCTGGACTCCGTCCGTGAACGGAACGGCCTGATGCGTGTGACCCTGCCCAACGGGGTGCAGAAGATCAGCGCCACCATCTACGTGCGGCAGCAGTTCTTTGGGATGCTCTGCGCCTACAGCTTCATGCGCCCCTATGTGCCCTCCGACCTGGACATGATCCAGCAGCTGCGGGGCATCGTGAGCCTGTTTTTGGAGAACCACAGCAACGACTACGTGGCCATCTCCAGCAACGAGCGCTCCTTCATGCGCATCATGCTGGGCAACGAGTTCAGCGAGGAGGACGCTCAGGCACAGTGCAAGCGGTTTGACGTCAAGCTGCCGGAGGAGATGACCCTGCTGGTGGTCACCAGCTCTGCCGTCTACCGCCACAACCAGGACGTGCCCTGCAACCTCATCCGCCGGTTTATGATCCCCTTGCTCCAGACCAATCTGTGCATCATCTTTGAGCAGTATGTGGTGCTGCTGCTGGACGCCAAGCAGTATCAGCCCCACAGCGCGGAGTTCCTAAATCTCATCCAGGAGTCCATTCAGGAGCACAACCTTCAGGCGGCGTCCAGCAACGTGTTCTACAGTCCCAAGGACATCAAGACCCAATACGAGCTGGCCAAGCTGACCATCGACATCGGCGAGAGCAAGGACGCCAACAAACACTACTATGTGTTCTCCGACTACCTGCTGGATCACATGATTCACCTGTGCAAGCCCTCCCCCGTCTTCAAGTGTCTCCAACACCCGGTGTTCATCGCGTTGGAACGTTATGACGCCCAGTATCACACCGAGTACGTGAAGACGCTGATGTCCTATCTGCGCAACAACGGCGATCTGTCTGCCTGCGCGGCGGAGATGGACATCCACCACAACACGGTGAAGTATCTGATGAAGAACATGCGGGAGATCACCAACGTGGATTTCGACTCGCCCAGTATGTTCTCCTCCCTGTATGTGGCCATGCGGGCGATGGAGGCTTCTAAGGCGCTGGACTACTAATTGATAACATGAGAAAAACCCGTCCTCGATGAGGACGGGTTTTTTGTTTTGCGATTCGGTCGCTTTCTGGTTACAATTTTGCTTACGCTTCTTTGAACTTTTCCAGCATGGCTTCCGTTTCTTTTCTTTTGGCTTCCAGTTCTTCCTGCAGCATCATATCCTTGACCTTCATCAGGCGGATGGTGTTGTTGCGTTCGTTCTCATCCAGCTTCATGGAGATGTACTTGATGTTCTCCTCCATTTCGGGGATCATCACGTACTCCAGTGCGTTGACACGGCGGCGGGTCTTTTCGATCTCTTCCGCCAGCAGCTGGGTGGTCTTTTCGATCTGGGCCAATTTCAGCATATCCTGGAACACCGAGGACAGGGCGTCCACTGCGCCGTCCAGCTCACAGGAGGTGGTGGCGAAGCTATAGGGATAGATGTCGCCGCTGCCCGGGTTCTGGGTGGAGAAGTGGTAGACAGGGGTGTCAACGGACATGATGTTCTTGAAACTCATGTTCAGTTCCACGCTCTGCTTCGGGTAGATCAAGGACTGCTCCAGCATTTCGGAGGACATGAGGGCGGAGGCCACCGTAAAGGAACCGTGCGCCCGCATGAGCGCTTCTTCCACGCGGGTTCTCAGCGCCCGGTTTTCACAGATCATGTCCAGGAACTGCTTCATCAATTCGTCACGCTTGTCCTTCAGGAGCTTATGGCCTCGGACGGCTGTCTTGAGCTTCTTCTTCAGCCGGGTCAGCTCCATGCGGGTGGGATTTATGGTCGTGGAAGGCATTCTGGTCCCCCCTTAGCCCTTTTGGGGCAGATACTTCTCGATCAGCTCCGGCTTGATGCGCTTGAGCTCCGCGGTGGGCAGGATAGACAGCAGCTCCCAGCCCAGGTCCAGCGTCTCCTGGATGGAACGGTTCTCCTCGTAGCCCTGGTTCACATACCGCTTCTCAAACTCGTCGGCGAATTTGGCGTACAGCAGGTCCGTGGGCGTCAGAGCCGCCTCGCCCAGAATGGACATCAATTCCTTGTTGTCCTTGCCGGTGGAGTAGGCCGCGAACAGCTGGTTCATGGTGCCGGAGTGGTCTTCCCGGGTCTTGCCCTCGCCGATGCCCTTGTCCTTCAGACGGCTCAGAGACGGCAACACGTCCACCGGCGGGTGGATGCCCTTGCGGTACAGCTCCCGGCTGAGGATGATCTGCCCCTCGGTGATATAGCCCGTCAGGTCGGGGATGGGGTGGGTCT
>OGCO01005826.1_pt1 | contig 11565 bp, 8 predicted proteins | sample 1570171 | NCBI WGS metagenome assembly OGCO01 (sample SAMEA4370583, study PRJEB24528) | human gut metagenome | reverse complement strand
GTCAAGAACTCCGTCCCGGTCAGGATGACATTATTTTCAAACTTGGGGTCAACAAATGGCTTTATATCTGCCTCTGTACCCCAGCGGGCCGAGCCATATTCCATATCCCGGCGAAATTTCCGGGCGTTTTTGATTTTGGACTGTACCACGAAATACAGTATCACGGCCCCAGCTACACCTACGGCAAGGTCAAGGAGGCCCAGCCCCGGTGCATAGCTCTGAAATACCGGGCCGATGGTCTTGACCATGCCGAACAGCTTTTCTCCGAGGTTGGCTCCCGCCGCCATGCGATAGGCTGTGCCGCACTTGGAGAAAAACCAAAATGCTATGAGATAAGGGAAATATGGAAGTACATATTTCTTGATTTTCTTACTTACCGTTCCTCCTTCACCGCCTCTCTGACCTGTTCTTTCTGCTTTGGCCTTGCCGCAATCTGCTCTACGAATTGTCGAATCTGACCGAGGATAGACGGCCTGTCCTGACTGCGGCCCATGACCTTTTCCGTATATTTGCCGAAAGCCGCTTGAATGGCGTCGGCCTGATCTGCCTTGAAAAACAGCAGATAGTGGCCGGGGCCGGTCTTGTGGAAAGCGTAGTCCACATGGAACGCCTTGGCGATACGGTCAAAATCTTTGGGCGCCCCCACATATTTCATGGCGTTTTTACCGCCGTGGTAGTTCATCAGTTTCCGCACGCTCTGCCGCCCCTTGGGCCGTTTGGCGGCTTCTTGCTGTTTAGCAATTTCCGCAAATACCTTTTTGCAGGCCACAGCCAGCACCTTACCCGAGAGCTTTGCTGCTTTCACGGATATGGCGATTGTCCGTTCTTCTACATATTCCTGCATACTGCCTCCTTTCCTCCGAGTGGGTCAGAAAACCGGACGCCTCGGAACATCGCCCGGAAGGGAGAGCCTCGGGCCAAGTTGGCCCGAGGTCTACCGTTCCTCATGGAAAGGCCCCGCCTTCTCCTTGTGAGGAGTAGGTGGGGCCTCCTTAAACTGTTTGATTGCCGCCAGAATAGAATGGGTTTCCTCCTTTTCGTCCCGGGCGTGGATTTTGGAAATACGGTACTCGTCTGGAATATCGTCCAGCCCGGTATAGTGCTCCACAAAGTTACTCCGATTATCCGCCACATAGCCGCCGGGAGCGAAGTGGCCGCCGTCATTGATACGAATATCCCGCCCGTATGCTTCATAGTCGATGTAGTCAATCAGGTGTTCAGGCACCTGCATAGCCTCAAAATCCTGAATATACATACGGCCCAGTTCTTCTTCGCTGTTGACATCGGAGTAAAAATCGAAGCAGTCAAGGTTCTGTGTCAGGTTGATTAAGTCCCTGACGCTGCTCGTGTATTCTCCGGCATCCATGACCGCCTCCAGCTTTTCCAGCTCGGCCGGGGTCATTTCTTCCAGAAGATGTGCTAAGTAATTGAGCTCGTCAAGGCTTTCATATTCCCCGAGGTGGTCAGTCAGCCCCAGAATATCGCTGTCATAGTCGGTAATGAAATACTCCTCATACTGTTTTCCGTCTATACCAATCCGGGAAAAGAGGGTCTGCACTTCCTCGGCAGTCGTAGGAAATCTCAGATATTCCCCAGCCCCGGACCCTCGCTCCGGGTAGAGCCCCAGATTGGTTACATAGGCTTCAAACATCATGGCGGCCCTGCTGGTTGACCGTCAGGATACCGTCAAGGGTGGTGGCCGTGATATTGAGCCGCTTGGCAACGGCAATATCGTTTTTCACATCCTCGTCCACCTCGTCACCGCAGACCACAAGCACATGGGAACGGCGCAGCATATCCCGGCGCATATCAATCCCGTTTTTGTGTTCCTCCGGGATAGCGTCGTTGATGAACAGCGGCAGATAAAGAATAGGGCAAATAGGAGAAAAGCCCGCTTCGTATGCCATGCGGCAATAGCGGGCGGCCAGCTCCATATCGGTATCAGGGTCGCCGCACTTTGCGGCGGTAATATACGCTAAAGGTCTTTTCATGGTTTTGTACCTCCGTTTCTACATATTAAAAAGAGCCAGACAGAGGAGCCCAACCCCTCCGCCCCTTCCCGTGGGAAGGGGAACGGCTCAAAGGAATATATATCCCCGTCGCTTGCCGCCTGAAAGCATAACCGGGAGAAATCCGTCAAGGGTGCCTTTGGCACCGCCCATGGCGGCTTTGGCCCTTGACTGATTTTCCAGGATATGCTACCTGAAAACCGGCGACGGGGAATATTTAATATCCTTTGAGCTTCGGGGTGCGGGGCAGAGCCCCGCATACTGCCTCGGGCCAAGTTGACCCGAAGAAGCGTTACTTTTCCTGCTGGGCGGCCTTTTTCTCCGGCTTGGCCACTTCCTTCTGCTGGCCCTTCCAGTCATCCAACAGCTTGATAATCTGGTCTTTCATTTCCCTCGGAGTGGTTTCCTTCCCGAAGTATTTGCCCAGTTCTGCACCAGTTAAAATCACTTTGTCTACCTCCTTTTTATCCTCCATCATAATTCCGTCGATCACATCGCCATTCAGAACGCCCTTCTGGTCAAGCTCCCTCATGCGCTGGGCCTGCGAGAGCGAAGGGGCCGACTGCTGGCCTTCAATGGCAACGGCGATATACCTCTGATTTTTGGGCTTGATATAAGCCAGCTCCACCGCCGGGGTAAATTTGATTTGCCCGGCGTCCATCATTTTCTGCAAATCAGGAACAAGGTCATTGAGCTTGATATAGCGCTGTACCTGTTTGACCGTCATTTTGTTGCGCTCGGCTACGATCTCATTGGAGCGCCGCCCGGCGTCCTTCGGGTCAAGTTGGCCCGAAGTGGCCTCCTTGGCTCCTTGGTGCTTGATGGCCTCCAACTGCATTTTCAGGGCCTTGGCCCTTTCACTCGGCAGGATATTTTCACGCTGGTTGGTATTGTCCTCCACCATCTGCGTGATGGCCTGCTCGTCTGTCAGGTCACGGACGATACAAGGCATATCCACGAAGCCCGCAAGTTCGCTGGCCTTCTGGCGGCGGTGGCCCGATACGATTTCATACCCGCCGTCCTCACGGGGACGGACGATAGCGGGCTGGGTCACGCCCTTATCCCGGACGCTGGACACCATGGCCTTCATTTCCTCGTCATTACGGACTTGGAAGGGATGATTTTTGAAGGCGTGGAGCTCAGACAGCTTGATATAAACAATCTGTTCCTCCTTGCCCGGGCGTGGAGCCTCGGCGGGAGCCGCAGGTGTTTCAGCCTGAACGGGAGCCTTTACCTCCGGCGCACCCTTAGCGGGACTGGGAGCCTTGGGGGCTTTCTCTGTCTTTTCGGAGGGAGCGGCCTTTTCCGTTTTTCCCGGCTGTGCAGATTTCTGTACTGCCTTATCCTTCTTGCTGGGCGCTTCCTTCTGTGCGGGAGCGGCAGCCTTGTACTTGTCGGCCTTGGGCGGTCGGCCCCGGCGCTTCGGTGCCTGTTCCTGCTCTTTGGACTTTTCCTGCTTCGGCCCGTCCTCCTTGGTCGGCGTAGGGGAAGTCCCTTTGTCCGGGGCCTTTGCCTCCTGCTTGGCGGCGGCTTTTCCCGCCGCTTTCTTCTCGGCCATGATTTCAGAGAAGTTAAAGACGGACACGCTGGCCGCCTTCTGCTCCTTGGGAGCGTCAGCGCCTTTCTCCGTCTGGGCGGGTGCCGCCTGCTCGGGAGCCAGGGCCTTATCCGGGGAAAACGCTTCGGGTGCAGGCTGTTCCTGCTTGGGTGCCGGAGCTCCGCCGCCCGCCTCGGGCTGTAACGGGGCCGAGCCAGCGTCCGGCCCGGTTGTGTCGGTCACAACTTTTGTTTTTTCATCGACCATTCGCATTACCTCCTTCTTATTTGATGGCATGAAAAAAGGGCCTGACCGTTTCCGGTCAAGCCCCACAGATAGGGATACCTCCTTTCCCTGCCCATGAAAAAACCGCCCTGTGTCTCGATAGGGCGGTAAATTCAGTAGGTTGGCAGTCCATTTTTAGTTGTTTTTATATGTATCCCTTTGTAAACCGACGCAAGGATGGCTTTATAAAAAAAGTAAACTTTATTATAAGACATTAAATAGTATGACAAATACTCTAGTACAACAGTCGACAGAAAATACAGAAGGAAATCGGTTTGCACTTGATTTAAAGCATGGCTTTGTGGGGTACAATACATCTGCGCGTTTTGGATATAAGGAATTTATCGAGGCCTTTGAAAATATCATTAATTTAGGAGAACAGGAACTCAAGTTTGAATATCGATATAATATGAGTCTTTGCGTTAGTGGTATTAATTTGGACGAGATAAAAAAAGAACTTACGAGTATCGGGAAAATTAAGGAATTGAAAATTCGAATGCAGGCACCGAATCCAAGTGATGAACTTTTGGATGATCTACAGAGACGTTGTGATGGATTGGTGAAAGAATTCAAAGATGCTAATGTCACTGAGCTCGAATTTTTTTATTCAACCAAGGGAGCATCAGGTATCGACTTGACAGCCCCACTGATTGATGAAAAAATTAATGATATTCAAGGGCTTCATAGTGGATTACCGGTTGAGGAATCTACGAAAAAGGGATATGTATCTGTGGAGGCTACATCCACAACTGGGCGGAAGTATACATCGGGAGATTCAAAACCTATTAAACGGATTATCAACGGAATAGAAGATTTCTTTGATTCCTGTATTGAGGCATTTCGGCAGTTGTGATAAGGAGATATCATTATGAGCCAACAACCGACTGAACTTAATGTAGTGCGAGATTTATATAGATTTATTGATAAAAAGCAGCCTGAAGTTAAATGGGCGGCTGTTATGTCTTTTTTTATGGAGAGCTTTCTTGTTGTATTGTCATTACATGCCAATTTTACTATATATGAAGCTGATATATGTGGTATAATTCAATGCATTATTGCCGGACATATCAGTTTTATTGGACTAGCTATTGCGGGTATCGCAATTGTAATTGCTTTATTTACTGCAGATCAAATCAAGGAGATTAATAAACTGAAAGAAGGAGCTTTTGATCACTTACTATATGATTTTAAGTGGTTTGCATTGGTATCAGCAATAGCAACGGTTATTTTTATTGCTGTTATTTTTGTGATTAGGAGTCCGTATCCTATTGCCCCTACTTGGCTATTTTATATATTAACTTTTTTCTTAATATATATTTTTTTATATTTACTATTTTACGGATATGCTTTAATTGGAAATTTTATTAAAATGGCAAAAATAAAATGCTCCTTAGATACTGCTATAAGTGAGAGAAAGAATATATCTGTTGTAGCTATTGAGACCCAATTAGATTTTCTGGTTTCAAAGCTCTTTAATGGGAATAAACAGACAGCCCGTGAGTTCTATAATGAACTCATAAAAATAATAGGAGAAAACTCTGTAAATGATAATAAAGATGAGATTATTGCATATCTTAAGAAAAGATATACATCTTTAATGAAGTAGATCTCTGACTAAGGAGAGAGATATTTCTTATAGCATGTTGGTTGTCGCTGATTGAAACACTGATTTGCAATTTAAAATTAATATTGAACTGCTGTCAATTGCTGATTACGCATATCCCCATCTCCTCAAACTTTCCTAACAATTTAATAAAGTCAGATTTCTTAATCCTACAATCCTTACGGACGGCTGCGAGCGAAACGCAGCCGTTCGCCTTTTTCGCGATGCGACGCATCTTCTTCTTTGTCTTTTCGTGATACTTAGAGGCGTCAATACGGTCGAGCAGCTCGGAGAGTGAAACCGGATCAAAGTACGTCATATGCAGCCGATGCAGAAACTTGCTCTGCTGCTTTTCCACCTGCTTGCTGAGCTCAATAAGCTGACCATACCAGTCTTTTGCCTTGGTTATCTTGGTGATTTTCGAACGCCCGAACCGTAATTCCAGACGCAGAATATGCTCATCAATCTTGATATTATGCCGTTTTTTGATCTCATATGTTTTATCGTAAACCGAAAAAGCGCAGCTTTGAGACTGATTTTCAATTGTCCACGAATGCTTATCCGCCTCTTTGGATTTCTCGTCAAAATCCATATATGAACTGAAAGAAATCACGCTGTAACGGGGGATAGGATATGATTTCTTGAACATTTCAAGTCGTTTGCGTACGTCGGCCCTGCTTTCGTAATACAGATTGCAGGTCAGATCGCATCGAGACAGCTTGAAAGTCTTGAGCGGTTCGGATACTCCGATATCTTTGAGAATGTAATGAAGAAAGAGCTTCATTCCTGCAAAATCCATATTCCGCTTGAAAAGATCGGTTGGCTGATAATGACCGGCAAGCAGGGAAGAGGGATTGACGATCAGCGTCAGCCAGCTCGGACGAGAGCCGAAGGCCTGACTCATCTGAATTTCAACGCCCCGGGATTTGTACTGCGTGATCTGATAGTAGGAAGATAACGCATACCTATCTTTACCACAGCAGAAGCACTTGTTCTGCTCGATAATATTCTGAATTTCGGAATAGGACAATTTCCGCTTCAGGGAAAAAGTGTGAATACCGTACTCGTTCGTAATCATTTTTTTATTCCTCCGTTTTCGCGCGCATACCGTGCAGCGCTTGCAGGTTTTAGTTTCGTTCTGTCCCTGATACTCGAGGATATCACTTACCATGCAGTTATCGCTGTGGATAAAGTCATGCACCTGCTTCCGTTTTGTCTTTATCGTTTTAGTGGCTTTGGCTGACTGCTTTTTGACCTTCTTGATAAAGCTGTCCGAGACAGCATCATCGTCGCCGTTCTGATCGTAGAAGAGGACACAGTGCGCCTTTCGTCCATCACGTCCCGCTCGGCCAATCTGCTGAATGTAATCCGTCATGCTGATCGGCGCGTTGAAGTGTACAACAAGTTCAATATCGGAAACATCAATACCCATCGAGAACGCCGAGGTTGAAATCATAATTTTTCTTTCACCTTGCAGGAAGTCGAACAGCAGCTCTTTCTTGTGACGTTCCGGCTTAACTCGTGAATGATAGCGAGTCACCTCGTCCGTATATCTCTCACGCAGGATATTGTATAGCGCATCGACATAAGCTGTAGTCTGCGCAAAGATCAGCACCGAGCCATCTTTGTGATATTTATCAATTAGCTTGCAGAGCTTCTTGATACGGAATTCCAGCCGTTCCTCCAGCGTTTTCTTGTTGCAGGTAACGTCCTTCTTGAGCAGAATGAGATTATCGCGTCGTAAATCACTGCGGAGCACAGCAGGCTTGTCCATATGCAGACTATCACGAATGGTATTCAATGAATCCTCGGGTATCGTCGCGGAGCAGGCGCAGATCACCGGTTTATGCTCCAGCTTATCAATAAATTCGCCAATGTGCAGATAAGCGTCACGAAACGTTTGACCCCATTCCGTAACGCAGTGGCACTCGTCAACAACTACCATAAAGATATCCGTCTGTTTCATCACAGCAAGAAAGGTACTGTTCTGTAAACGTTCCGGCGTCACATAGAGAAAGTTCAGCCTGCCTTTGCGAGCCTTCTTCAAGATCTTTTCGGTGTCTTCCTTCGTCGTGTCCTTGTCGATGTATTCAGCAGAAATGTTATGAGCTTTTAATGTCTGCACCTGGTTGTAGATCAGCGCAAGCAATGGTTCAATCACAATCGTCAGCCTGTCGGAATGAGCAAGACCAACGGTTTCGTAGATGACCTGTTTGCCGGAAGACGTGGCAGCAATCACAATCGCATCCTGTCCGGCATCAAGAGTTTTCATCGGGATGATCTGCGCCTTGCGAGGCTTGTCAAAACCAAGCTGTTTCAAAGCAGATTTAAGATGTCGTTTAATGTCCATAGAGATAATCCTCCTCCATATAAAGATTATCAATATGTTGTACGTGTATAAAAAGATAATGCCGAATAGTGAACTTTTTTCAAAATTTTATTACATTTTTTGATATAATAAAAAAACGTCTCAAATACCTTCCCTGAGTATTTGAGACACAAATATTGCATTTGTTCATAATAAAAGTGTAAAAAAGTTAGATTAAATAGATGGATTTTGCCGGATTTTTTGTTCTGGTGCTACGCGAAATTCCATCTTTGTAGCCGTCTGTAGCCAAACCTTCCGGCGGCCATCGCATTAACCCTTATTTAGCCCGCAATAAGCGTCGGCGCGAGCGGGACGTCAGCAATTCGCAAAACCACCCCAAATTTGACGAATTCACGCCGATATGCTATAATAAGTACAGCAAAGAGATACTTTTCGAATCGCTTGATTTTAGCCTCGCGAGTCTCAAAATCCCGTGGCTACAGGCCTCCGAGAGCTTGGCTCCATGTAGCCAACTTGTAGCCAAAACGAAAAAAACGCCTTTTTACGGCCCTCTGACAAGCGGTTTCGCCGTCCACTGCGTGTATTCTGGACTCCCCATTTCGCACGGAAACCGTCCAAATGTTCCAAAACCAACGAGAAAAAATAATTTTAGGCGAGTTCAACTCCTCTCGGCTTCGCTAAAACCAGCACAGAACCGACGGTTTGAGCCGTCTGTACTTCATCGCGCAGGACATCAGTCCAGCAGAGTTATCAAGTGTTCGTGATACTGTGCGTGCTGATTGAGATCATTTGTGTGGAAAATCTGTAAATAGATTAAAAAATCATCAATTCTGCCGCAGGACAGGGACAAATCAGAATGTCTCTGTCCTGCTCGTTTTTTCACAAAGTAAAATATGATATGCTGAACCGCCTGGCTGCAAGGTAAAGATCATCGCGTTCAACAGTGATCTTCTTCGAGGGTATCGCAGAGGGCTTTTACCTGTTTTCTCCTGCGTGACCATCGTAATTCTCGAGGAACGAATGGAGTACGCCGCCGGTCTTGTAGCCGGGCATCATATCCAGATTGACCGAGTGAATGCTGTTGAAAATGCTGCGCTCGATATTGGGATTGTCGCGGCGCAGACGGCGCAGCAGGATCTTGACCTCCTGACGCTTGGAGCCGCCGCCGCCATTGTCGCACATGGTGCAGTTTTCGGTAAAGCGGCAGGCGCACTGGATAAATTCGAGGTCATTATACTGCTTCCATGCGAGAATGTCTTCCTCGTGGATGCAGTAGAGCGGACGGATCAGCTCCATGCCCTCGAAATTCGTGCTGTGCAGCTTGGGCAGCATGGCCTGCATCTGCGAGCCGTAGAACATACTCATGACCGTCGTCTCGATGACGTCGTTGAAGTGGTGGCCGAGTGCGATCTTGTTGCAGCCGAGCGACTGCGCCTTGCTGTAAAGATAGCCGCGGCGCATGCGGGCGCACAGGTAGCACGGGTTCTTTTCGCTGTTGTTGGCGACCTCGAAGACGTCAGTCTCGAAAACGGTGATCGGGATGTGCAGCAGCGCGGCGTTGCTCTCGATCTTGTTGCGGTTGATCTCATTATAGCCGGGGTCCATGACGAGGAAAACGACCTCGAACGGGACCTCGCTGTACCGCTGGAGCAGCTGCATCAGCTTGGCCATCAGCATGGAGTCCTTGCCGCCGGAAATACACACGGCGATCCGGTCGCCCGGCTGAATGAGCTGATACTGACGGACGGCCAGAGTAAACGGGTTCCAGATGGTCTTTCGAAATTTCTTGATGATGCTGCGCTCGATCAGTTCGTGCGGCTCTAATGTGCGTTTCATAAACAGGCTCCCTGTATCGTTATTTCACGAGTTCGTGATAGCATTCGTCGAAAATGGCGAGAAAGGCGTCGATCTCCTCGTCGGTGGTGAGGTGGCTCAGGCTGATGCGCCATGAGGACAGTGCGTTACGGCGGTCGCGGCTGACAGCGAATACCGCGCGCGAGGGCAGGCCGTCCGCCGAGCAGGCGGATTTGACCGACACGCAGACGCCTTTTTCGGAAAGCGCACGCTGAAACACGGTTCCCTTTACATTTTTGACGCTGAGGTTGAGGATATGCGGGACAGCGTGCTCCGGGCTGTTGATATGCACGGCCGGATAGGCGGAGAGCGCCCTGAGCAGGCGTTCACTGTGCCGACGGACAATGGCACAGCGGTTTTCGCGCTGCTCGCAGGCGAGCTGGAGCGCGAGTGCAGCGGACGCGGCAAGCCCCAGTGCCGGTGTGCCGCTGCGGTAAAGCGTCGTGCTTGCGCCGCCGTTCATTTGCGGCTCCAGCGGCATACGGCTGCGCTTGAGCAGAACGCCGCTTCCGCACAGACCGCCGAACTTGTGCGGTGCAAAGCTCATCGTGTCGATGCCAGAGAAATTAACCGGGATGCGGCCGATGGCCTGCGTCGCGTCGACATGCAGGCGGCAGTTCGGATAACCGGCGAGCAGCTCTGCGATCTCACGGACCGGCTGAACCGTGCCGAGCTCACTGTCCACCGCGCAGAGCGCGACGAGTACGGTATCCGGGCGCAGCAGCTCGCGCACTTCCTCGGGGTCGACCGTGCCGTCGCGGCCGATGCTCAGCAGGTCGATCTCCCAGCCGCGCTCCTGAAGCGCAGTCAGGCTGCCGCTGACCGAGGAATGCTCGAGCGGCGTGGAGATGATGTGCCTGCCGATGTGGCGCGAGGCCTGTGCGATACCCTTGATGGCGAGATTGTTCGCCTCGGTCGCGCCCGAGGTGAAAATGACCTCGGAGGGGGCTGCGCCGGTGAGCGACGCGATCTGCTCGGCTGCGCAGGCCATTTGCTCGCGCGCGGCCCGGCCTGCGGCGTGGCCTGAGTTTGGATTGGCAGTAAAACGGCGTTCCATGTCGCAGAAACGCTCGAGCACCGCAGGGTCAGCCGGTGCATGGGCGGCGTAATCGAGATAAATCATAGCACTGCGCTCCTTTGTTCAAACTTGAACTATAATCATAGCATTTATGTAGGAAAAAGTCAAGACGAACGGAGAAGAACCAGCCTGTAATATGTCGAAACGATGAACGATTCAAGTGGTTTTGCGCAGCTGTGCACGCAAAAAGTACAAGAAATGTTGAGATATATTGCTGCCATCGTTCAAAATAACAGAGAAAGCGTATTCCCGTGCACCTTGCGCCGTGGTTTCCGCTGCCTTATAATATAGGAATGAAGGAGGCGGCATGGATGATAATTCGTGAATACGGCGACTCTGCGGCGAGGGTCATACTCGTTCAGCCAGTCGGACAGCATGAGCTGCCGCTGATCGACGACGAAATCGTGCAGATCGGTCAGATGACCGACCGGCCGTTCCGCTATCTTGCGGTACAGGTGGAAAACTGGAACCGGGATCTGTCGCCGTGGCCGGCTCCGGCGGTATTCGGGGATGAGGACTTCGGTGACGGCGCAGAAGCACTGCTTGAGGAAATCCTGCCGCTTTGCGCGGAGCAGGATAAAGACTATATAATCGGCGGGTATTCGCTTGCGGGGCTGTTTGCACTGTGGAGCGTCTGCCGGACGGATGTGTTCAGCGGCGCGGCGGCGGCCTCACCGTCTCCGACGGTACGGTCACCGCCAAGGGCGGTAACGGCGACAGCAAAGACGGCTACGGCGGCGACGGCATCCGCAGCGGCGGCGTCGTCACCATCTCCGGCAATACGGTCAACGCCGCTGGCGGCTACGGCGGCAAAGTCGGCGGCTACGGCATCTGCAGCTTCGACCGTGTCGCCATCTCCGGCGGTACGGT
>OGCO01005813.1_pt1 | contig 11600 bp, 12 predicted proteins | sample 1570171 | NCBI WGS metagenome assembly OGCO01 (sample SAMEA4370583, study PRJEB24528) | human gut metagenome | reverse complement strand
CATTCATCAAATCCGATATTATTTCTTCCGCTTACTTGCCATATACATGTAAGTCCTGGTTTTACGAGTAACCTTTGCATTTGGTATGAATTGTATTCTCTAACTTCCCTTGGTATTGGCGGTCTTGGTCCAACTAAGCTCATATCTCCTTTTAAAATATTGAATGCTTCCGGCAGTTCGTCCAGGCTGGTGGAACGCAGCCATTTTCCAAAGGATGTCAAACGTACTTCATCTGGGAGCAACTCTCCGTTTTCGTCCCGTTCATCTGTCATAGTACGAAACTTATACATCTTGAAAATCTTCTCATCCTTACCCGGTCGCGGCTGGGTAAAAAGCACCGGGCTTCCAAGTTTTACTTTTACAAGGAATGCCACAATCAGATACAACCAGCCAAAACAGGTAATTGCCAGCAAAGCGCAAGTAACATCAAATACTCTTTTGGTATGCTGTTCATACATAGTTTCTCTATGTTCCTTCTGTGTAATTTTTTTCTGATGTATCTTTTTTCTTACAAAAAAGAAAATGATGCCTGCCACAATTCCTGTGACAAAGGCACCGATCAATACTTTTTTCTTTTTATTCACAAACGTTCCCCCATTTATATGTCATATATTCCTGAAATCTTCTAAGCGAAGATTCCCGAGTTGGTTTTTGATATACAATGGCATTTTCATACACTTTTTAATCCTTATATTTCAAAACCTGTCCAGATAAGTTTGTTTTAAGAACCTTTATTAGACAAATAAAATGCCATTACGCAAAGCACCCTCTGACAATCTCAATAATCATTTCCTGCTCTTCCACCGTCATCTTGTTATCACTCGGCAGACACAGTCCTCTCTCGAAGATATCTGAACCAATATCCAGCGGTTTCCCGTCTTTTCCAAACGCCCCACCACTGATATAGGCGTTGGTCTGGGCACGACCGTTTCCTTCTCTGGTTACGAATCCATTCATGCGGTAGATTGGCTGCATATGCATCGGTTTCCAGATTGGACGGCCTTCGGCATTGTATTTTGCCAGTGTCTCAAGAATCTCTGTCGGACAGCTCTTGCCTGATTCACTGATATAGAGTGCTTCCTGCTCGCCACGCATCTGTTTACTCATAGCATCTTTGTCTATGAGCATACAGGACAGCCAGAAGTTTGGTTCTGAATTTTCCACATCATAAGGGTTCATCTGCACGGGCAGATCTTTGAATCCTTCTTTGTATCTTTCATAGATTGCTTTTTTCTGAGCGATATGTTCTTCCAGATACGGAAGCTGTCCTCTGACCACGCCTGCGATCACATTGCTCATGCGGTAGTTGTAGCCGAGTTCTTCATGCTGATACCAAGGAGCGTTTTCTCTTGCCTGCGTTGACCATTTCCGGACTTTATCTGCCGCATCTTTATCGTCAGTCAGAAGCATTCCGCCGGAGCTTCCGGTAATGATCTTGTTTCCGTTAAACGAGATTGCATTGTATTTTCCAAAAGTTCCTGTCTCGACACCTTTGTAGGTTGCGCCAAGTGATTCTGCTGCATCTTCAATGATGACTGCGCCATGTTTGTCACAGATAGCTTTCAGTTCTTCTACTTTTCCCGGTGTTCCATAGAGATGTGCGATCACTGCTACTTTTACTTCAGGATGGATCTCGAAGGCTTTTTCCAGCGCCACCGGATCCATGTTCCAGGTATCATATTCTGTATCTATGAATACCGGTTCGCCACCTTCATATACGACCGGATTTACCGTCGCATCAAAGGTCATGTCAGAGCAAAATACCTTTTTTCCTTCCAGTACTCCATGACCTGCTTTTGGCATGCCGTAGATCTCAAGCCCCGCAAGTTTTACAGCCAGATGTAAAGCTGCGGTTCCTGCTGAAAGCGCTACTGCATATTTGCAGCCGATTTTTTCACAGACCAGACGTTCCACTTCGTTGATGTTTTTACCAACGGTTGACATCCAGTTTGTCTCATAGGCTTCTGTCACATATTTCAGCTCATCGCCATGCATGGTTGGAGACGCCAGCCATATTTTCTTTTCAAATGCTTTTACTTCCATCTGTTTTCTCCTGTAAATCTTTTTTGTTGCTGTTTATCTTAATTTTCCGCACAAAAATAAGAGCCTTTCGGCTCTTATTTTTGTACATATACTTCTATCCGTTAAATGTGTTCTTTTAAAAGCATAATATGTTGTTTTCTAAAACATTCCATCTTCATCTTCTGCCTCATAGTCTCTTCCATTGGGATACGTGTCAGAGGTATCACATACCTCATCTTTGAAATATTGATAGGTCTCTTCTACTTCTTCACCGGCAGAATCTTTATCCAGACCATGGGCCCATCCATACTCATCCATTTCTTCTATCATTTCTTCTCTTGTTTTTTCATAGCTGCTCCTCCTGTGAATCAATATTTTAGTTTCACATTCAGTATACTACACCTTCTTCGTTATCTCCAGCCCCACTTCCACCTGCCGCATCCTTCCAAACAGCTCCAGTTCCAGCCATGCTTTCCGCTTATGCCGGTCGATCTTTTGGATCAGACCTTCCATTCCCTTAAGCGGTCCGCTGATTATGGTTACCTGCGTGCCTTCAATGATACCCTCGGACATGGATACGATCTGTTCATCGCCGCCAAGGCGCTGAAGGAATATGATTTCTTCTTCTGTCAGTGGAATAATGTCATTGCCGGTTCCGATCAGTTTCGTCATACCTTCGATTGTTTTCAGATGGAAAAACAGTTTTTCCACATCTTCTGTGATCATAAAGATGTATCCAGGGAACAGGATTTTCTGTAATGTGTTCCAGGTTCCGTTTTGTTTTTTCTTTTCTTCATAATAAGGGATGAAGCATCTTTCCATTATGGCATCCGGTATTTTTTTGTTGCACTGGATACGAATGTTATGCTCTGTTCCTGATCTTACCTGGACGACATACCACATAGATTTTCCTCTCTAAATCTTTCTATCAGATTCATATTTTTCTGCATATAGAATATGGTCAGATGATTTTCATCATCTGACCAATATTATTTTACAAGTTTGTTATTCTATTTTACAACACAATATTTCTTTTCACATATGTGCTTTCAGAATCAGCTTTTTCCACCAGATTCTGATTTTAATGAAAACTTATGTACACTTACATAATCGTTTTATTACCTTCCACGCTTACTCTGCCTTCTGGTAATGATAGGTCGGCACGATCTCTGCCACGATCTCTTTCATGCGATCGGATTCAGCCTTGCTTTCTTCGTCCAGCTCATGCAGTTTTTCTTCAAACCACTCATCGTCCATTTCAATCGGATGTCCGATATGGATCAGGGCATTTTCGGTATCCTGCATGCCTTCTTCATCCATAAGAAGTTCCTCGTAAAGCTTCTCGCCCGGACGAAGACCAGTGTATTCGATTTTGATATCCACATCCGGGATATAACCGGAGAGACGGATCAGGTTTCTTGCCATGTCGTCAATTTTGACCGGATCTCCCATATCGAGGATGAAGATCTCGCCGCCTTTTGCATAATGGGATGCCTGCAATACCAGCGATACTGCTTCCGGAATCGTCATGAAATAACGGATGATGTTTTTATCCGTTACTGTTACAGGACCACCTTCTGCAATCTGCTTCTTAAAGAGCGGAACTACGCTTCCGTTACTGCCAAGTACGTTTCCGAAGCGTACTGCTACAAAGTCTGTATTCGGACTTTTGCGGTTCATCATCTGTACGACCATCTCACAGAGACGTTTGGATGCTCCCATGATGTTTGTCGGATTTACTGCTTTATCCGTGGAGATCAGCACGAATTTCTTCACACCATATTTTGCTGCTGCTTTCGCAGTCTTATAGGTACCGATCGCATTGTTTTTGATTGCCTCACATGGACTGTCCTCCATCAGCGGTACATGCTTATGGGCTGCTGCATGGAAGATCACATCCGGGCGGTAATGCTCGATAACCCAGTTGATACGGCTCGTATTTCGCACGGAACCGATCAGCGCTACCAGATCCAGATCAGGAAGTTTCCGTTTCAGTTCCTGCTGAATGGCATATGCATTATTTTCATAGATTTCAAAGATGATCAGCTGTTTTGGCTCTGCATTAGCGATCTGTCTGCACAGCTCGCTTCCGATAGAACCGCCACCGCCGGTCACCATAACGGTCTTGCCTTTGATGGAAGCAAAGATCTCATCATTGTTTACTTTGATCTGATCACGGCCGAGAAGATCTGTGATCTCTACATCGCGAAGCTTGCTGACACTGACTTCTTCATTGACCATCTGGTAGATGCCAGGAACAGTCTGAAGCTTACAGTTAGTCTCCTGACAGATATTCAGGAAATCTTTTTTCATCTGACCGCTTCCGCTTGGAATAGCATAGATGATACGGTCAATTTTATAATGCTCCACTGCGGAAAAGATTTCTTCTCTGTTTCCAACAATTGGCACGCCCAGGATTGAACGGCCTTTTTTTCCTGCATTGTCGTCAATGACACAGCAGACTTTTGCATGAATATTATCTGAGTTGGTAAACTCGCGGATCAGCGTCTGACCTGCTGCGCCTGCTCCGATGATCATAACATGCTCTGCAGTATCTTTTTCTCTGTGTGCTTCGCCCCTCCGCCTGTAACTTCGTATGAAGCGATAAGCAAACCGGCTGGCTACTGTCAGGCAGAAACTAATCAGTATGCCGATCACATAATAAGACCGCGGCATATGCAGACGCATAAAACAGCCGCCCGCAATATATACGACGATCAGGATCAGATATGCCTTGATGACCAGATGCTGTGATACAGTCTGCAGCAATAAAATACTACGATGGATGCGATGATCCAATATGGCATTGACCATACATAACCCATGACATATTCCCGGTCAATGCTGGAAAATACAAAATCAAAACGAATCATCAATGCTGCGAAATAAGAAAATGCGATGATCAGTATGTCTGCGATTACAAATGCCATCGCCTTTTTTAGCCAGCTGTATTCAAGCATTCCCGTTTTTCTTTTTTCTTCTTCCTGTTTTTTCTTTTCTCTTATATTTTTTTCCTGATTGTTCCCGGAATTGCCCATGTTTTCTTCTACTTCCTGTTCCTTATCTGTTGCCTGGTTCATCTTTCCTTTATGCCCATTTCCTGTTTCTGATCGCGAAAGCAGCTATGCCAGTGCCATGGACGGATTTACAGATATTATTGTACTCATTTATTCTCCCGTCTTTCTTCTCATGTTTCTGTTTGGGAACCGTCTACCTGATCAATCATTTTCCTACTGAATCAAACCCTAGCTTTTGACCCATAAGAAAATCATTGATCTGCAGAATTCTGAGTAAGCTTCGACACTCAGTCTTCATTCAGGCTGATTCCTTTCCTTCACATCCGATAATATGTATGTGTTTCTTTTATCTTCTGCATTTTTGCAAACAACAAAATCCGTTTTTACTGATGTTTATTATTTTTCAAAAATCCTTTATAAAAAAACAACTATCTTCTGTTCTTTTTAACATCCAGCAGTTTTAAACGCAACAAGGCGACGATTTAAACGCTGCTGAAATTTGTATTATGGAATCACAGGCACTGTATCTTCTGCATCTGTGACCCAGTGATCATGAATATGGTTAATGATCGTTGTGCTATCATGTTGCAGTGCCTCCCGCTCCGAAGAGCGGGAAGACGTCTGCTTTTGAAACCGCCTCTTTACAGATTAAGCTTCTTTTCTTCTGACTGTTACAGCCATTCCTAATGCTGCCATAGCTGCTACTGCTGCTACTACGCCCATAACCGGAGCTTCGCCGGTTTTCGGAGCTTTGCCATTAGAAGTTGTGTTTCCAGCATTTGCTGCTGTAGTTTTATCTACATAGATTGCTACTGGAGACAGGCTGTTAAAGGTAACTTTTACAGTTCCCTTGCCAAGAGTAGGATTCTCTTTATGCCACTGTCCGTTTACATAATGTAATACAATTACTTTGCTGGAAGTGGTAACGCCAGGAACATTAAAAGTAACTGTTACAGGGAATGTAACTGTTCCTTGGATAGATACATCCATTACGCTTACAAGGCTCATGTCTTTTGCCTCGTCTGCACCTACAACGCTTGTAAGTGTATCGATCGGAGCTGCCGCCAGATCCTGTGCAGCTTTTTTCTCAGCTTCGGTTTTGTAATTCTGAGATACGATTACATTACCCTGATCAGAAGTTGCTGTAATGGTTGCGTTTGAGGTGTTTCCGCTTGGGCTCGGTGCTGCAAATGCAGTCATGGAAGCGCCAAGTGTAAGTACACCTGCAAGTAAAAGTGCTACTACTTTTTTCATCTTTATCTTCCTCCTTTCCCAAGTATTCTTAAAATTTATATGAAATAAATTTTAACGTTTTCAATATCCCTGTGGGATGTCCTTCTGCTGACATACATAGACATATAAGTCCGTCCAGCAATCATACTGTGTTTCTGTCTCAATGCCATACTGACAATTTATAGCAACTATATAAAGGATTTTTCAGAATATTATGCCCTACTTTACTTCATTATAATAAGTATTGATGATCAGATCCTGAAGTGCATCGCCGTCTACCCGATATTCTTCGTAAACGTCGCCCATCACTTCTTCTCCCGGCACGCTCTGCACCTGATCTGTCAGGTATTCGTACCCGGTCAGGGCATTCAACTGACCAGAATCCATATCTGTCACGATATCAGTATCCAGATATGGCGATAAAATATCATACAGGCTCTTGCCACCTTTGTTTTTCATGTTAGAAATCAGTGACGTCACATAATCGGTCTGACGTTCCATACGGTTTGATACGCTGTTAAACGTATCCAGATCTCTGTACCGGACAAAACTTTCTGCCTTTTCACCTTCCAGATGTACTGTCGTACCTTTTTTAAAGGAAGGATCAATATTGGTATAATCCTGCTGCATGGTCACATCAACGCCGCCAAGAGCATCGTTGATCTCAGCGATGGATCCCATGTTCATAGAGAAGTAAGCGTCAATCTCCAGTCCATAAAGCAGTTCGGATACTTCGTTGCCCAGCAGCTGCTCTGTCCGCCGATATTATAAGCGTACTGTAAAGCCAGCTGTCCGGTCATGGATTTCAGATAATTGCCGGAAAAATCATACACATCTATATCTGTCATAGTATTTCGGTTAATCTGAAGGATGGTGGCCTGTTTTGTCTTGTTGTTCAGAGACAACAGCATGATACAGTCAGACTGACCGCCATCTCCCGGCTCTTTCTCTGACGCAATTGGGTCTGATTTATCGATACCGAGAAACAGGATATTTGTCAGATCTGTGTTATACGTATATTTCTTGCCTTTCCAGGTAATAGTATTGTCTATCGCCTGACTCTGCTCTGCAGCTGCTGAAACATCTTCTGTGTTTTTTTGATTTCTGCCACAGCCATTCAGTGAAGATACCAGAAGCACTGCTGCTCCAAGAACGATGGCAAGTACTGCTTTTCCATGGATCTGCTTTTGTCTTTCTGTACCCGGATGCAGGCTGTTTCTATTTTTATTCTTCATTGGTCAATACTGCTCCTATAAGGAAACGCTGCGTCTCGTTTCCATTGCAGGTGGACAGAATAATCATTCTGTCATTGGTCGTCACGTTGAACGGTTCCTCCATCCAGGATGGAAGCTTGCGTTCTGTCTGAAGGGAGGTCAGAAAGTTCTGATATCCTTCTGCTGTACTGAAATCATATGTTTTTGGTATATGCCGATCATCATAAGTTACAGCAAATGCCACGCGGTATGTAAAGATGTGTTCCGGCGTATAGATCCTGATCTCAGAATGCTGATTTCGGAATTCCTCATCCAGATAGCTGTCCAGAATGCCGAACATGGATTTATCACGCATATTGTGACCGTAGATTACGGTTACCGGATCTGTCATATCTTTGCCATTGTATGTATATTCCGTATAGATAGATCCCGGAAGACCTTCTTTTCCTTCAATGGTATGATCCAGATAGTAATCATCTTCTCCCTGACTCTGCACAATCGGATAATCAATTTTGGTATCATCAATATGAATCCATGCATAGATATCCGGGTTCTGTTTTTTTAATGCATCAAAGTCAAGCGGTATGGATGGCGCCACCGGCTTTTCTTCAGTGGTGTCCGGAAGTGTACTGGTCTGATTCTGTTCTGCCAGCTTATCATATACAGAAGCATTTCTTTTCTGATGCACTTTATATACGACTCCTGTAATGATCGCTGCGATAAAGATGATCAGACAGATCCAGAAAATAATTTTTGATTTTCTGTTTTTCATGCTTATCTGCCTTTTCGTTTGTGATTACTCTTATATTCCAGTGATTTGTCTATCGGGAATACGCCAAGGATGCCTGTTTCCAGATATTTCTCCACATCTTCCGGTGTTTTGATCTTATCATTGGTAAGAAATGGAATCGTAAACAGGATCGCTACGATCAATAATCCCACGATAGCGCCGATTGCTACATTTTTTGTCAATCCCTTGTCCAGCGGTTTGGATGCTACTTCTGCTTTTTCAACCGTTGTTGGCGGATCTGATTTCATAATGTTCGCCATCTGGGAAGCAGTGGCCTCCGTAACTGCATTTGCCGCCGTACATGCTACCTCTGCATCATTATCTTTGACAGAGATTGTCAGGACACGGGTATCCTCCTGATTAGTAATGGTCAGCATATTGAGAAGCTGATCTCTGGTCAGTGTCTTTCCTGTCTCATCTTTTACTTTATCAATCGCGGTATCTAATACCGGTTTGCTCTTCGCAATCAGCGCAAAATCTCCGCTTAGCGTAGAACCAATCTGCAGATCTGCCACTGAAGTGATGCTTGTCGTCTTGGATAAAATAAACAGCATGGCTTCTGATTCGTATACCGGCGCTTTTGCATAAGTTGCGCCTCCGGCAATGACTGCACCTGCAATAAGACCTAACAGCAGCAGCTTCCATTTTCTTAACAGGTGGAAGAACAGCTCCAACAGGTCGATTTCCATTTCTTCATTCTGATGTTCTTTCATGTTCTTCTCCCTTTATTGTTTCTTCTTTTCTTCATTTTCGCCATAACCATAGCCGTATCCATAACCATAGCCGTATCCATAGCCGTATTTTTTACCGTAACCCGTCGCTTTTGCATCTACCTGGTTCAGCACGACACCAAGCAGATTTGGATTTGCCTGCACCAGCTGCTCTTTTACATTTTTAGCAGTTCTGCGGCTGATCTTGTCAGACGGAATAACGAGAATGCTTCCATCACATTCCTTTGCAACGACTGCTGCATCTACGACAGCTCCAAGCGGTGGTGTGTCAATGATCACATAATCAAACGCATTTTTGGATGCCGTGATCAGATTGGCAAATCTCTGTTTTCCAAGAAGCTCTGTCGGGTTCTTTGGAAATACTCCGGTAGGAAGGATGACCAGTTTCCGATAATTTGTCGTATACATGACTTCTGTCATATTTTCTTTTCCGGAAAGGTAATGGCTCAGACCTTTGATTTCTTTGTTATATCCCAGGCGGTTATAGTTATGTGAATTTCTCATATCAGCATCTATGTACAGAACTTTTTTGTCACTTTCTGCAAATATCCTTGCCAGATTATAAGAAATCGTACTTTTTCCATCTGCTGCTTCGCAGCTGGTAACTGCGATTACTTTGTTTTCTACTCCGGTAAACTCAATGTTTGTACGAAGTCGTCGGTAAATGTCTTTGATATAAGGAGAGGCGGTTACCTCTTCTTTTAACTTCAGTTCCTGCATTCTTCTTCTCCTGTTATTCTATCTTTTCATTTCTTTTCTGCATTTATTTTAGCACATTGTGGCACATCGTACTATTCTATCATAAAATATTTTTTGTTTTGCTATGATTTTCCAGTATCTGTTCGTATTTTTCAAACAGCCCTGACGCAACACAGTTTTTCATCCTCAGGTCTTTTCAAATATCTTTGCAGGATTCTTTCGGAACAGTCTTTCCATATATAAGCTTCCGAATTTTTTCTCTACTTTTTTCATACATTCTGCCATCTGTACCGGCCGCCGGTCCACATTGTGAGCATCACTGGCAATAAAATCCACGAGCTCCTCCTTCAGAACCTCGCTGCAAAACCGTTTCTTTGTAATTCCCGATTTGCCAAGCACGCTTCCTGCATTGATCTGTATCAATGCTCCGAGATCTTTCAGCATATTTACTCTGTTTGCATCCAGACTCAGACAGACATACCGTTCAATATGGGCAATGATCGGTTTATATCCTACTTTCAATAATCGTGAAATTACATTATGTATGTAAGAGAAATGACAATTTGTAGGGAATTCCATCAACAGATATTCTGTCCCTGCCATCCGGCAACGGACATCCCGCAGATTTGCCATCATATAGTTATGCACAAAATATTCACATCCCAGATAAAAATGCATTTCCGGGAAACGTCTCTGCACGTTTTCACAGACCTGACGAAACACCTCTTCCCTCTCCTGCGGAGACACCTGAAACATCCCCGGGCGGTAATGAGGCGTAAATACGATATTCTCTATACCCTGTTCATATTCTGCCCGGATGAGCTGAACCGTTTCTTCCATACATCCAGAACCGTCATCTACTCCGGGAAGAATATGGTTATGTATATCCCAATATCCATTATTCATACAAAGTCATCCTTATTTTACCGTTATCAGAAAAAATTTTTTTCATCATTCAGAACATGTCCGCACCCGGATGTCTGGTATTTTTCTCTGTAAACGGATTTATTTTCACAATTTAATGTTCTCATGACACACTTTTAGGTTACGGATAAGTTTACCATTATAAATACTATATTGCAAGTCTAGCATGTACTGCATAGAACGATTTTCTATATTTCTACATTTCTTACAATATCTGATATTTTTTTGTCCGTTTAACTACATTTTTCTACAAAAAACAACGACAGCGAGCCACTATTTTTCATCAAATAGCATCGCATGCCGTTGTATCTTTTAGTCAATATATGGTTTTACAATATACTTTACATGTGTTTTACATATGATATGCTATTTCATTGTATCGGATCAATTTCTCAATATTTATAAACCTGTTATATTTCAGATCTTCCTATCGGGAAATAAATCGCATATTTTTTCTATATTACAAGCCGTCATACTACTTCGTATGTTTTGAAACCAACGCTACCGGAAGCACTTCGTCCATCCGGCTGACAAATACGATCTCCATACCGGATTTGATCTCTTCGGAAATCTCTTCCACATCTTTGCGGTTCTTATCCGGTACGCATACAGTTTTGATGCCTGCTGTCTTGGCTGCCAGAAGTTTTTCTTTCAGTCCGCCGATTGGAAGTACTCTTCCCCGAAGCGTGATCTCGCCTGTCATTGCCACATCTGCCCGAACCGGACGTTTGATGATGGCTGACAGCACGGCGGTCGCCATAGTAATACCGGCGGATGGGCCATCTTTTGGTACGGCTCCTTCCGGAATATGGATGTGGATATCGTTTTCCTTGAAGAATTTCGGCTTCACATCGTACTGGTCTGCGATAGAACGAAGATAACTGATCCCTGTCTGCGCAGATTCTTTCATGACATCTCCCAGCTGACCGGTCAATACAACTTCACCTTTGCCCGGCATAATATTGACTTC
>OGCO01005807.1_pt1 | contig 11613 bp, 10 predicted proteins | sample 1570171 | NCBI WGS metagenome assembly OGCO01 (sample SAMEA4370583, study PRJEB24528) | human gut metagenome | reverse complement strand
TACAATGTTGCAGGAGAAGCAGAGAACGGAATGAAGGCAGTGGAGAAGTTCAAGGAAGTGAATCCCGATCTGGTTCTGATGGACATCACCATGCCTGAGATGGACGGCATCCAGGCACTGAAGGAGATCAAGAAGTTAGACGGTGGTGCTAAGGTTATCATGTGTTCTGCAATGGGCCAGCAGGCAATGGTTATCGAGTCTATCCAGGCCGGTGCCAAAGATTTCATTGTAAAACCTTTTCAGGCAGAACGTGTTATTGAAGCTGTGAAAAAGGTAGTGGGTTAATGATCATACTTACCGGAAAAGCAGACAGTTATGCCCAGTTCATTACAGTATTGTTCATCTTTGTGGCAGTACTGGCGGTAACCGCATTGGTAACGAAATGGATCGCAGGATACCAGAAACAACAGGGAGCGGCAGGCAATATTGAAGTGAGAGAGACCGTTCGGATCGCAAATAACAAATACATTCAGCTGGTCCGGATCGGTGAGTCTTATTTTGCCATTGCGGTCTGCAAGGATACCGTAACGGCCCTGGGACAGATTCCTGCAGAACAACTTAAAGGTAAGACTACATTGGAAAGTACTTCCGGGTTCCGGGAATTATTGGAACGTGCGGCGAAGAAAGAGAATGAAGAGAAAGATCATTGATGCAAGTATAAAATTAAAGACGATTATCTATATGGTATGCCTGCTGGTCACGGTAGGCATATTGTGTATTTGTACGCCGGTAAAGGTGCAGGCATCGGAGCGTCATCTGACGGGAGATACGGAAGTTTCCACGGTGATCAATCCGGCGGGAACAGCCACGACCCCGGAAGAGGTAGGACAGCTGAATACGGCGAATACTGTCAGCATTACCTACAATAACGGTAACGGACAGATCAACGGTGCGCTTCGGATTCTGATCACTCTGACGCTGATCGCACTGGCACCGACCATTATTATCATGATGACCTCTTTTACGAGGATCATCATCGTGCTGCATTTTACCAGGTCTGCACTGAATACCCAGACGGCACCGCCGAACCAGATCCTGATCGGACTGGCACTGATCCTGACATTTTTCATTATGGAGCCTACGATCACGAGGATCAATGAGGAAGCAATCCAGCCTTTTGAGGAGGGCACGATCGATCAGGATGAGGCTCTGGAAAAAGGCATGGCACCCTTACGGGAATTTATGTATCCACAGACTCAGGTGAAGGATGTGGAACTGTTCATGGATATCGCAGGACAGGAGTGGGACGGAACCCTGGAGGATATTCCGAATTCCGTGTTGGTTCCCAGCTTTATGATCAGTGAACTGCGAATGGCGTTCTGGATCGGTTTTATGATCTATATACCGTTTATTGTGATCGATATGGTAGTGGCATCCACCTTAATGAGTATGGGTATGATGATGCTGCCGCCGACGACGATCTCCATGCCTTTCAAGATTCTGCTGTTTGTACTGGCAGACGGCTGGGCACTGATCATAGGGCAGTTGGTACAGACATTTTATTAGATTCGTAAGATGAGGTTTTGCTATGACGATAGATGCAGTATCGGAAATGACGAATAATGCGTTATATGTGATCATCAAGGTATCCCTGCCGGTGTTGCTGGTATCCCTGGTTGTTGGTCTGGTCATCAGTATTTTCCAGACGGTGACTTCCATTCAGGAGCAGACACTGACCTTTGTACCGAAGATCGTTGCCATCTTTTTGTGTCTGGTGGTTATCGGTCACTGGATGATGAACACGATGGTGGAGTACACGGTGCAATTGTGGTCAAGTTTCAGCCAGTATGTACATAGGTGACGGGAAGAAATATGGTAGATCTTTCTTTTTCAATATATGATCTTGAATATTTTCTGCTGATATTCGTAAGAGTATCCTGCTTTGTATATATAGCGCCTTATTTCGGGATGAATGACACCCCGGCCAGAATCCGGATCGGCATCAGCTTTTTTACGGCGTGGCTGCTTTATGAGACGCTGACACCGGCGGATGCGGTAGTTGTTGACACTGTGATGGAATATGCGGTGATCGTCATGAAAGAGGCAATTGCCGGGCTGCTGATCGGTTTCGGGGCCAATATCTGTATGGCAGTCGTGAATTTTGCCGGTTCCATTGCTGACATGGAGACAGGCCTGTCCATGGCTACGTTACTGGATCCGGCTACGAAAGAGACCACCAGCATTACCGGTGTCTTGTATCAGTATTCTTTTATGCTGATGCTGATCGCTTCCGGAATGTACAGGTATCTCTTCGGAGCATTGGCAGACAGCTTTACACTGATCCCGGTGAACGGGGTGGTGTTTCACGCGGACAGTCTGTTACAATCCATGACAGAATTTATGAGTGATTATATCCTGATCGGCTTTCGTATTGTATTGCCGATTTTTTGTGTGATATTGCTTCTGAATGCAATCCTGGGAGTGCTGGCCAAGGTGTCTCCCCAGCTGAATATGTTTGCAGTAGGTATTCAGCTGAAGGTTCTGGCGGGGCTGACGGCAATGTTCCTTACCACCGGGATGCTTCCGGGGGCTGCCGATTTTGTCTATCAGGAAATGAAAAAGATGGTAGTATCTTTTATCGGAGGTATGATGTGATCCTGGAATATGATCTGCAATTCTTCGCTGCAGAAGGGATGGGCGGAGAGAAGACAGAGCCTGCTACCGAGAAAAAGCTGTCTGATGCCAGAAAAGAAGGTCAGGTTGCCAAAAGCCGTGAAATTGCCAATGGATTTGGACTTTTGACGGTGTTCCTGGTATTGAAAATATGGGTAGGACACATGGGGTATCAGTTTATAAATGTGTTCAGCGTCATTTACGAGAGAATTCCCGAGGTGGTGACTTTCTGGCATGGAAATATGCCACAGCAGGACACCGCAATCGCATTCCGGCAGATGCTTTTACAGGCCATCATCATTATGGCACCGCTCCTTTTGCTGGGATTAGTGGTGGCATTTTTGAGCGATGTGGTGCCGGTGGGCTGGAAGCCTACGGGAAAACCGCTACAGCCCAAGTTCAGTAAATTGAACCCGCTTTCGGGCTTCAAAAGAATTTTTTCTGCCAATGCGCTGGTGGAACTGATCAAGTCCATTCTGAAGATTGGATTGATCACTTACATATGTTATAATTATCTGAAAGATAAATGGCCTCTGCTGTTTTCCCTGTATGATATGGATCTGATGCAGGCTATTGCATTGATCGGCGGAACGGTGACAGATCTGGGAATCCGGGTGTCTCTGGTCTATATGATCATTTCGGCTGCGGATTTTATCTACCAGAAGTACAAATTCAGTAAAGACATGCGAATGACCAAGCAGGAGATCAAGGAAGAGTACAAGCAGCAGGAAGGTGATCCGCAGATCAAGGGGCGTATCCGTCAGAAGATGCAGGAAGCTTCCAGACGGAGAATGATGCAGAATCTGCCCCAGGCGGACGTGGTCATCACGAACCCAACCCATTATGCGGTGGCAATCAAATATGATCCGGAGGTGGCGGATGCCCCTATTGTGATCGCAAAAGGTGAGGATTATCTGGCAGCGAAGATCAAGGAGATCGCCAGAGAGCATCAGATAGAAATCGTAGAAAACAAACCACTTGCCAGAATGCTATATGCAAATGTGGATGTGGGACAGGCGGTGCCACCGGAATTGTACCAGGCGGTAGCAGAAGTCCTGGCGTTTGTATATCATCTGCAAGGGAAAGTATAGAAGTATAGAGAAGAAATAGAAACATTAGCAAAAAGATGAAAATACACAAAAAGAGAAAGGAGGTCAGGCACAGATGAAAATGAAAAAAGCGGATGTGGCGGTAGCAATTTATATCATGGCTGCCATTATCATGTTTATTGTACCGATTCCGGCCTGGCTTCTGGATATATTGCTGGCTGTCAATATTTCCATTGCGTTGACGGTTCTGTTCGCTACCATGTTCAGCAAGGAAGTGCTGGATATGTCCTTCTTCCCTACGATGCTGCTGTTTACCACGATCTTCCGTATTGCGCTGAATACCTCATCCACCCGTCTGATCCTAAGAGACGGCAATGCAGGTAATGTCGTAGAAACTTTCGGTGAGTTCGTAGGTGGCGGTGATCTGGTCATCGGTGTCATTATCTTCATCATTCTGATCCTGATCCAGTTTATGGTCATCAACAAAGGTTCAGAGCGTGTATCTGAAGTAACAGCGAGATTTACCCTGGATGCAATGCCCGGTAAGCAGATGGCTATTGATGCGGATCTGAACACCGGAGCCATTACAGATGCGGAAGCAAAGAAGAGAAGAGAGAAAATCCAGGAAGAGGCAAGCTTTTTCGGTTCCATGGATGGTGCCGTAAAATATGTAAAAGGAGATGCGGTTGCGGGTCTTCTGATCACCACCATCAATATTGTGGGTGGTATCATCATGGGAATGACGAGACAAGGCATGGATATTACCAGCGCTCTGAATAAATACGCTATCCTGACTATCGGTGACGGTCTGGTAAGCCAGATCCCCTCCCTGTTGATCTCACTGTCCACCGGTATTCTGGTGACCAAGGGAAGCAAGGATGCTGACTTCGGTACGACACTGGTAAGCCAGTTGTTCGGTGTACCCAAGGGTCTGTACCTGGTGGGAGCCATGCTGGCAATCCTGGGATTCGTGACAGAATTGAACACGATCCTGTTCGTGGGATTGGGACTGGTGTTTATCATCGTGGCAAGAAATATCGAGGGCACGATCGAGACGGCACAGATCGAACAGGAGGTAGACAGTGAGGAAGCTGCGGCGGAGGAGATCCGGCAGCCGGAAAATGTCAACAGTCTGTTGCAGGTGGATCCCATCGAGCTGGAATTCGGTTACGGTATTATTCCTCTGGCGGATGTGAACCAGGGCGGTGACCTGTTGGATCGCGTGGTTATGATCCGAAGACAGATTGCGCTGGAACTTGGTACGGTGGTGCCTATTATCCGTTTGCGTGATAATATTCAGCTGAATCCGAATCAGTATATCATCAAGATCAAAGGTATTCAGGTCAGTGAGGGAGAAATCCTGTTTGACCATTATATGGCAATGAATCCCGGTTATGTGGAAGAGGAGATTACGGGTATCCCCACGTTCGAGCCTTCCTTCCATCTGCCGGCTATCTGGATCACGGAAGGTCAGAGAGAGCGGGCGGAGAGCCTGGGCTACACGGTAGTAGATCCCCCTTCCATCATCGCTACGCATCTGACGGAGATCATCCGCCAGCACATTGCGGAGCTGCTGACCAGACAGGATGTACAGAACCTTATCAACAATGTAAAAGAGAACAATCCTTCTCTGGTGGACGAGCTGGTACCAAAGTTGTTGGGACTGGGCGAGATCCAGAAAGTATTGCAGAATCTGTTGCGGGAGGGAATCTCCATCCGGGATCTGCTGACGATTCTGGAGACTCTGGCGGATTATGCACCGACGACAAGGGATACCGATATCCTGACGGAGTATGTGAGACAGAGCTTAAAGAGAGCAATCTCCACCAAGTATTTCCCTTCCCACGAGACTACCAGTGTGCTGACGCTGGATCCAAAGATCGAGCAGGAAGTCATGGGAAGCGTAAAACAGACAGAGACAGGAGCTTTCCTGAATCTGGATCCCGCCAGAAGCAAAGCAATTCTCAATGCGGTGGGAGAAGAGATCAAAAAGCTGGAAAACATGGGAAAGACCCCCATTATCATGACATCACCGATCGTAAGAATGTATTTCAAGCGGCTGACCGAAGATTATTATCCGGATCTGGTCGTAGTGTCTTACAACGAAGTAGAATCGAATGTGGAATTGCAGTCTGTGGGTATGGTCACAGCTTAAGATATTAAGCGCATTGAACCGACACAGGAACGAGGAACAGTATGATAATTAAGAAATTTACCGGGAAAACAGAAGCAGAGGCAACAGAGGCTGCGAAAAAAGAATTGGGAAACGGACTGGTGATCATGAATGTCCGTGAAGTGAAAAAGAAAGGGCTGTTCTCTTTTCTGTCACCGAAGCAGATCGAGGTGACCGCTGCGCTGGAGGATGAGTCCCCACAGAGATCTGTGGTAAACAGTCTGAATCGTACGGAAGCTTCCGGGGCAGGTGTAGGTACGGCGAAGACTGTATCGATGAAAAACAGCACGGAAAATATAGAAAAAAAGCTGGATAGTCTGCAGACGCTTTTGGAAAGTCAGTTAAACAGCAGACCGGTAGATGCAAATACGGAGAAGGCAGCGGAAGCACAGAAAGAAGCTTTGGACAGTGAAGCGGAAGCAGCAGTGGAAAAGCAGGAAGAAAAAGAGGACGAGCAGAATCCGGAGCAGGATAAGTTCATCCGTCTGCTGTATAACAAAATGCTGGATAATGAGATGGATGAAAAATATGTCAACAGTATGCTGGAGGATGCTTCCAAGACAAAGAAAGCGGATCTTCCCTTTGATTATCTACTGGCGAATATTTATCAGAAGATGGTGTTGAAATTCGGAAAATCCGAAGGAATCACTCCGGCGGAGGACGGACCGAGAATCGTATGGTTCATCGGACCTACCGGTGTGGGTAAGACGACTACCATCGCCAAACTGGCAGGAAAATATTGTGTGGAAGACAAGAAAAAGGTGGCTCTCCTTACGGCAGATACCTATCGTATTGCGGCCGCAGAACAGCTAAGAACCTATGCCAATATTTTGGAGACGCCTTTCCGGGTCATCTATACCCCGGAAGAACTGCAGACTGCAGTGAAGGATTATTGGGATTGTGATTATATTTTTATAGATACATATTCAGAGCCTTTATTTCAAGAAAATTCTGAAATATTAAAAAAATGCGATAATATAATTTTTTTAATTAAATTAAATAATATAGAGCTTGAAAAAACAAATGTAATGCTAAATATTATTAATAAAAAATGGAAAATAAATAAGAATAAAATAAAAATATTAATATATAGAAATAAATTAATTGATTTTATTTTTTATAATAAATATCTAAAAAAATATATTTATTTAAATTTCAAAATATTAGGATATATAAAAGATTATTATTTTATTAATTTGTATTTAAAAAATAAAATAATAAATAAAATTATTAATTTTAAATTAAAAATTAATTCTTTATTTATATTAAAAAATATTAATAAACAGGAGGAAAAAAATGGATGATTTTTATATGGATATAAGGAAATTTATAAAAGAAAACTATTCAGAATATAAAGAATCAATAGAAACAGAAGAAAATAATTATGATATAAAAAATAGTAAAAAAACAAATGAAAATATAGAAAATGAGGAAAAATACAGAAATTTATATAATAATTATAAAAAATTAAGTGAAAAAATATATGGAAAAAATGACATATAAAATTAATATAAGAAAGTAAAAAATGGAAAAATAAAATAATAAAAAAATAATAAAAAAGAAAATGAGAAGAAAATAAATAAAAAAATAAATACAAAAATAAAAAAAAAAATAAATATATCAAAAAATATATATCGAAAAGAATAGGAGGAGATTTTATGAGTAATGATATTGAAATAAATTCAAATATTGAATTAGATAATTTAGAAAATTTGGACAAACAGCAAAATAATTTTTTGGAATCAACTTTAGGACAGGTAATAGATTCATCGGTAGATTTAGGATTAAGAGCAATACTACCAAATTTTATAGAAGATGAAGTAATTGAAATTAAAGACACTTTAATAAAAGAAGGATTTTCTGAAGCTGTAAATAAAGCAATAGATAGTGCTATTGACATAGGAAAAAGTGCGTTAGGTATTGTAACTGGTAAATTTGAGAGTGTTTCACAAGCAGAAAAGGCTGTTGAAAAAGGTGGAATTGTAGATAGTGTATCTGATGTACTAGATTTTACACTAGATAAAGTAAGTGATATGGGACTATTATCTAAAAATATAACAAAAGTTATTAAAAGTGGAAAAGATGCTCTTATAGATAATGTTTCATCAGATATAAAAAAAGAATTTAAAACACAAAATAAAAATATAGAAAATTTAAATAAATATAATAATAATTGGAAAGAATCATTCGAAGCAAAAGATTTTAGTTCAATGGAAAAATACATGAAAAAAATAAATAATTTATTAAATAAAACATTACCACTAGAAAATACAATAAAAAATGCAAGAACTATTGAAAATCTTCATGAATTAATAAAAAATAATGGAAAAAGTTTTGAATTAACAAATGAAGAGCTTCAATTAGCTGAATTACTAGGTTAATAAAAATTACTTTTTTATAGCATCTATATCTATACAAAAATATTTTATTTCTAATTGAATTTTAATACAAAAGATAAAATTAGTGAAAATTTAGGTTTGATTGTTATTTTGCGCTTTAACTTTATTCGTTGTGATATATTAAAAAATATATTATATATATGTTTTGTAAAATTTTAATTTTTTCGAAAATCACACAAATTATTTTGAATATAAATTTGTTTATTCTGTATAGATAAAAAAATTTTTATAAAAAAGTATTTTTATTATATAAATTTTAAAGCTTTTAATACACCAGTATTAAAAGCTTTTTTCTATTAAAATTAATCTAACAATGTGAAAAAAATATTTAATCAATCAGACGAATATTGATGAAACTTTATCTGAAAAAAATGAATTTCCCTTGCATATTTTGTGGCGTTTTAGTATAATACATTAGTAGGAAATTACAAGAAAAGAGGTTAACATATGGAAGAAAGAAATGATGGAAAAATAATAGATAGAGATGTTGAGAATGAGATGAAAAGTGCATATATGAGTTATGCAATGAGTGTTATAGTTTCAAGAGCTCTACCAGATGTTAGAGATGGTTTAAAACCGGTCCATAGACGTATTTTATATACAATGCATGAAGATGGTTTAACATCAGACAAGCCATATAGAAAATCTGCAACAACAGTTGGAGATGTTTTAGGTAGATATCATCCACACGGAGATTCATCTGTATATGACGCCATGGTTAGAATGGCACAAGATTTCTCATTGAGATATCCTTTAATAGATGGTCATGGAAATTTTGGTTCTATAGATGGTGATGGAGCTGCTGCATATCGTTACACAGAAGCAAGAATGTCAAAAATGTCAGAAGTAATGTTAACAGATATAGAAAAAAATACAGTTGATTTTATGCCAAACTTTGATGGTAGATTACAAGAACCGGTTGTATTACCAGCCAAAATACCTGCATTATTAGTAAATGGTTCATCTGGTATAGCCGTAGGTATGGCAACAAATATTCCACCACACAATTTATCTGAAGTAATTGATGGAATTATTAAAATTATAGATAACAGAGAAACGACAGATGAAGAATTAATGACAGTAATAAAAGGACCAGATTTCCCAACAGAAGGTATAATTTTAGGAAGAGAAGGAATCAAACAAGCATATACAACAGGTAGAGGTAAAATTATAGTTAGAGCTGAAGCTGAAATTGAAGAAATGAGTGGAAATAAACAAAGAATAATAGTAAGCTCATTACCATACCAAGTAAATAAAGCAAAATTAATTGAAAACATAGCAAATTTAGCACGTGAAAAAAGAATAGAAGGTATATCAGATTTAAGAGATGAGTCAGATAGAAATGATAGAGTTAGAATTGTAATAGAGCTAAAAAGAGATGCAAATGCACAAATTGTTTTAAATCAATTATACAAAAATACACAAATGCAAGATACTTTTGGTGTAATTATGCTAGCACTAGTAAATAATGAACCTAAAATACTTACATTGAGACAATGCTTAGACCATTATATTGCTCATAGAGAACAAGTAATAACTCGTAGAACTAAATTTGAACTAGACAAAGCACTAGCTAGAGCACACATATTAGAAGGTTTAAAAATTGCATTAGATAACATTGATGAAGTAATTAATATTATTAGATCTTCATATGATGATGCAAAAGAAAGATTAATGAAAAGATTTGGTCTTTCAGATATTCAAGCACAAGCTATTCTTGATATGAGATTAAAAACATTATCAGGTTTACAACGTGAAAAAATTGAAGAAGAATATAATGAATTAATGAAATTAATTGCACATTTAAGAGAAATATTAGCTAATGAACAATTAGTATTAGATATAATTAAAGAAGAGCTATTAGAAATTAAGCAAAAATATGGTGATGAAAGAAAAACAAAAATTGTTGCTGCAGAAGGCGAAATAAATGTTGAAGATTTAATAAAAGAAGAGCAAACTGTAGTTGCCCTAACACATTTCGGATATATTAAAAGAATGCCGATAGATACATATAGAAGCCAAAAAAGAGGCGGTAAAGGTATTACAGGTATTTCTACAAGAGAAGAAGACTTTGTAAAACAAATATTTACTGCATCAACACATGATACAATTTTGTTCTTTAGTAATAAAGGAAAATTGTATAGATTAAGAGGATATGAAATTCCAGAAGCAGGTAGAACTGCTAAGGGAACAGCAATTGTAAACTTATTAAGATTAGACAATGGAGAAAAAATCTCAGCTGTTATACCTATTACAAATTTTGAAGATGGAAAATATTTATTAATGGCAACAAAGAATGGATTAATAAAGAAAACAGCCTTAAAAGATTTTGATTCTACAAGAAAAACAGGATTATTATCAATAACATTAAAAGATGATGACGAATTAATTGATGTAAGATTAACAGATGGTGAAGATAATGTTGTATTAGTAACAAGTAAAGGATTAAGCATAACATTTGATGAAAAAGATGTTAGACCAGTTGGCAGATCAGCACAAGGTGTTATTGGAATAAGATTAGATGATAAAGATTTTGTAATTGGAATGGAATCAATAATTGCTTCTAAAGATGCAACATTACTTGCGATTACAGAGCATGGTTTTGGAAAAAGAACAGAGCTATCTGAATATAGAGTACAAAACAGAGGTGGAAGAGGAGTTATAACATATAAAGTTACTCCAAAAACTGGAAATATAGTTGGAATTAGAATTGCAAATGGTGATGAAGATGTAATGATGATTACTGACAAAGGTACAATAATCAGATTAAAAGTTGAGGAAATAAGCATACTAGGAAGAGCAACACAAGGTGTTACATTAATGAGAACAAACGATGGTGGAAAAGTAGTAAGCATAGAATTAATTCAACAAGAAGAAATAAGTAAATAAATTAAAATAAAAGCAAATAAACTATTTTATTTGCTTTTATTTATTTTTCTATAAATAAAAAATAAATAAAAAAATAAATAAATAAAAAATAAATAAAAAATAAATAAAAAATTGAAAGTGTGGCCAAAATTTTGTACGGAATCAATATAAATGTGCGAAAAATGTCGAAAAAACAAGAAAACGTAACTAAAATTTAATAAAAATGTAATAAAAGCAGAAAAATGTAAATCCGTAAAAGGATATATAAATGTGTGGAAATAGAGGGATTGATATATTTAAATAAACCATTTATAGTTAATGAAAGTGTGTATATAAATATTAAATTATAGAAATAAAAGCAAAAGAAAAGAGAGAATAGGAGGTGTATTATGGACAAGAAAAGTAAACAGTTAGTAATTGTGTCAGCAATATTGGGAATAATTGTAATAATTTTGTTAACAACAATGGCATTAGCAAAATATGTAATAAAAGACGAAAAAGATATAGAAGT
>OGCO01005802.1_pt1 | contig 11628 bp, 10 predicted proteins | sample 1570171 | NCBI WGS metagenome assembly OGCO01 (sample SAMEA4370583, study PRJEB24528) | human gut metagenome | reverse complement strand
CATCTTCAGCCAGTTTTCCATGGCCTGCGCGTCGTAACGGGTCACGGAGCCATACCACACCTGATCGAAGCCGCGCATCCGGCCAAAGGCGTGGGCCCAGGACACATCGTCGCTGTGGGACCAGATATTGCCCCACTCGCCGGTGGCATCCGCCCGGCCATGAAGGTAGCTGTGTTCCGCCTTGACGTTCTCCACCTCCTGCGAGGCGGCAGCATTGCGGACACGTTCATCAATCGTCAGTTTCAACGGTAGTTCCTCCCTTCCTGTGCGCCGAACTGGAATGTCTCCGGCTTATGGTAGCCCTCCGGCCCATAGCTGATCTCATCGGCGAACGTCTCATAAGGTCGGGGCATGGGGGGATAGTTGTCCCACCAGTTGAAGGTGGCGTCATGCGTGATCATGGGGATGGTGGGCGTGCCGAACTCCACGGCCACAGGATCGGTGGCATAGTCAAGGTAAACAGGCGTTTTTTCGTAGTTGCCGCCCGCCTCGTTGGTCAGGTCGTTGGCAATGACAATGTGCCAGATCTTCCAGCCATCCTCCTCCCGGATAAAGTCTACCGCGATCTTCTCCGGCATCCAGAGTGCCAGCGCTGTGCCGTCTCCATTGGGGCGGGTCTCCTGGGCAATGGAATACCACATCCCCTTGGCAGTCCTGCCGTCCTCCGCTTCCCGCACCAGACCGGTGGACACAGGATGATTGCTCAGATAACCGGTGCCATCCCCCATCTCGGCCAGATGATGGTCGACATAATACTTACGAATCTCCTCCATACCCACATAGAAGCCGGTATTGCGGCCAAAGGACGCCGTTTTCTGATGCTCCGGGTCGCTGACCCACAACTCGTCCAGTTCCCGGGCTCTCCACTCATTGGCGATGTAGTACACCCGGCGGCTCATCAGTTTTTTGATCTCCTCCACGTCCCAGACGCGGAGCATGGTCTCCTCCGTTGTGAATGCTCTGCTCATCAGACTGCCTCCTGTTCCGCGCCGTAGCTGAAGGTATTGGCGAACGTGTCATAGGGCACCGGGATCTCCGGCGTCAGCGTCAGCGGTCGGTCGGCGGAATACAGCCTGCGCAGGGTGCGCGCCACCGTGTAATCCGGATAGCGGAACTCACCCAGCGGGGCGAACTCCGGCAGCTCGGGATAAGGCTGCTGCGCTCTGCCCCAGCTCTGACCGCAGATGCAGTCCACATCATTGACGTACTGCATATGCCAGATCTTCCAGCCATCGTCCTCCCGGATGAAGTCCACCGCAAAGTATCCCCAGGTCCAGTTGGCCACCGGGCCGGAGGTCCCCACTTCATTATGGGCGCCCTGGCACGTCCACAGGCCCTTGGCCGTCTCGCCGTCTCCCGCTACCTCGATCAGCGGGCTGGACAGCGGCTTGACCTTAAAGGGGCCGATGCCGTAGATCTCCTCATCGCTCTTGCCGCCCAGCTGCTCGGGGAATCGCTTTTGCAGCAGCTGCGCTACCAGCAGATTACGCCGTTTGACCGCCGCATAATAGCCGTTCACCGCCGCCTGTCCTACATAGAACCCCTCATTAAAACCGAGAGAGATATCCTCCCGGGCGCTCCAGAATCGCTCCGGGATCTCCCCCTCCCGGTTCAGGATCACGATATTGCAGTACTTGCCCATCAGATTCTTGATATTGCGCTGGTCCTCCCAGCGCTGCACCAGCTGCTCTGTTGTAAGCATCAGGAATTGCTCCTTTCCTTCAGGCCGCAGTGCGGCTCTGTTCGTCATAATTCACATTGTACGGTCATCCAATTTAAAAAGAAAGGTCCTTATGCACAAAAACAACGTCCTTTTTTGCACATCAGTTAAAAAAAGGGCAAGGAACATGCTGTTCCTCGCCCTTTTTTAAGCATTCCGTTATGAACACATAATACCATTATAATAATACTTCAAATATCGTGCTGTGCAAAAAACTCCGCCGTCTCGTCGGCAAAGGCGCGCAGTGCCGGAGCACCATCCCGTTTCCGCCATGCCAGCACCACGCTCAGCGGCAGATCCACCGCCAGACAGCGCAGCATGGGGTTGCTCTTATAGCGGCTCCAGTAATCCATGAGCGCCACGCCCTGTCCAGTCTCCAGCGCCAGTGACAACTCATCCGTATTGCTCAGCAGACGCACCCGGGGTGTGAAGCCATAGCGCTTCTCTACCGAGCGGGTCTGCCGCCGCACCATCTCCACCGTCAGCACCTCATCCGGCACGAACAAAAACTCTTCCTGCGCAAAATCTTCCGGCGTCAGGCCGCTTTTTTCTGCCAGCGGACTCTGGCGGGAATAAAGGATGATCTGGGGCAGGTCGATGAGCCGCTCGGTGGCCAGATCGTTCTGCCCGGCCAGTACGCCGCCCAGCGTAAAGATCAGATCCACACTGCCCTCTCGCAGGGCGCGCACCAGATCTCCCGCCTGGCAGATGCTCAGTGAGATATCCCAATCCGGGTGGCGTACGCTGATCTGCTGGGCATTCTCGTAGAGCAGCCGGGCCACATTCCACGCCGGGAACATGGAGTAGCGCAAAGAGAGTGCGGCCGAACCATGCCGGCGGCGGTGGCGCTCCTTCAGATCATCGAATTCCTTGGTGAAGCGCAGGCAGAGCCGGTAATACTCCTCCCCCTCCGGGGTCAGCGCCATCGCTTTTCCGTCCCGGACAAAGAGCCGCACCTCCCACTCCTGCTCCAGCTGGCCGATGTAACGGCTCACTGAGGGCTGAGTCAGGTAGAGTTCCTCCGCCGCCCTGGAAAAGCTGTGGAATCTGGCGGCGGCCAGAAAACAGCCGATCTGTGTGGTGTTCATGCACTCACTCCTTTGCCCTGATTGTACGGCATTTCAAGGGGTTTTGCAATCCATGCCGCGCCTCATCATCGCATTTTTGATATAGTGCCGCAGCTCATAGCAAATTCTCAATTTCCCTTTTGCCGCGCCATCTGATATGCTGAAAGCACAAGATACGACGCCCTGCGACGGAGGAAGCGATATGAACATCTATGATCTCTATAAACAGAAGCTCACCAGTGCGGAAGATGCCGTGCTCAGCATCCGCTCCGGCGAAGTGGTGGCCCTCGGCCAGCTGGGCTCCTGTCCCAAGGCCATCTGCGAGGCCATGCCGCTGCTGAAAGGAAACGCGGAGCATGTGCGCACCTATCTGCCCGTGACCACCCGGCACTATGCCTTTATGACCGATCCGGCTTACGCCGACACCTTTGACCACACCTGCGGCTTTATGATGCCCAGCACCCGGGAGGGTTACAGGAACCGTCTGGTCTCCCCCTATCCGAACGATCTGCACAGCGGAATTGACCGCTGGATCGAGCACAACGGAAGCGATGTGTTTATTGTCGGCGTTGCCCCCATGGATGAGCACGGCTATTTCTGTATGCCCCTGAGCCTGATCTATGAGCGCAACTTCTTTGAGACGGCCAAGCGGGTCATCGTAGAGGTGAACCCCCGCCTGCCCCGCATCTGGGGTGACACCATGATCCATGTCAGCGAGGTGGACATGATCGTCGAGGCGGAAAATCCGCTGGAGATGCTGCCCGAAAGCCATCCCACCGAAAAAGAGGAGATCATCGGCCAGTATGTGGCCAGTCTGGTCAACGACGGCGACTGCATCCAACTGGGCTGGGGCGGCATTCCCGATGCGGCGGCCCACGCCCTGCGGGGCAAGCACGATCTGGGCATCCACTCCGAAATGCTGTGCAACTCCATGGTAGATCTGGTGGAGGAAGGGGTCATCACCGGCAAAAAAAAGACTTATCTGCCCGGTATGATCGTGGGCACCTTTGCCGCCGGAAACCAGCGGCTCTACGACATGCTGAACAACAACCCCATGGTGCGCCTGTTCCGGGGTGATGTGAACAACGATCCCCGCACCGTGGCCAAAAATGACAACTTCGTGGCCATTAACTCTGCTGTCAATGTGGACCTGACCGGCCAGATCTGTGCGGAGAGCATCGGCTCCCGCCAGTATTCCGGCTCCGGCGGGCAGTTTGACATGACCTACGGCGCGCTCCACAGCCGGGGCGGCCGCTCCATCATCGCCCTGCCCTCCACCCAGAAGGACGGCACTGTATCTACGATCTCCGCTCAGCTGACACCGGGCAGCGCTGTCACCACCAGCCGGTGCTCCATCGACTATGTGGTCACGGAGTTCGGCATCGCTCCGCTGGCCGGCCGGAACTTCCGTCAGCGGGTGGATAATCTGATCTCCATCGCCCACCCCGACTTCCGCGCCCAGCTGCGCAAAGACGCCGAGCGCCTGATGCTCTGGTAAAACACGCGTTTTTCTTTCCTTTTTCCGCGCGGGTGCGGGAGGGCCCTCCCCCGCACCCGCCCCTTTGCCAAGGTTGACAATGTATACCGTTTTTTTCTAGGTAATGCCAAAGTTTCTCCCAAAGCACAGGCCCCGGCGGTTCTTTACATCCGCCGGGGCCTGCGCCTGTATTTTTGCGTTTAAAGAGAATCTCGCGTATAGCGGGCAAAGCCGTCGCCCAGCACCTGGTGGCTGTCCTGAAGGATGATGAAGGCGGAGGGGTCGATCCCAACCACCAGCTCCTTGAGCTCAGCCAGCTGCTGACGCTTGATGGCCACCAGCACCACTTTCCGCTCCTTGCCGCTGTATGCGCCCTGACCGTTCAGGAAGGTCGCGCCGCGATCCAGCTCGTGGAGCACCGCAGATGCGATCTCTTCATGACGTTCCGAAATAATGAGCGCAACTTTTGAGTAGTCAAAGCTGTAAACCACCGCATCCAGCACCTGCGTACAGACATAGAGTGTGATGCCGCAGTAGAGTATGCTGGTCATGTTGCGGAAGGTCAGTGCCGTTAGGGCAACTACCACCGCATCGGAGATCAGCACAATCTTGCCAATGGGCATATTGCGCCATTTCAGCTTGAGCAGGCGCACCACAATATCCGACCCACCCGTGGACGCCCCGGCCAGAAACACCAGACCGCTGCCCACGCCGCAGAGGGCACCACCATAGATCGCGCCCAGCAGGGGCTCGGTCTCCAAGGCGGGCAGCAGCTCAAAGACCTCCATCCAGCCGGACAAGGCCACTGAGCCGATCAGGGAACCCACAAAGAACCTGCGCCCGATCTTTTTGCCGCCGATCAGGAACAGCGGAATGTTGGCGATCAGCGTCACCCAGCCCACGCTGCCCCGGCCCGCCAGCTCCACAAAGATCATGGCAAGGCCGCTCAGGCCGCCGGCATTGATGTTGTGCGGGGCCAGAAACAGGTCAAATCCAAGGGAAAACAGGGCGCAGCCGACCACAATCTCCAACACCCAGAGCAGAAGCTTCATCGTCTTTTTCAAATCGCACTCTGTCCTCTCTTTTGTTTTTTCTATTTGATCCGATTCACGCCGCCAGCACATCCTGCGTGCCGCCGTTGATGCTCCGGATGCAGGGCGTCGACTCGTCCGTCAGCCAGCGCATGACTGTACTCACTGCGCTTTTCACAATCCATTCCGTTCGCTCCCCACCCCTATGGTAACACAAAGACAGAGGGCGGACAAGGGCGGAAAACGGTCTTGTTTTGCAGCATTTTACGGAGCGGTAAAATGGAAAGGCCCCTCTTCCACACGGGGAGAAGGGCCTTCTGCCAATATTTCGGTCATTCCGCAGCTTCCAGAAGCTGTCGGGTATAGGGGTGCTGCGGGTGGTCGAAGAGTTCGTCCACCGTGTTCTGCTCCACGATGGCACCCTCTTTCATGACCAGCACCCGGTCGGCCTGGGCGGCCTCCTCCATATAGTGGGTGATGGAGACGATAGACCACGTTGAGATCATGGCTGATGAACAGGTAGCTCAGATCATACTCCTGTTTCAGATCCACCAGCAGGCGCAGGATCTGGGCCTGAATGGTCACGTCCAGCGCGCTGACCGGTTCGTCGGCAATCACCAGTCGGGGGCGGGTGATGACCGCTGAAGCGATGCTGACCCGCTGGCGCTGACCGCCGGAGAGCTCGTGGGGTTTTCGGGCGGCATACTCCGCGCCGAGTCCCACCCGCTCCAGCATTCGGATGACCGCCGCCTTCCGCTCCGGGGCGGAGAGCTTTCCCTGAATGCGCAGCGGCTCTTCCAGGATCCAACCGATGGTTTTGGACGGATTCAGACTGCTGTATGGATCCTGAAACACCATCTGGGGGCGCTCGGAGTGATGGATGATTTCTCCGTCATAGTCGTGGATCATACCCAGGAGCGTGCGGGACAGGGTGGTCTTGCCGCAGCCGGACTCGCCCACAAGGCCGACGATCTCACCCTGCGCAATGGAAAAGGAGATGTCGTGAAGCACCTGGCGGTGCTTGCCCTTCTGACCGAAGAGGGTGCGCCCCTGCTGATAATAGCTGTTCAGGTGCCGCACTTCCAGTACCGGTTCTGCTGACATGGCATGTTCCTCCTGTCTCAGATGAGTTTCTTATCCCGGGTGGGAATGGCCGCGATGAGCTGGCGGGTGTAGTCATGCTCCGGCGCACGGAAGATCTGCTCCACATTGCCCGATTCCACCAACCTGCCCTTCTGCATGACGGCCACATTTTCACACAGCTTACGCACTACCTGAAGATTATGGCTGATAAACAGGATGGCCATGCCATTCTCCCGGTTCAGCTTGCGCAGCAGCGCGAGGATCTGGGCCTGAATGGTCACATCCAGCGCCGTGGTTGGCTCGTCGGCCAGCAGCAGCTTAGGGCGGCTGATGATGGCGGCGGCGATCATGACCCGCTGGAGCATACCACCGGAAAGCTCGTGAGGATAGCGGCGGTAGACCGCCTCCGGGTCGGGCAGTTCCGCCTGACGCAGGGCCTCCAGTGCCCGCTCCCGCCGCTCGGCGGCAGACAGTCGGGTGTGCACTCTGAGGCTCTCCTCCACCTGCGGACCAATACGCATGACCGGATCAAGGCTGGTCATGGGCTCCTGAAAGACCACGGCCAGATCATTTCCCTGGATCTGCAGCAGTTCCTGCTCCGGACAGGTCAGGATCTCCCGTCCATCCAGCGTGATGCTGCCCTGTACTTCAGTCTTATCCCGGGGCAGCAGGCCGCTGACGCTCATGGCAGTGACGGATTTGCCGCTGCCAGACTCGCCCACAAGGCCGAGGATCTCCCCCGCCCCCATGGAGAAGGACACCCCGTTGACCGCCCAGCGGTCCGGGGCCGCAGTTTTAAAGCGCACGCGCAGGTCGCGCACGTCCAATAAGTTTCCCATATGCTCTCCTCCTCAGCCCCGGCGGCTGGCCTGCTGAAGGCCCTCGCTGAGCAGGCTGACGCCCAGAATCAGCACCACAATGGCGCCGCCGGTGCCCAGCGCATACCAGGGGGCGCTGCTCAGATAGGTCTGGCTGTCATTGAGCATGGAGCCAAGGCTGGCCTGGGGCGGATGGACGCCGATGCCCAGAAAGCTCATGCTGGCCTCGCTCAGCACCGCGTTGTTGAAACCGATGGTTACGGCAGGCAGCAGCACGGGCAGCGTGTTGGGCAGGATGTGGCGGTACATAACGGAAAAAGCACTGGCTCCCATCAGGCGGGCGCTCTTGATATAGTTGAGCTCCCGGCAACGGGCATATTCGCCGCGCACAATGCGGGCAAAGCTGGGGATAAAGAGAATGCCCAGTGCGATGATGATATTGTAGGTGCCGCCGCCGATCAGGCTGATGATGACCAGACCCAGCAGGATGGCGGGAAATGCAGTGATAGAGTCGCAGATGCGGGTCAGAATCAGATCGGGGATGCCGCCGTAATAGCCGCACAGACTGCCGATCAGAATACCGAAGAAACAGCCGATGACCACCACGCAGATGCCGATCAGGAACGTGGTGCCGGCTCCCTCCAGCACACGGCTGAAGATGTCGCGGCCAAAGTTGTCCGTGCCCAGCAGATGCTGGAGCGACGGAGCCTGAAATTTTGCGGCGGCGTTCATTTCCGTGGTGTTGTATGGCGTCCAGAAAAAGCCCACAAGAATGAGCGCCACCATGGCGGCGGTAATGCCGCCGCCGATATAGAGAAAGGAATTACCTCTTTTTTTCATCGTTAAGCTCCCCCTTATTTCAGGCGGATGCGGGGATCGACCAGCTGATAGAGCAGGTCGGCCACAAAGTTGACGATCACGATCCACGCGGCCAGAATGACCACGATGGCCTGCACCACCGGGAAGTCCCGGTTGTTGATGCTGGCCAGCAGCAGGCGGCCGATGCCGGGAATTGTAAACACCTGCTCAATGATGATCGTGCCGGTCATAATCTCAGCCATGGAGACGGCCAGAAATGTGATCGTCGGGATCAGGGCGTTGCGCAGGACGTGGCCGGACAGTACCTTCCGGCGGGCCATGCCCCGGCTGCGGGACGTGCGGACATAGTCCTGATCCAGTTCATTCAGGATCGCGCCCCGGAGCATTTTCACCGTCATGGCGATACGGGGCAAGGCGATAGAGAGGGCAGGAAAGATCAGGTAGCCGATGCATTTCCCCCAACTCTCCGTATAAGAGACGAAATTGCCGGGTGTAAACAGGCGCAGCGTGATGCCGAACAGGAAGCAGGACAGGATACCCACGAAGAAGGGCGGCACACTCATGACGATCTGGTCAATGATGGTGACAATCCGGTCGATCACCTTGTTCTGCACGCTGCCCGCCAGAATGCCCAGCGGAATGGATAGAATCACGGTAAACAGGAAGGACAGCGCGGTGAGCAGCGCCGTAACAGGCAGCTTATCGGAAAGCATCTCGCTCACCGGCATATTATAACTGTAACTGGTTCCCATGTCGCCAGTGGCAAAACCGGTCAGCCAGTTCCAGTAGCGTACGGGGATAGGCGCATCCAGACCGAGCTTGGCGCGCAGGGCAGCCACCGCCTCGGGGGAGGCCTCCGTCCCCAGCATTTTTGTGGTCGGATCGCCGGGGATCACCTGAAAGGCGAGGAAGGCGAGAAGCGAAACAATGAACAATGTAATAATGAGAGTGAAAAACTTTTTCGCGGTGTATTTCAATCCTCTCGCCTCCTCGCGGGTATTTCAGATGTTAGTTTGCGTACTTTTTAGGCAAAGTACAGGGTGGACATGTCCATGACATACAGAGGGTAGAACTCGAAGCCCTTCAGATCCGGGTTGATGGTCACGAAGTCGGCCAGATCCTGCAGGTAGACATTAGCGGCGGTCTCACTCAGAATGCTCAGGCACCGCTTGTAGAGTTCCGTCTGCTGGGCGTCGTCGGTGCAGGCCTGGGCCTCGGCAAAGACCTGATCGTACTCAGCGTTGTTGTAGTTGATCATGTTCTTGCCGTTGTCGCTCACCCAGCGGGCCAGCATGGCGCTGGCGCTCAGGTAGCTGGCGTCAAAGCCGACGACAGTGCCCTCGAACTCACGGCCGGAGTAAACGTCGGTCAGCCAGGAGTTCCAGTCGATCTGCTCGATCTCGGCGGTAATGCCCACCTCGGCCAGCTGCTCCTTCAGCACCAGAGCGGTGTTGACATGGGGCGTATAGTTGCTGGGCACCTTGATGGTGAAGGTGAAGCCGTTGGGATAGCCCGCCTCGGTCAGCAGCTCCTTGGCCTTCTCCACATCGTGGGGATAGGCGTCAGCCAGAGAAGCATCGAAATACTTCTTAAAGCTGGGGTACATGGAGGAACCCACCTTGGTGCCGTGACCGTCCGCGGTCAGTTCCATCATGGCATCCGCATCCACGGCATAGCACATGGCCTGACGCACCTTCTCATTGTCGAAGGGAGCGACGGCATTGTTCAGGTAGATGGCCTGCACCAGATTCATGGTGCCCTCCAGCACATCGTAGCCGTTGGTCAGGGTGTTGACCTGATCGCTGGTCAGGTGGGCCACCAGATCCAGACCGCCGGCGTTCAGCGCGGTCATCATGGCGGTGTTGTCCTCAAAGATCTTGTAGGTCACCTTGTCCAGCTTGGCCTGCTCGCCGTAGTAATCGGCGTTCTTCTCCAGCACCACATTCTCCTGCACGCTGCGGGAGACATACTTGAAGGGGCCGGTGCCGACGGGCTGGGTCGCCTGCTCGGCATAGTCCTTTGGCACGATGTAGACGTTGGACACATAACTGATGAAGTCGCTGTTGGGAGCGGACAGGGTAAAGCTGATCTGGTTGCCCTCAGTCTTGGTGTCCACAATAGCAGAAAGCGCCTCTGCCACAGCGGAGTTCACTGTAGTAGCGGCGCAGGTTTCAAAGGAATAGAGCACGTCGTCCACAGTGCACTCAGCACCATTGTGGAACACCACACCGTCACGAAGGGTGAAGGTGTAGGTCAGCTGGTCATCCGAAACAGAATGCTCGGAAGCGACAGCATCGACGAAGTTACCGTCAGAGTCGGGCTTCACAAGGCCCTCAAAGACGTTAAACATGACCTCTCTAGTTCCTGCGGCCGTCATCTGATACGGGTCAAGACTATCATCCAGGTCCTGGGCAATACCCACGGTGATCTCGTTTGCATGATTCTGCTCACTATCGACCGAGTTCTGCCCGGAAGAAGCGCTCGTTTCGTCGCTGGATTTGGAAGTCTGATTCGTTGCCCCTCCGCATGCGCTGAGTAGGCACGCCAGCATTCCCAAAGCCAGGAAAACTGCAAGAATACGTTTTTTCACTGCTGATTCTCCTTCCGCCTGAAGCTTGATTCAGGCGTTACAACAAAATAACTTCTTCTCCCATTATTAAATTGTCGCGTCCCATTATAGAGGATTGCTCGGAAATAGCAAGCACTTTTTTCATTTTTTCAGATTCTTTTTTCTCCCGATATATAAAACCCATTGCAATCAGAAGAAAAGGCTGTATAATATAGAATGGTATTGTCTATAAAGCAATATCACATCAAGTCAAAACAATTGAAAGGAACCATATTTTAAGGAGAATCTACAATTATATGAACGACGATGCCATATCATCCATTCTGATCATCGCGGTACTGCTGTTATTTTCCGCCTACTTTTCCGCCACAGAGACCGCCTTTTCCTCCCTGAACCGCACGCGGCTGCGCACCATGGCTGAAAAGGGAAACAGCAAGGCGGCGCTGGCGCTCAGCCTGGCCGAAAAGTACGACCAGCTGCTGAGCAGCATTCTGATGGGCAACAACGTGGTAAACATTGCCATGTCCTCCATTTCCACCCTGCTCTTTGTGCGCCTGATGCCGGACATCGGCGCGACGGTCTCCACCATCGTCATCACCATCGTGGTGCTGATCTTTGGCGAGATCAGCCCGAAGAGTCTGGCCAAGGAAAACCCGGAGAAGTTCGCCATGGTGTCCGCCCCCATCATCCGGGTGGTCATCTGGGTGCTGACCCCCATCAACTTCCTGTTCGCCCAGTGGAAAAAGCTCCTGGGACGCATCTTCAAGGGCGGCGACGCCCACCGCATGACCCAGGATGAACTGCTGATGCTGGTGGACGAGGCCTCCCAGGAGGGCGGTATCGACCAGAGCGAGGGGGAACTGCTCCGCTCTGCCATTGAGTTCACAGATCAGGACGCCGAGGACATTCTGACTCACCGGGTGGATCTGGAAGCCGTCCCCATCACCGCCACCAAGGAGGAGGTCGCCGCCGTCTTTTCCGAGACCCAATATTCCCGCCTGCCCGTCTATCACGACACCGTGGACAACATCATCGGCGTCGTCC
>OGCO01005797.1_pt1 | contig 11639 bp, 7 predicted proteins | sample 1570171 | NCBI WGS metagenome assembly OGCO01 (sample SAMEA4370583, study PRJEB24528) | human gut metagenome | reverse complement strand
GCTGGGACAGACGCGCCCGTTTTCAAGCAGGGAAAGAATGAGCTTTTCGGCACGCTCAACCTTTGTGGGCGTGTGTTCTGAGCCGGAAAGCAGCTCGTCGGCGGTGAGCTGATATTCGCCGAGCCAGCGAAAACCGTCCGCATCGCCGAGCGAGAAAGCCAATGACTTGCCCGGAGGTGCCAGCGAGCTTTTCTCATGCGTCAGTACCCGCGTGGTGGGGTCGTCCCTGATTTTGCCGATGAACAGGAGACTGCGCACGGCGGCAGTCATGTCGATGGAACCAAGCCCGCGATAGGTGCTTTGTGAGCCGGACGCTTTGTTGAGATGACCGATCATCAAAATGGCGCAGTCGTGGGCTTCGGCAATTTCACCCAGTGCGCGGAAGATCGGGCGCACTTCGTTGGCGCGGTTCATATCGACCTGAGCACCCAGAAACGCCTGAATCGGGTCGATAATCAACAGCTTGGCTTGATTTTCGCGAATGGCACGCTCAATGCGGTTGTCTGTCAATGTGAGCATGGATTCGCGGTCGTCAATCACCAACACGCGGTCAAGGTCGGCACCTGCTTCGATTAAGCGGGGCTTGACGGTATCGCCGAGACCGTCTTCTGCCGTCTGATAGATCACGTTGAAGGGTTCAAGCAGCTCACCGTTTGGAAGCTGTTGACGGTTGGTGCAGGCGGCTGCGAGATACATGGCGAAATAGGTCTTGCCCTCGCCGGGATTGCCTTGCAGGATGGTCAGCTTGCCGAAGGGAATGTATGGATACCAGAGCCAGTGAACGGCGGTTTGTTGTACGTCGCTCATGCGGATCATGGGAACGGAGTCGGGTATGGGAACCTCCTTATCTGGATATTTCGGAATGATGTCGTTCTTCTCGTTCGCGAAGCAGAAGATCAACATTGTGCTGCACTTGTGAGAGCTTCAGCAGTTCGTCGCGAAGAGGAATCAGGCGCGGGGCTTGTTTGGCGTAACTTTGCCGAAGGTTTTCCAGTTCTTCTTTCCAAACCTTGTCTGTCGGCGGTTTGTTGCCCAGTTTTTCTTTGAGAATGCGGCGTGCAGTATAGAACAATCGGAGTTCGCCGTCATGTTCCTGTGCGTAAGCGTCTCGCCGGCTTTTCCAGTGAATCGCGTTCAGGTTTTCATAAATCGGCTTATTCTTGGCGTAGATGTCTGCCTGACGAATGAGCGCTTCCAATTCGCGGATTCGGGAAGAAGTGGAATGGAGCGCATCGCTCAACTGATGAAAGGCAGAACGGGTTTGGGAGAGCCGGGCGGAAAGGTCTTCAAGGGTGAAAAGTTGATGGGCTTGCAGAAAATTGACGGTTTCGGCAAATTGCTTGAGGTCGCGGACTTTTCCTTTTTGACTCCATGCCTGAGCATAGCGCCGCTGCTGTGCTTCGCTGACCAATTCCCAAAGCGTGGGCGTTTTAGAGGCTTCCGGCTCAGAGCGGAGAGTGTTGATCCATTCGGTCAGCCTGGCAATCTGCGTTTTTAGTGTACGGGTCAGCTTGTTGGTGGAGCGAATCCAGCGGTTCAACTCGCCTTTTTCTGTGCGGATGCCCTTCTGCTCCAGCTTGCGAACGTTGGGTCCCTCGTGAACGGTTGGAATTTGTTCGACGCTTTGCCGCGCATAAGAACGGTGGTCGATGCGCGAAAGAATTCCCTTTTCTTCAAACTTGGCATTGACGGCGTTGCACCATGCGGTGCGCCACGATTCGAGCCTTTCGGGAGAATGCCAATCGGTGGTATGGACGGCATTGAAACGGCAGCGACCGTCTGAACCGCGGATGCGGTTTCCGCTGGCATCCAGCACATATTCGCGATGCTGCTTGGGCGCAAAGCTGCCGTCAGGATTCAATGGACGCATGGTGGTCATGACGTGCATGTGGGGATTGGGAATGCCGCCGGTCTTGTCGGGAGAATGAATGGCAAAGTCGGCGATCATACCCTTGGCAACAAACTGCTCCTGACAAAATTCCTTTATCATGGAGAGATACTGTTCTTTCGGCACCTCCACCGGAAACGCCAGCACGATGCGCCGGGCAAGCTGGGAGTTCCACTGGTTCTCCACGGCTTCCACGGCGTTCCAGAGCGTTGCTCGGTCTGCAAATCCGGGCGGCGCATGAGATGGCAGCATGATTTCGGCGTGGACAAGCTCTTTCTTCTTGTTGTAGAATTTCGTTTTCTGGTCGTATTCGCTGAACAGCCGTTCGCCGCTCTGGTAGGCTGCGCCAGCAACAGCAGACTGCCCTTGGCTGCGTTTTACGATGGAAATTTTGAAGTGCGGACACGGCATAGGCATCACCCCCAAACAAAAAGACCGCCCAGCAAGATGGCTCTTGTTGAACGGTCAATAATCATATTCAGTTTTGCTCACCGCATTGGTTCGGAGTGCTGCGCACTTCGGTCTTAGGCGGGAGCCGCAAAAGGATAGCTGCAAGGCAGCGCAAGGAAAATGCAGTTTTCCTTGGGATGGAATCGGGCTGGCGCACAAACGCCAGCTTCGATTTCATCGAGCCGTCTGCAAGACCGCAATTTCACCGGAACGGTGTATAATTGCGCCCTATTTCATAGGGGGTTCGGAACGTTCTGCTTTTCGTGAACGTCATGCACCATCTTTGCAAGCGCCAGCACGACTTCCGGCTGACGGAACGAGATTTTCAGAAGTTCCATCACCTGATCGTCGGTCAGTTCTCCCGGACAGACCAGAAAACTTTCCAGCATTCCGGCACGGGTACAAAGACGATGCACACGCTCTCTCCGGTTCAGCTCTGACATCTGACGTTCAAGGAACTTTTCCCGGTGCTGGAAAGAGCGCAGCTTCTGCTCTGCTTTGGATTTTTCGCTACGGAGGTAGGCAAGGTCGGTTTTCGGTTGGGTCACGGCATCAAACTCCTTTTTCAGTGATATTTATTTCGTAGGTTGTCATCATTACTTCGATCAATTCAGTAAGCTTTTTTTCCGAAACCTTATATGTATACTTACGTACTCCATCTCTTTCATTCAAATTACGATCCCGAATCCATGCGCTAAGTTTTTTTAAGTTGCACATAGTTTTGGAAATATCTGCCGTGCCAGGCTTCCGGAGCAGCTCTGTTAAATAGACCTTTAAACTATCAACAAGGTACAATCTTTTGTAATTGTCATTACCTTTGAACTTTTCCACAAACAAACTATATAATTCATCATCAAATACTGCCAAACGATGCACATAGTGATTTTCAAATTGGATTCGTGGACTTTCAAGATAAGCAATGTATTCTTTTCGAGAACGCGAATCGCTTACCTTATATTGTAACATCTCCAATTCATCATATACTCTTTTGGCCTCCGGAGAAAGTTCCTCTGGATTTTCTATAAATTTCCAACGTTCTGGCTCAACAATTTCACCAGATTCTATTTTTTCTCCACGCATGGAGAGTCCATCATATATTCTGTCGTAGTCAATGTGAGATGAAATAGTTACACCCATCTTTTTCAAATCCTTTATTCTTTGAATGAGGTTTATCAATTCATCTCCTGATAGATCTCCTTTATACGCCAATTCAAGTGTCAGTGGGAGAAATTTATTTATTTTGTCCTGCGTCATCGACCAAAAGTCTGACTGAACAAAATAGTATTCATCTTTAATCGGAATTTTTCTGTACGGTGCGCAAAGATTGATTTTTACAGTCTCCTCATCCCATTCGCCCGATACTATCCATTTTTCTAGTATTGCAAAACTTCTATATCTTGAAAGTCGTTTATATTTATCCGATGTGCGTTCAGGTTGAATATCAACACCCTTATACGCACGTTCATTCGATTTGAATTCAACCAGTCCATACCGGTCAAGTTCACACTTTGCCAATTTATATTCAAACATTACTGCTCCGAAATTATAAAAGACCTGATCAATATCCTTTAACGGAAGATCTAACTCTATCCATAATTTGTAAACTCGTTCGAAATCTGTAAGCCAAATTTTAAGTGTTCTTAGATTATCCGACTTACTCTCGCCAAATATTTCTTTAATAGTATCCTGATGCTTTTCAAGAAAGGCACAATATCCAACGACAGTCTCTTTATAATCTCGAACAATACATTGAATAATCTCCGAATAATTTGCTGCTATTTTTATGGTATGTGAAATTACTTTTTCTTTAAATTCTTTATAAGCTTCTTCGTCAATGTGATTTTCATCCGCGATTAAAATTGTTTTTATTTTTTTGTTTTCACAATAATTATTAATTGTGCCTAGCAATATTGTCTTATCCTGCTTTGAACGCTCAAAATCATCAAAAACTAGGACAAGTGTTTTTGAAACCATTGTCTTTCCGTTTTTAGAGAAGCACAGTAGTTCTGATTTTATATCAAAAAAGTCATATAGATTAATTGAAAGAGCCGCATTGATTCCCCTAAATCCCTGCCAAACATCGCTTAGCTCACTCGATAGTTTCTTTGCGTTTTTTATCAAAGCCGACACCTTACTAGAAGAATCATTTTCTGATTTATTTATGGTTCTAACGTATAGGATAGCTTCTTTTACTTTTTTATCAAGTTCTTCAATGCTCTGCACTCCAAACAATGAAACAATCGCTACAGCATATTGGTCTTCTCCATTTAGACTATCCGCCAGTTGATGCATAATATATGATTTGCCGCATCCCCATTTTCCGGTTAAAAGAAGTGCTCCACATGTCTCTTTTAATTCAATATAGCTTTTTATTTCTGATGTTACATTCATAACACAACCTCACCTGCTAGTTATATAAGTATTCCTTCATCTGTAACTCTTGCATTTCCGTCTATAACCAACATAGGCCGAACAAACGGTGACTTGTGATTTTTCATAACGGATCTAGTGTTACTAACGAGTTTGTCATAATTGCTTTGAGATTCATAGAGTTCTCTCATAGGAAAGCGCAGCGGTATATATCGTGGAATCAACAGCTTTAAGAAATTTTCAATAGGAATTGCGTAGGCAATATCTCTAATATTGCCAATTTGAAGTTTTACAGGTGTTAGATCTTCAACGATTTCCTTTGAGGTATCAGAATTGATACCCATTGCAAATTTGTTTTCTCTTAATTCACAAAATGCCATTCGAAGCTCATTCTGATATGAATATTTTTCATGTTTTTCAAACAGCGGATTCGTTTCTCTGGTTTCTCTAAAATTGTAAAATTTGACGCGATCCATCATTGAAACTACAGAATCGTATTTCTTAAATAATGCCTTTCCAAAACGTTCGATAAATTCGTTATAGTCAGCTATGATGACAGCTGTATCTCCGAATTCGCACATCTTAGGATTTGGCTTTAGAAAAAAATTTGTAGACGGATCATATTCCATACAATACAAACTAAAAATCTTAAAATATTTTATATCAGTATCATCGATATACCAAATCTGCTTTATATATTTCTTTACGTTTTCATCGAAGCTATCATAAATTGGACACTCTTCCACTTCGCCAAAGATGCCAGACATTCCCTCACAGAGATCTCCACGAAAGCTATTATTCAATTGTTTGTCCTCTTTTTTTAAATTCCATGCGCCAAATTCATACAGTGGCCGCATAAACACTTCTCCATCTAAAAGTTTTTCGGCCCACTCTCGGTCTGTTACCTTTACCGGGATGAATTTCTTTTCTGCCATCTTAGCACCCTCTTTATGTATTTTCTTAATTATAGTCGAACATTATCGATTTATCAATAAAAAAGCCTCGGTCTATCATTTTTACAGACCGAGGCTTCATTTATGCACTTATCTGGTTTTAGATTAACATCAAATACCCCTGCACGATCGCCGCAGGCAGCAGGAATTTCTTTTCTACGCTGCCAAAGCGTACCGTGACCATATCGGGCTGGATGGCTGTTCAGACCAAAGCTCGGCTTTACAGCTCCAATGCTGCCACTCGAACTCACCGGGCGGGGTGTAAAGTTGCCGGGGGTACCGGAAACCGGGCAAGGTGTATAGCTGTTGCTCGGTTTGTGGATTTTGCTGCCGGAAGCCTGCGTGTTTTGCGCCGTGTTGGTTTTGGGCGTAAAACCGCCATAGCTGATGATGGGCTTTGCGGGCTGTGGCGCAGGCTTCTTTGCAGGAGCCGGTTTCGGCTCGTCCTCGTCCGGGGTGAAATAGGGCTTTGCGGGCAGGTCATCCGGAGCGGGCGCAGGGGCTTCCATAGATGCCTGCTGCAAGGTAAACATCTTGTTGTAGTCGGCATCCGAGAGCACCGTATCCCAGCCGCCACGATCCTCGCCATCGTGACGATTAATGCCGGTGTAGCTCAAACTGGCATCTTCGTACCGCTTGAATTTGTACACAGCATCGTTCATCAGGGAATCGTTGAATACACCCAGCGATACCAGCAACTCAAAGTCCTTCACCGACAGACCGGTGACCTTCTTGAACAAGCCCGGCTCCAACTGGGTGATCACATCCTTCAGGCAGCGCTCCCGGTAGTCCGTCAGATACATGAACACCGGAATGCGGGTGGCGAACTTGATGAGTTTTTCCTGAATCTGCTTGCGCTTGGACTTGTACTCTTTTTCCTCGTCCGAAAGCTCCTTCTTCTGCTTCGGGGTAAGGTCTTTGGTGCCTTCCTTCTTCGCCTTTTTCACCTTTTCGGACTTTGCGATGATGGTTTCGATGTCCGAGTTCAGGCTGCGGAAGCCTTCGATCTTCATCAAAGCATCCATAGCATCCTTGTTGGCGATGAGGCGGGAGAGGGTCTCGTTGTCCACGTTCACCAGCAGTACGCTTTCCCAGCGCTTTGCCAGCAGGGTGGCAGAGGTGCCAGCCATGGCAATGTCGAGAATATCCCCGGCGTTGATCTGTCGCATGGAACTGCCATCGTAGGCGATGACCGGCAAAAAGTTGATGAACTCCGCCACCTTCTTTTCCGGGTTGCCCTCGTGGATGTTCAGACGGCAGCTATAATCAGAGATCTGCCGCAGAGCACGGTTGAGCGCAAAGTCGAATACGTAGCACTCTTTTTTAATAATCTCCTTCTGCCCCTTGTCCGTGGTCACTTCCCAAGGGCTTTGCACACGGAATGCGGCCTGAAAATAGGTCTCCGGGCTGGAGAGGTTCCGCAGCATAAAGATGCCTGTCCACGGCTTCACTGTCACGCCGGTGGTCAGCTTGCCGCAGGAAAGGGTAATGGTCTTGGTCTCCAGCGGGTCGCCCATGGAACGCTGTACCGGCTCCAGTGCGGCAGCACCAATGCCAGCCTCCGTACCGGCGCAGACATTGATCCGGTAGTCGTGGTAGAAGGTGTTTTTCCTATCTGCCAGCAGGTTTGCCATAGCGTAGCAGGATGCCACGTTGGGCAAGAACCACAGGGTATGCTGCAGCACGTTCAGCAGACGGGAGTCCGCAAAGGGCAGAGCGGGCTTCTTGGCTCCCAGCTTCAGCTCGTCCACGGTGGTTTCCAGATAGGAACCCCGAATCAGGTCCAGCCACTTCTGCACATAATCCTCGTAGACAAAACGGCAGTCCCGGCCTTTGCCCTTGGCAGAAAAGAACACGTTCAGGTCAAATTCATCGTATTCGCCCTGCTTGGCAATCTGCTGGATGCTTTCCGGAATCTTGTAGGTCATCATGACCATCCGGGGCAGCGCAGCGTAGGGGTTGTGCTCTCCCTGCCAGTTTTCTTTGGCACGTTGTTCATCGGAATAGGTCCAGTTGTAGATCTGCTCCTCGATGAACTCGCCGGAGTTGAGGGCACGGAAGGGTGTGCCGGACAAATACAGGTAGTGGTCGGTGGTGATGGGCAGCCATGTTTCATCGTAGGCGTCGGCACGGCTGTACTGCTCCATATTTTCGGAATCGTAGTCGTCCTCATCGTCCTGCTCAAACAGCTTCTTGGCATTCTCTTTCCATGCGCCAAAGTGGTACTCATCGAAAATGACCAGATCCCAGTTGATGGTATGTACCCACTCATTGCGTCCCTTGATGGTGCCGGTGGTCTTGTCCACACCGAGATAGTCTTGGAACGAGCCAAAGCAGACGATGGGACGGCTCTGGTCGGCGGTCTCGTAGGTCAATTCCGTAGTGCGGGAGATAAACTGCCAGCCCTCAAAATCCTTGTGGGTGTTCAGGTCCTCCTGCCACGCACTGACCACGGCGGGCTTAAAGGTGAGCACCAGTACCCGCTTAAAGCCCATCCGTTTTGCCAACTGGTAGGCGGCAAAGGTCTTGCCAAACCGCATTTTGCAGTTCCACAAAAACTTCGGGTAGCCCTCGGCGGCGGCTGAGCGGAAATAGGCTTCGGTCTTATCCACCGCCTCTTTCTGCTCCGGGCGCATGGAAAAATCGTTGGTGCGGTTTTCCACATTTTCGGTGCGGTTGCGTACTGCATAAACGGCAGCTTTCACATCGTTGACGGTACAGCGGAACCATTCATTCCGGTCCTCGCCCTCGTTCAACTGCCGAAACCCTTTGCGGCGCAGCACAGCGTGGAGGTCTTTATCCGTAAAGCAACTGCCATCGCTGCGCATGGCAGGCCATGTTTCCAGCACCCGGTAGGGCACAGCCACGGTGTGGGTCTGCTCCCGGATGCGGGTATCCACATCCCGCTCGGTGTAGCCGACCTTGATGTAGCCCCTGTGGGACGCCACCCCAATCAGCTCGTAAGCATAAATTTTAGGGCTTACCGGTGGACGCTGCGGGAAAAAGTCCATTACTCGTCACCACCTAACTCCATAGGTTTTATAATCGATTCGATATAATCTATTTCAGATGTGCTTAGGTCATATTTGTCATAAAGCATTTCATCTGTCCATAGAACGGAAAAATCCTGATCTGGAACAGCTTCGTATACTTTGTACGATGCATCTTGTGAGATTTTGTTGATTGCAACTAATGCACGGAAAAACTTTGTACACATATAGGCAAGAGCATTTTCCGCTTCTGTCTTGGTAGCAAATGGACCAACCATTAAATATGTTCCACTACAAATCGTTCCTGCTTCACCTAAAATAGGACGATTTATAATCTGATGAGGATAGCCTTCACCAGCACCATATGCCTTGGAAATATAGATTTTATATTTATGTATGTATTCTCTTCCACGCTTGATGTCGCTATCCGGCATATAGGTATAACCTGTGCGCTCATAATATGGTACATCTGTTACGCTTTTGGGTTTTGCTGAACCATGGTGATTTGTATTAAAGCCAAACGGGCTACGCCCGGTAACATATTTTGCAAACGATATGAATCCTTCTTTTTCCTGCACCTTATGAAAAATTTTTATAAGTTCATTATCGCGAATCAAAACATCGCAGTTTTTTTCATGTAAATATCTTGTGGAACTGGAAACTATACCTCTGGAATCGTGCGTATAGAACTCGCACATTCCGCTATAATTCTTATCGTATAGAAAATACGATACACCGCCTTTTATCTGGACTCCTGCAAAGCAGTCTGTCGATATTGGATAATCGTGCATTTCCTTTATCGAGTTGCAGTTTATCATTTTTGTTCTGAAATCATCCAAACCCCAACCGCCAGCAAACCACCGAGACGGCGTAATCATTACGACATAACGGGCATTTAATTTTATAGCTTGATTTACGAATAATTGATATATAGGTTTTGCCTGCGCGCCGTTTTCATCACCAGAAGTGCTTAATTGATACGGAGGATTTCCAATAATTACGTCAAATTTCATACCATCAAATATGTTTTCAGGACGAATGGTATGGATAAACTCATACGCATGAGTTTCCAAATCATCGTTGCGTTTATATTCGGATTCAGATGCACCGCAGAACATACATTTTCCGTCTTTCCAACGGTGTTGGATACGCTCATATTCAATATTTCCCTTTGAATCGTTTTCATCGAATCTTGTAACAGAATATTTGCTGTTGGGATATTTTGAACAGTAGACGCTGCGGCGGGAAAGCAGACTGGTCAGCTCCGTGATAGCAATGCCATAGAGCTGCTTGTGGAAGATGTGATCCACCCGTTGCTGCAAATCGGGGATTTCATCTTCAAGCCCCACCAGCAGCCGCTTGGCAATTTCCCGCAGAAACACGCCAGATTTGCAGGCAGGGTCAAGGAATGTGGTGTCCGGGCTGCGGAACAGCTCCTGCGGCAGCAGGTCCAGCATCCGATTTGCCACCTCCGGCGGAGTGAATACCTCGTCGTTGGACAGGTTGGCAAGGCAGGACAGCACATCGGGGTTATAAAAATTCTGATAAACGTCAGCCATTTTCCTGCACCCTCCTGTAATCCACCGGTTGGTATTCACGAAGGGGACGCGGGATGGTTTCATGGGTAACAGGGTCTATCATCCAGTTTTCCGTACCGTCCGGTTCATCGGCAAACAGGGAAAGCTGGTCGGAATAGGCATCGTTGTCAGCGTTTTCTTTCAGCAGGACATCCAGCCGGTAGTCCCGCCGCTTGATAAAGTTGCCGGTGGGAAAACTCCACTCCGCAAACACGATGGGGCTGCCATCGGACTGCTCCATTGTCAGCGCATCACCGCACAGGATGTTTTTTTGCAGGATATACCGCACCGCTTCCCGGCACTGCTGGTTGGCTGCCGATTTTACAGCGGCGGTATATTCCTCATTCCAAAGCGCAAAAAGCCGTTCCCGGCATTCCTGTGCGTTGTCTGCCAGAATATCCACGCCGTAAATGCTGGTCACCGCCAGCACAGAGTAACGTTCGTAATCGCTTGGGTTTTTGCCGTAGCGGCTTTTCACCACAGCCAGCTTGCGGCGCAGCACTTCGGCCAGAAAGTTACCGTTGCCACAGGCGGGTTCCAGAAAACGGCTCTCGATGCGCTCCGTCTCGCTCTTTACAAGGTCGCACATCGCGCGCACTTCTCGTTCTGCGGTAAAGACCTCACCGTGATCTGCCACCCGCTGCCGGGATTTGACCTGTTTTTCTGCCATTCGTTCCACCTCTTTGAAGGGCTTGCAAAAAAGTGTACCTTTTGACAAGCGGTTCAAGAGATGAAACGAATAGCTGAAAATCTGTGGATTTAACCGGGAAATATGCTATAATTGGTACAAAAGCAAATCTGAGGGCATTTTGCAAGAAGGTACACCTTTTTGTAAAATGAGCCCCTTACAAAAAAGCGGCTTTTTCGTAGATTTTGGCACGGTACCGAAAGGTAGACAGTGGCATTCCGCATTGTTGAGCGGCTTCTGTCCCAGTGATCTTCCCAGATTTCCACCTCTGATAGACACCGTGGAAGTTCTCCGGCAGGGGGCTGGGCGGTCTGCCAAAACGCACACCTTTGCTTTTCGCCGCCGCAATACCCTCAGCCTGTCGCTGCCGGATGTTGGTGCGCTCGTTCTCCGCCACAAAGGAAAGCACCTGCAGCACAATGTCGCTCAGGAAGGTGCCCATCAGGTCTTTGCCGCGCCGGGTGTCCAGCAGTGGCATATCCAGCACCACGATGTCAGCGCCCTTTGTCTGGGTGAGCAGCCGCCACTGCTCTAAAATTTCCGCATAGTTGCGCCCAAGTCGGTCAATGCTTTTGATATAAAGCAGATCGTCTTTTTTTAATTTTCGCACCAGCCGCTTGTACTGCGGACGGTTGAAGTCCTTGCCGGACTGCTTATCCATAAAAATGTTTTTCTCCGGGATCTTCAGTTCACGCAGTGCAATCAACTGCCGGTCCTCGTTCT
>OGCO01005795.1_pt1 | contig 11642 bp, 10 predicted proteins | sample 1570171 | NCBI WGS metagenome assembly OGCO01 (sample SAMEA4370583, study PRJEB24528) | human gut metagenome | reverse complement strand
TGCAATTTTCAGCTTTGCTGCCATACCGGAAGAGAGCGCCTTCACTTTCATACTGGGATCCAGTTCCATAAATTGCAGCAGCTGCCGGAAATTCTCCTGGTCAAAATCTGCAAAGAAATCCCCATAAAAATGCGCTACATCTGAGATGCGCATCCAGTCATAATAAAACGGCTCCGTCGACATATAGGCAATGTGCTTTTTGGTTTCCGTTCCAATTTTCATTCCCCGATAGGTCAAGGAACCGCTTGTCAGCTTCACCAATCCAGCAGTTGCTTTCATCATGGTACTTTTTCCGCTTCCATTGGGGCCGACCAGTGCATAAACCTTTCCCGGTTCAAATGTAACGGTCAGATCATCCAACGCCTTTCGACTGCCATAGCCTTTGACAACATGTTCAAACTTTAGCATATGATTCTTCCTCTCCTCTGTTCATTTCTTGCTGTAAAATTTGTGAAATTTCCTGGTTGGAAAGATGGTATTGCCGCATCGTTTCCAAAAAATCGTGCGCCAGCTTTGTGACGATCTCCCGCTTCAATCGGTCAGGCATACCGGGATCTTCTGTCAAAAACGTACCGATGCCACGCTTGGTAAAGGAAATGGATTCCTGCTCCAATTCCTTGTAAATACGGACAGCGGTGTTGGGATTCACTTCATACTGTAGCGCCAAATCAATATTCGATGGCAATTTGTCGCCGGGATGAAGCTCTCCCACAACGATTTTTCGTTTGATATCATCTGCAATTTGCAGGTAAATCGGATAATTTGTCTGAAACTTCATGCTTTTCCCTCCAATCAATCCAACGTACTAGTGCACTAGCTATATGGTACACTATTTCACAGAGTTTGTCAAGTGCTTTTTCCACAATTTTGAAATTTTAACAAGTTGCCAAAAAATGCCGCCGCATTTTGCTGATCGTTTCATCCTTTTTACCAAATTTTCCATTCTCCTTCTCGTTTTCTTCCCGTTTTTACAAACAGCTGTAATCATGACACAATCATTTACAAATCATTAACCGAACCTGAAAGTAGGCATCGAAATATGAAAAATCTTGACTATTTCCTATAGATGTGCTATACTTTTGGAGAACAAATGCATCATTTGCTGCCCCGCAGCAAGATCAAAAGCAAAAGCAAAAGCAAAAGCGAAAGGAACAGAGCATATGAAAATCAGGGAATTGCAGGATGCAATTTTATCACTCAAAAAAGAAAAGGATGTCTGTATCTTAGCACACAGCTATCAGGCATCTGAAATTGCAGAGATTGCAGATTTTACAGGGGATTCCTATCAATTAAGCGTCAAGGCAAAGGATACGCCACAAAAAAATATTTTAATGTGCGGCGTTCGGTTCATGGCAGAAACCGTAAAAATTCTCTCGCCGGAAAAACATGTCTATCTCTCCAATCCGATTGCCGGCTGCCCAATGGCAGAACAAATGGATGTGGATTTGATTGAAGCAGTAAAAGCCAAATATCCAGATCATACCGTTGTGGCATACATCAACACCACGGCCGATTTAAAATGCATCTGTGATGTCTGCGTTACCTCTTCTTCTGCGGTTAAGATTGTCAAGCAGCTGCCCAATTCCAAGATTCTCTTTATTCCAGACTGCAACCTGGGCGCTTATGTGAAAAAACAGGTTCCGGAAAAGGACATCAAACTGCTCCAGGGCGGCTGCCCGGTTCATGCTGCTGTTTCTGTTAAGGATCTGGAAAAGGCAAAGGCAAGACATCCCGAAGCACTGGTTCTGGTACATCCGGAATGCCAGCCCAATATTTGTGACCGTGCTGATTACATTGGTTCCACATCCGGCATCATTGCCTATGCCAAGCAGTCCGATGCAACCTCTTTCATCATTGGAACAGAAATTAGCATTGCAGAAACCCTACAGTATGCCTGCCCGGACAAGCAATTCTATCCACTGACCAAAAAATTGGTTTGCCAGAATATGAAAGCAACCACATTGATGGATGTTTATCACTTCCTACAGGGAACAGCTGGCGAAGAAATCTGCATGGAGGCAGAAAAAATTCAAGCTGCAAGACGATGCATCGATCAGATGATCGCATTAGGTGGTTAATATGACACGTGAAAAAACCGTATTAATTGGCATGAGCGGCGGCGTAGATAGTTCGGTTGCCGCTTTTCTGCTCCAGCAACGGGACTTTTCCTGCATCGGTGCCACGATGAAGCTGTTTGATTCCGATGAAATCGGCGTAAATGGCGAGAGCACCTGCTGTTCCCTTTCGGATGTAGAAGATGCCAGAAGTGTAGCATACCGGCTGGATATGCCCTATTTTGTCTTTAATTTCAAAACAGACTTTCGATGCCATGTCATGGATCCGTTTGTACAGGCATATGAAACTGGCTTCACACCCAATCCCTGCCTGGAATGCAACCGATATTTGAAATTTCAAAAAATGTTCCAGCGTGCCAATGAATTGGATATCGCCTACCTGGCAACCGGACATTATGCACAGATCGAATACCATGCGGACACCGGACGTTACTGGCTGAAAAAAGCAGCCGATCTCAGCAAAGACCAAAGTTACGTCCTTTACATGCTGAATCAGGAACAGCTTGCCCGAATTCAGTTCCCACTCGGCGGTTATACCAAAGCACAGGTACGGGAAATTGCAGAGGAAAACGGCTTTGTCAATGCACGGAAGCACGACAGCCAGGATATCTGCTTCGTACCCGATGGCGATTATACCGGATTCCTGGAACGTTATACCGGAAAGACTTACCCCAGCGGCAACTTTGTCGATTTACAGGGCAATGTCCTGGGACAGCACCGCGGCATTGTACGCTATACCATTGGACAGCGAAAGGGACTGGGACTGGCACTGCCGCAGCCGCACTATGTCTGCGCCAAGCACATGGCACAAAATGAAGTGGTACTGGGACTGAATGAAGACCTGTTCACCCGGGAATTGGATGCATTCGACATCAATCTGATTCCGTATGAGCAACTGAACGAACCCATTCGGGTTAAAGCAAAAGTACGCTATCGCCATACAGAACAATGGGCAACTGTTACCCAAACGGACACAGACCGCCTGCATATTGTCTTTGATGAGCCGCAGCGTGCCATTACACCGGGTCAGGCGGTGGTACTCTATGACGGGGACTATGTCATTGGCGGCGGTACAATTTGTGCCAACCAGGAGGAACTGTAACAATGTCTGCAACTTATCTTTTATTTGACCTGGATGGTACTTTAACCGACTCCAAAGAGGGCATCTTGCGCTGTGTGCAGTATGCTCTAGCGCAGTGCGGCAGACCGGAACCGGATGAAACCAAACTCTATCCATTTATTGGCCCACCGCTATCAGAGTCTTTCCCTGCCTTTTGTCAGATGTCCCCGGAGGAAACCGCCTTTGCAGTGGAACAATACCGCAAGCGTTTTTCTACCATCGGCATGTTTGAAAATCGGGTATATGATGGTGTACCAGAGATGCTGCAACGGCTAAAAGCTGCCGGAAAGCACCTGGCAGTTGCAACTTCCAAGCCGGAGCCCTATACGCTGCAAATTCTGGCGCATTTTCAATTGACTGACTATTTTGAGGTCATTGCTGGAAGCAGTTTAGAGCGAGACGGGGAGACCAAAGCAGATGTTATTGGCTACGCATTGAAGCGGCTTTCCATTTGCCCTGAGCATCATGCACAGTGCATGATGATCGGAGACCGCAAGCATGATGCCATTGGTGCCAAACAGCAAAGCATCCCCTTTCTTGGTGTTTCTTACGGCTATGCACCGGAAGGCGAACTGGAAGCATACGGTGCCTCCGCTATTTTGCCCAGTCCGACAGCAGTGGCAGATTATCTGCTTTCTCCTAATAACCAATAAAAATAAGCGCATACAAAAATTTTTGGTGCAGCAATTTCTCAAAATTGCTGCACCAAATTTTTTATAGAATCCAATTGTTCCAATTCCACTTGCTTTTACTCTTGATAATGGGCACGCAGCAATGCAATTTCAGCTGCATAACCTGCATCATCATTTGGCGTTTCTAAAATAAACGGCAGCTGCCGCAGCTGGGGGTGATTGATGATACGAACCATTGCATCCAATCCAATGGTACCCTCCCCGATTTTTTCATGCCGGTCTTTGTGTGATCCCATCGGATTTTTACTGTCATTGATGTGGATGGCATGCAGACGCTCTAAGCCGATCACGGTATCAAACTCTTCCAGTACTGCATCCAAATGGTCTACAATATCATATCCACCGTCCCAGACATGACAGGTATCCAGACAAACACCTAATTTATCTTTTAACTCCACCCTGTCAATGATCTGACGAAGTTCTTCGAAATTTCTTCCTACTTCTGTGCCCTTTCCTGACATAGTTTCCAGAAGTACAATCGTACTCTGATCTTTTGTCAGCACTTCATTGAGAATTTCTGCAATTTTACTGATTCCTACTTCTGCACCCTGTCCTACATGACTGCCCGGATGAAAATTGTAATAATTTCCCGGTGTCATTTCCAGACGTCTCAGATCATCTGCCATGATTTCCCTGGCAAAATCCCTGAGGTTTTCTTTGGCAGCGCAGCAGTTCATAGTGTAAGGCGCATGAGCCACCAGCTTTCCAAAATGATTCTCCTCTGCCAGCTGCAAAAATGCCTGCACATCCTGCGGATCAATGTCTTTGGCTTTTCCTCCTCTTGGATTTCTGGTAAAAAATGCAAATGTATTGCCGCCATTTGCCAGCATCTGCTTCCCCATTGCAAGATATCCACGGGATGAGCTTGTGTGATTTCCTATATATAACATCTTTTTACTCCTCTTCTGTCGTATTTTCACAGTACCAGTTTATAGCAATCCTTTTATCATACATTATGGATTTTCTCAGAATTTTCTTTTTCATATCTGCATTATAGCATTTTAACAGTTTTTGTTAAACATTTTTATATTTACTTGTATTTAATGCCAGTGACAAAATCACCAGAATCTGAGAACCTAAAAATATAAAATAATCCATAACAGAAAAGATGTAGTGTATGAGAAAAAATTATGTCAGTGAGGACAATAAATAGGCGTAAAAAATGAAAGCCGCCCCTGCTGGGACGGTTTTCATTTTTTAATACTACTTTACATTCCTTCTTATAATATGCAAGCCCATATTTTACCTCAAATATGCTCCAGAGTAAACCATTCTTTCATCACATCAAAAATTCTTATAAGCTCTTCGTCCCCGATCACATACGGAACCATAGAGTACATATAGTTCAAAAATGGCCTGCTGAACACACCCCGTTCATAAGCAAACTGCTGGAAGCCTTCCAGATCTCTGGAATCATGAACCTCCACGCACACACAGCCACCCATGATCCGGACTTCTTTGATCCGTGGATCTGTGAATGCTTCCATCTCACCACGTGAAACCTGTTCAATATGACGGATTTTACTCATATAATCTTCACGCTCAAAAATCTCAATCCCCTTCAAAGCCACAGCACATGCCAGCGGGTTTCCCATAAAAGTAGGACCATGCATCAGGGCAAGTCTGTCATCATCACTGTAAAAGGCATCAAATACCTTGTGATTTGCCACAGTGACAGCATGACCAATATATCCTCCTGTAAGGGCCTTTCCAAGAACCAGGATATCCGGCAGAACAAGATCTGCCACAAAGCGATTACCTGTGCGGCCAAACCCGGTTGCAACCTCGTCAAAAATCAAAAGAACATCATACTGGTCACACAATTCTCTTGCTCTCTTCAGGAATGAAATATCATACATCCGCATTCCTCCTGCTCCCTGTAAAAGAGGCTCCACAATAAAGCAGTTCAGACGGTCATGATACTGTTCAAATGCCTCCTCCAGGGCCGGAATCTCAGTGGGAATATGGACAACACCCTCTTTTTTGTCAAAAGCGAAATGATAATCCTCGTCATCACCAACTTCCATTGCCTTAAATGTATCCCCGTGATATGCATGTTCAAGAGCCAGCACTAACGGGCGCTTTCTTCCCTGATTGGTGTTGTATTGAAGGGCCATTTTAAGTGAGACCTCCACTGCAACACTTCCTGAATCTGAAAAAAAACAATAATCCAGATCTCCTGGCAGAAATTCCTGCAGCTTCGCAGAAAGCTTTTCCACCGGCTCATGTGTCAGTCCCCCAAGCATTACATGACAAAAACGGTCTGCCTGTTCCTTGATCGCTTCTGTCAGTTCCGGATGCTTATATCCATGAATCATACACCACCAGGAAGATATAGAGTCTATCAGCTTCTGATCTTTTGTATAAAGATGTACACCCTCTGCATCCAGAATCTTATAGGGAGCTTTCATTGTTTTCATTTGTTCATAGGGATACCATATCATTTGATCTTCACCTCATCATAAAATTCTGCCAGTACATCTGCATCTATATCAAGATCCTTCGCATTATCCTGTACTTTTGCAATAACCGGAAGGCCTGTCATATATTGGCACATAGCAATATTATCCTCTTCCATAATATTTCCGGGATGGTAATGGTTAAAAATAATACCTTTGATTGGAAGGGAATGGACTTTCATATACTCAGCAGTCAATACAACACTGTTTATTGTACCAAGCCCTGCATCTGCCACCAGAATACTGGAAAGCTCAAACTCTCTTATCACATCTTCAAGCTGGATTTTGCGTTCATCAAAACAGAGCGGACAGAGGATACCGCCACTTCCTTCCATGGTAATATATTCATAATCATTTGCTGCCTTCAAAAATCCTCTTCGCACAACATCAAGATCCACCGGATTACCCTCAACTCTTGAAGCAAGATGAGGAGACCAGGCATTTTCATATACATAGGGACACATATCATCCAGAGACTGGGAAATACCAGACATCTCTTTAACAAAAAGTGCATCGCCCGGGATTAGACTTCCGTCTGCACGCCGGTCATTTCCACTCATTGCAGCTTTGTAATAAGCCGGATTTTTTCCTGCCTGTGCCAGTTTTTTTACGATCAGTCCTGAGAGATAGGTTTTGCCCATGTCTGTTCCTGTTCCTGTAATAAATACCGCTTTGCTCATGATTCTTCCACTTCCTTCCAATATTCTGGTGTTACATTTCTGCCCATATCAGAGAGCATTTTTCGGTCGCTGCGGATAGTTGCGCAGGCAACAGTAGTCAGCATATTCCCTGTTATTGTAGCGGAGGCACCGGATTTAAAAGCGGTTTCCCCGTCATTGGTAAGAAGTGCCCGTCCGGCAGCAAGACGAATATTAGCCTCAGGATTAATATAACGAAAGAAGGCAATTGTCCGGAGGATATCCTGCTCTGAAAGCTGATCAAGATGTTCCAAAGGTGTTCCCGGAATGGGCATCAATGCATTGATCGGAATGGAGTCAATACCCAGCTCTGCAAGGCTGACTGCCATATCCAGACGATCCTCCCAGGTCTCTCCCATTCCTATGATGCCACCGGAACATGCACACATTCCTTCTGCCTTTACCTTTTTCAGAGTTTCAATCTTCATATCGTATGTATGTGTCGTACATATATTAGGAAAATTTCTCCGCGAAGTCTCAATATTATGATGGTAACTGGTTACTCCGGCTTCATGAAGACGATGCAGCTGTTCGGAAGAAAGAAATCCCATGGAAGCACAGAGATCGATATTGCATTCCTTATACATGGTTTCATAGGCATGAATCGCCTGATCAAATTCTTTTCCGGTCAGAGCCTTTCCTGCAGTGACAATGGAAAAACGATCAACGCCCTCCTCTTCATTCATTTTACATGCTTCCAGAATCTTTTCCTCGGGAAGAAAATCATAGATTTCACAGGAAGTATGGTGGTGTACTGACTGAGCACAATATTTGCAGTCCTCCGGACACCTGCCGCTGCGGCCATTGATAATGGAACAGAGATCTACCTTATCACCGATATATGCTTCGCGGATACGGTCTGCTCCTTCACATAACTCATCTAAATCACAGGTGAGAAAAAAAGAAAGATCATCTTTCCTTGTGATTCTGCGTCCATCAATAATTTCCTGTGCTAAAATAAGTGGATTCATTTTACAAGCTCCTCCCTTTCCAGTCTGACATTTGATTTTGAATCAAAAAGATATTGAAGCACTACCGGTCTGACACGTTTTGCAATAACAGCTCCCAGAACACTTAATGCAATGTCACCGGGTACAGCAAGAAGAAAACAATAAAGGATAAGCGGCCAGATTCCAATCGGTGTATCGATCACATAATTACAGATCACATAGTAATAAACCATTCCACAGGCATAGACGATCATCAGACCTGCCAAATTCGCAAGTAAATAGTGAAAAACTGTCTTCTGCTTAAGACGCTCTGCAATAAGTCCGGTCACGTATGTTCCCAGGCAGAACCCTATAATATAACCGAAGCTTGGCTTGAAAATATACCAGATCCCACCGCCCTCCGAAAAGATCGGAAGTCCTGCCAGTCCCAACAGCATATAGGCAACCACAGAAATCATACCCCTTCTGGATCCCAGAAACAATCCGGCAAGCATAGTGAACAGGTACTGCAGTGTAAAGGGAACTACAGGTACAGGGATTTTAATAAACGCACCTGCTGCAATCAACGCCGTAAAAAGACCGCAATAGATCATGCTTTTTGTTTTAGTCATTTGTAAACCTCCATATATTTTATGGTTTACTATTTTAAAGCACAGAAGGTTAATTGTCAACTTTTTTATTTTCTCAGTTTACAGTTCGCCTTGCTATTTGCGTCACAGCATATATAATATGGTCAAGCGGATAAAATCATCCGCTTCGGTACTTGCTTGATTCGGTAATCACGACCACCGGCTAAGCCGGTGGTTTGCTTTGACCCTATAAGGGTCTATTACCGGCACTGGAGTCTAAAGACTCATCGAAATAGGTTCGCCAAGCGCAACATCATTTACCTACAAAGCCCTTTCGGGCTTATCTTTATTTGTTACGTTTTACTGGCTCACCCGTAAACGGGTCAATATACTCTTTCAGTGTCATTTGATCATATTCCAGATCATCCTGTAACTGATTTGCTATATATTCCTGTATTTTCTTTGCATTTTTCCCTACCGTATCTACATAATATCCGCGACACCAGAAATGTCTGTTTCCATATTTGTACTTCAGATTTGCATGTCTTTCGAATATCATTAATGTACTCTTTCCTTTTAAGTACCCTACAAAATACGATACACTTATGCTTGGCGGAATTTCTACTAACATGTGTACATGATCTGGACATATCTCTGCTTCAATAATTTTTACACCTTTTCTTTTGCATAACATACTCAAAATATCTGCTATATCCTGTTTAATTTTTCCATATGCTACTTTTCTTCTATATTTTGGTGCAAAAAGTCGGGTAAGAGACGGACATTACTGGCCGTCCCTCCCCTAAGAACGGAACGTGCAACTTTCACCGCATTCCGCTCACGCATCTATGACACATAGTATTCACTACGTGCGGCTGTACTCTTCTGATATGCTAATTTTCGCTTCATTTCATGCTCCTTTTTCCGCTTTATGAAGTAATCTCTGTTCAAAAAAGGATTTTTATTCAAATCCAGTGATTTTACCCTTACTATCGGCATGTCCATCATTTGATAGAGAACAATCGTGTCTGTTCTGAATGACCATTGTCTTCCACATTTTGGATGCCAATACCTGTTCTTCACCCATTTATTACATTTCTGCGGATGTCTTCGTTTGGCCCATTTCCATAGCATCTCCCAGAGTCTATGGTCTATGAGAGCGAATGTGCTTTTTGCGCAGACGCAATGGTGGTATTCTGCCCATCCTTTTGTTATCTGATTTAGTTTTACAATCAAAAGCTCTTGTTTTGACTCACGATAATACCTCACTGTCTGGCTAAGCTTTTTCGTGATTTTCTTCTTAGATTTAGTCGACGGTTGAATCAGAAGTTTGCCTTTGAATTTCCTGAAATTCCATCCCAGAAAGTCGAAGCCGTCATTTATATTTGTAGTAGCCGTTTTTTCTTCTGATAGTTTCAACCCCCGCTTTTTCATGAACTCTTCAACCACTCGTTTAACATCTTCAAGAACTTCCTTGCAGTCTGCTGTTATAATGAAATCATCAGCGTAGCGGCATAGGTGTACTTTATGCTTGTTGTAATTCGGGTGATAGTGCCCTGTACTGCTCGTACTGTATCTTTCAAGTAATAGTCTTTCAAGTCCATCCAATGTCATATTTGCATAGGTCGGACTGATCAGCCCTCCCTGGGGGCTACCTTCTGTTGTGGGGAATAATCTCTTATTCTCTACATAGCCGCATCTCAAGAATTGCCTCATTATTCTTTTATCACTTGGAATATTTTCCAACATCCAGTCATGACTGATGTTATCAAAGCATCCTTTAATGTCACCTTCCAAAATCCATTCCGGAGAAGTTTTTCTTGACAGGAGTTTGAACATATATTCCATTGCATCTTGTGCACATCTGTTTTGCCGGAATCCAAAGGAAACCTTGTCTGCTGTTGTTTCTGCTATCGGGGCAAGAGCCAGCAGTTGTAAACCCTGCATGGCTCTGTCGGTCATAGTTGGTATCCCTAGTGGACGTTTTTCCTTTTTTCCATACTTTTCGATATAAGTTCTCTTCAATGGCTTTGCTTTGTATGAAGAAGTTGTAAGGTTGTAAACTGCCTGGATTTTGTCTTCGTCTGTCGACCAGATGTCTCCATCAATTCCAGGTGTATTTTTACCTTTGTTTGTTATCACTCTCTTAACTGCCAGGACTTTTGCATAAAATGAATTTGTGATTAACTTTTGGAGTCTCTTTACAAGTCTCCACTTATCAGCCTGTACTGCCTTCACAATCCGTACTTGTAGTCTATTAACATACAGTTCTGCCTGTTTCCAGTTAATCTCTTTCCATTTCGGTTTTCTATATGTCTGCATTGTCCTCGCAGGTGGCGTCATTGAACTTTGTGCATTCATAGATTCCCAGTCTTTCATATGATTAGACACGCGCCAGACGTCTGCCTCCTTTCGGATGGGACAAAGTTTGAATCCCTATCTGTTGCATTACACAGCAGCATTCGCTTCTTCTGGCATCCATTCCTCCTGTGCATTGTATTTTTCTTACGATTAACCTACCTGTGAAAGGAGCACAAAAGGGTTTCCCAGTTCCATTGCTTGAATTATTGCGATGCATTTAGGCTCCATCTTTTAGGCCGGAGGTGCTTCGTCCATTCGGCTCAGCGCATATCGAAACCGCCAGCCCGCGCCCTCTAACCATTTTGGTAATGGTGTATCAGTCACTTTCACCATTTCAAGTATCACGACCCTTACAATGGTTCACATATGTTAGCCGTGTGCATCAATTCCTAGCGGTTGGGTGGATGTGACTTCCATTTACCCGCATTGTCCCACTGCTTCACACCTTTCATCACTTACTAAGCATTTCGTGGTAGGAATATCACGAATGGAGGTGATAGCGCATGCGCGCACTTCAAGCAACGACCGCAGGTCGCACCAATATGATACTTACAATTCCACTTTGTATGTGATAAACTATTATTATCCATATGGATACCTCCTGTGTATATTAGTGCGGTTGGCGAACCTACATTAATTATACCACCGGAGGTTTTTTTCTGTAAGCTGAAGCAATGCTGACTCACCTGCATAGCAGGTGGTTTATTTGTTTTCCAAA
>OGCO01005790.1_pt1 | contig 11664 bp, 7 predicted proteins | sample 1570171 | NCBI WGS metagenome assembly OGCO01 (sample SAMEA4370583, study PRJEB24528) | human gut metagenome | reverse complement strand
GCAACACAAAAATTTTATATTTTTTTAATTGTCTACTTGACGGGATGCACACCAATCACTATGTAAATTCTGTTTATTTATTAAATTTTATTTTTTGTTAAACTTTATCGCTTATAAGTCATATTCGTCTGACATCTTTTATTCTATAATTTTATCATAAAATCTTCTTTTCGCCAATAAAAATTCTCCTTATTTATATGTTTTTTACCGCAACTTTACGCTTGATATTGCACAAGTTTACTTTTTATAAATTGTATTCTTTGTATATATAGAACATCGTTCTGCTTTATTTTTAAATTCCCACTATTATTAAGATACGTTTTTTTCTCTTTTGTGACTATCTTTTATATAAAAAGACATTTTTTAGCTTTTCCTTTCACTAATGAATGATTTTTTTATCAAAAACTTAAAAAACATCGTATCACAGAGTTCATGCTGGAAAAATACCCGTTATAAACCGATATTTTACTCAAAGCACTTCCCTTTATCTCTGCAATACGATGTTTTTCATCTCATCTCTGTAAAATACTCCACAATTAAATTGCCGAGTATTTCCATTTACTCTTTTAACAAATATATTTTTCTGCTATTTTTTTTAGTTTGTCTGGATGTTTGGCATACCAGACTTCATAAGTCAAATTTTCATCGGAAATAACCTGTCCAAGTTCCACAAAAAATTCTGGAATGACGTCAGCAGCCATAACACCCCATTCTTCTCCAAAATGTTCTGCTCCCTGTGCATCTGTTCCATTTACATGAAAAGCAAATGCCGGCTGCATTTTTCCATCCACACGTTTAGATGCCCCGTGGAAACCAAGCTTTCCAATCTGATGTGTTCCGCAAGAAGAAGTACATCCAGATATATGAATTCTTGGAAGTACCCCATCTGCAAAATGATAAGGCTCTACTGTCGCCACAATACTTGCAAGCAATCCCTGAGAGTCTCTAAGTCCAATCTGGCATACGGTACTTCCAATACATGATACAGATGTTTCAAACAAATTTTTTGCCCCGTCTTCTGTAATTGCAGCAATCTCCTTTGCCTGTGACGCATTCAGATTAATAATATACAATGTTTCATCTGGAGCAATGCGAACTTCTGCGTCTTCAATATCTTTTATTATATTATAAATTTCTTCAAACTTCTTCACTGGGACAATTCCACCTATTGGGTGATATGCCACTGCATATAGTCCCTGTTGTTTCTGTGGAAGAATACGTTCTGATGCTGCTTCTTTTTGTGGATAACTTTCTGCTGTTTCTAATATAACATTTTTATCCGTTTTTACTATGTTTTCTGGTACATTCCTGGTTATGCTCTCTGTTATATTTTCTGACATATCAGCAGTGTTTTTTCCTTCAACATCATCCGCACTATTATTTCCCATATTATTTATTGCATTCTCGGCTACTTTTCCTTCTAACTTTATAAGAAGAGAATCTTTATATTCTGCCTTTACTTCTGCTAACTTTTCCTGATATGCTTTGCGGTAGCCATCTACCCCTAATGTCTCCTGCATGTATCTTGTTCTTGATTTAGCACGACTCTCATAATTACCATAAGTAGTAAATGTCCGAACCATTGCTTCTACATAATAAAGTACCTCTTCAGGCTTTACATTTTCCGCAACCTTTACTCCCATTCGGTAATTATTTCCCAGTCCGCCTGCACTGTATACATCAAAAGTTCCTTCTTCTTTTGCTACAAATCCAAGATCTCTAAATGTTGCATGTGTTACATTCGCCGGAGAATTAGAAAATCCTACTTTTAACTTTCTTGGAAGCTTCACCGTCTTGATGATTCCCATCAGATAATCTCCCGCTTCTTCCGCATAAGGAAGTACATCGAAATATTCCCCCTGTTCCACTCCAGAGAGGGGAGAGACCATAGTATTTCTTGGGAAATCTCCACCGCCTCCTCGAGTAACAATGCCAGCATCCATTGCCTGCTCCATAATATCGCAAACCGCCTTTGCATCTAAATCATGAAACTGCACTGTCTGGCAAGTTGTGATATGTGCTCTTTTCACATCATACCTTTCAATAGAATCTACAAGGAACTTTAACTTTTCCTTCGTCACTCTGCCGCCTGGCATACGCAGACGGAGCATACTCGCTTCTCCACCTTTTTGTGCATAACTTCCAAAGCCGCCAGAGAACCCTTTATAATCTTTCACACTGACTTCTTTTGCATAAAATTTCTCTGTCATCTCTTGAAATTCTTTTAAATCCGCTTTAAATTCCTTCATTAATTCCTGATTCATATTTCCTCGACCTTACTTTCTATTATTCTCTATAACGCATTATTATTTTCTCTCAATAATAACGAATTAAATTATATCATACTTATCCTACCTGCAAAAGTAGTAATAAATTTAATAGTAATTTGTTGAGCTAAACAGACGAAGCCTGAGAATCAAATCATTTATATTTGTGATTTTCGTCGCGGCATGTTGAATGGTCGCTTTTGCGCTCGCATCCAACACTTGTTCCCAGACCACAAATATAAATGATTTGATTCTCAGACTTCTGCATTCTGGCTGCTCAAGCAAATTAATGAGGAAATTTGTGGGAGAAAACAGGAGTAACATCCCAATCAAAAAGACTAAAATTCTTAGAAATTAGCGACAAACTGTTCCTGATACATAAGTGAAACAGCCTCACTCCCAGAAAAACGAGTGAAGCTAACTTGGCATAATGTAACTAAAATCCTATATTTACTTCAACTGCCAAAGACAGCTTCCCAAGAGAGAAGGTACCCTATATTTGTGGCCTTAGAACGAGGATTGAATGTGAGCCTGTAAGCGAACATTCAACCCACAGTGATAGAGTCACAAATATAGGGCACCTTCTCTCTTGGGAAGCGTCTATTTTTCCTGCGGCAAATTGTTATTGTTAGCACTCATTTAAATTGAGTGCTAATTTTTTCTTGACATTCCTGCAAACTGGTATTAGTATAAGAATGGTATTGATAAAAATACAAAGGCAATATTCCAGTCAGAAGTTTTTTTGACTTAGTTCATAGAATATTAGCCTACATTTATATAATTAATTTTAAGGAGATGCTTATTATGGCTAAACAGGGAAGTTTATCAATTAACAGTGAAAATATTTTTCCTATTATAAAGAAGTGGCTCTATTCTGACCACGACATTTTCATCCGTGAGTTAGTAAGTAACGGATGCGATGCTGTAACAAAGCTGAAAAAGCTTTCTGTTATGGGTGAATTTGAAGAAGCTGACGATGAGAAGTATAAAGTAGAAGTTCGTATTAATCCTACTGACAAGACTCTTACCTTTATTGATAATGGTATTGGTATGACAGAGGACGAAGTAGACGAATACATCAATCAGATTGCTTTTTCTGGTGCTGCTGCTTTCATGGAACAGTATAAAGACAAAGCAAGTGATGAGCAGATTATAGGTCATTTCGGACTTGGTTTCTATTCTGCATTTATGGTTGCTGATAAGGTTACTATTGATACTCTTTCTTATAAAGAAGGCGCCACACCAGTTCACTGGGAATGTGATGGTGGTACAGAATTTGATATGGAAGATGGTGACAAAGCAGAGCGTGGTACAACAATTACTCTTTACCTCAACGATGAGAGTTATGAATTCTGTAATGAATACCGCTGCCGCGAAGTTCTTAACAAATACTGTTCTTTCATGCCAGTTGAAATTTACTTTGTAAATGAGGAAGAAGAAGCGAAAAAGGCTGAAGAAGCTGCCAAAAAGGATGCTGAAGAAAAGGTAATTGACGTAGACGTAAAGGACGCTGATGCAAAAGAAAATAACGCTGATACAGAAGATGGTGATTCCGAAGTAACTCTTGAAGAGGAAGAAGAGGAAGAAGATGATGCACCTAAGCCAATCAACCAGATTCATCCATTATGGACAAAGCATCCAAACGACTGTACTGATGAAGAATATAAAGAATTTTACCGTGATGTATTCCACGATTATAAAGAGCCTTTATTCTGGATTCATTTGAACATGGATTATCCATTTAACTTAAAAGGTATCCTTTATTTCCCTAAAATCAATACAAAATATGATACAATCGAGGGAACAATTAAGTTATATAACAATCAGGTATTTATCGCAGATAATATTAAAGAAGTTATTCCTGAATACCTCTTATTATTAAAGGGATGCATTGACTGTCCAGACCTTCCACTGAACGTATCAAGAAGTGCATTACAGAATGACGGTTTTGTTAAGAAAATTTCTAACTACATCACTAAGAAAGTTGCGGAAAAGCTTTCCGGTATGTGCAAGACCGATCGTGAAAACTATGAAAAATACTGGGATGACATCAGCCCATTCATTAAGTTTGGCTGCATCCGTGACCAGAAATTTAACGATAAGATGAAAGATTACATCATCTTCAAGAACATGGAGGGCAAATATGTTACACTTCCAGATTATCTTGAAGCTGGTAAAGAAAAATACGAAAACAATGTTTTCTATATCACAGATGAAGTAGCACAGTCTCAGTATATCAATATGTTCAAAGAACAGGAAATTGATGCCATCTACCTGACACACCAGATTGATACAACATTTATCACTCACTTAGAGCAGAGAAATCCAGAAGTAAAATTCCTGCGTATCGACTCTGAACTGACTGATAACTTCAAAGAAACAATTGATGAGAACGAAGAAAAAGAACTCACTGAAAAGCTTTCCGAGAAGTTCAAAAAGGCAACTGGTGTTGAAAACTTAATCGTAAAAGTTGAAAAGCTGAAAAATGCCGATATGCCTTCTATGATCACCGTTTCTGAACAAACACGTCGTATGTCCGAAATGATGGAAATGTACGGAATGAGCAACAGCTCCACAGGACTTGGTGCAGAAGGTGAAACTCTCGTCCTTAACATGAACAATGACTTAGTTCAGTATGTTTTAAACAATGACGAAAGCGAAAATACTACTACAATCTGCCAGCAGCTCTATGACCTTGCACGTCTGGCAAACCATCCGCTGAAACCGGAAGAGATGACTGCATTTGTTGCACGTTCCAATAAAATACTCTCCATTCTGACGAAATAATTTCTGATTTGCCGCAGGCAAGGGAGACGCCCTCTGGGAATGAAATAATCCTTATTTCATTCCCAGAGGGCGTCTCCCTTGCTGCACAATCAGAAGTTAATAAAATCCATTATATTCTTTGTCGTTTTTCTTTAATTCCTGATTAATATATCCTCTTCCTAATTTCTCTGGAAGTGTTTTTTGACCAGAGAACAGATTCGTTCCTAATCCCAGGCGATTTCCATCAATCTGTACTCCCAAAGCTGCTAATGTCGTTGGAAACATATCCATTGTAGAAAAATCTCTGTTTTCGGTCACATTTTCTTTATAGGTACAATCAGCATTGATAATTGTATTATACACGGTTCTTTTATAATTATTATTTAAATTACCCCATATCGGATCGGACGTATCGACCATTGTCGTATGATCACCAGCTATAACAATTGTCGTATTTTTGTAAAAATCCTGTTTTTTTATCCATTCTACAAAGTCATATACCTGCTGGTCTGCACAGGCAATTACATTAGCATATTGTCTGTTATATTTATCTTTACAAAGTCGGCATTTATAACCTCGTGGAAAATGCGTATCCACCGTCAGCATTGTAAGATTAAATGGTTTGTCAGACGAAGAAAGCTGTTCGAGCTGCTTCTTCGCACGTTTATATAATATTTCGTCTTCATGCCCCCAAAATACTTTGTAATCCGGCGCAATGAATCCTTCTTTTTTCGCTGCGTTATAATCTTCTATATGAAAATCTTTGTGGCTTGTAAAGTATGTATCTCTTCCGGCAAGTCTCCCTCACTTCCACACAAAAACACCTGCTGGTATCCTTCTTTATTAAGAATATCTCCCATTGTTGTTAAATTAGGAAGAAAGTTTCCAAACATAGATCCCGAATTATGAAGCTTTAAATTAATTGCTGCTGTCTGTGCAACCATTCCTCCAACCGTATAAGCCGTTGCCTCTAAACAAGTTGGCCCACCTAGCTTTCCATCCGCCTTATCTGAAAAATTTATATTTTCCTTCGCCAATTTTGTCAGATTCGGAATATAATTATCATCCATGATACCGCCATCTTCCTGATCGGCATAACTACTTTCCATTGATTCCATAAATATATAAATCAAATTTCTTTTTTGAGATGGAAAATCAAGTTTTGTCTTAGCTGGGTTTACATAATATTTTTCATAGAAATCCGTTTTCTCCTGAACACTTTTTATATACTCCCACATACCTACTTTTGTTCCCTGAATTTGTATTGTTCCAACCAGGACAATGAGCAGAATAATTTCCAGACAGATTTTAGTCCATACAGGAACCTTTTTTACAGGTAAATCTTCAAGATTGTATAATACTCTTACCATAATAAGATAAACTATGCTAATCGTAAGCGTAACAAGGAGCGGCGGAATAATTCCTGTTTTTATAATACTGTTTATTACGCCACTGTCCGTTCCTTTTATCGGACTGGTAAGCTGCAGCACAATAATGGAAAATGAAACATCCCCACATGTACTTTTAAGCCATGTAACCATACTACAGGCCAGCAGTGTTATAAATAAGGCTACCGGAACTAATAAACCAAACGGAAATGATAATACTTTCAATATTTTGTTCTGAGCCGTCCTCTTCTGAAGTTCAACCGCATGAGATAATAGCAAATAGCAAGCCGGCATAAGCAAAAACATCATAAAATAAATTATCATTGTTATCTGTTTTTTCTGCACACGCTCCCTGTAATTTGCATTTAATTCTATATGATCTAATACAAACTGCTGCCCTATCTTGCTTCCAAAACGAACTTTTATCCTTGTTATTCCAGTAGCATCTATCTCTCCAAATGCTATTTTTTCTCCTTTTTTTATATTAGCCCATACTCTTGGGTTCTGTTCATAAGTAGGCTTTTCTTTGGTCTGGTAAGAAATTTTTACATCTGTATCCTGCGCCACTGGTTCTGCAAAATATACTTTTACATTGGCAATTTTCGAGGACTGCATCTTATACTTTATAAAAGGTCTTGCTTCTTTAATAAGAAAATGATTTCCATTTATCTCATACCCACGAAATTCTGCTTTTTCCAGATTCACATTCTGCGGTTTTAATGCTTTTTCCTGCGGAATTCCAGAAATATGCCATGCAAAAAATAAACTAAGAAGCACAATAACTATTATCCCTGCTACTTTACTAACAGATTTTTTTAAAAAATGTCTCCAACACACAGTAAGGCCAAAGAGCAAAATGCCTGCAATCAGTCTTTTTAATACTGGTGCCATCAGGTTTTCCATTCCTTTTTCTTCTCTCATAAGATAAAGGGCAGTCATGATTCCTGCACAGAGGATTATTGCAGCCAAAACAAATCCTACTACAGCTTTTATATAATTCTTTTGTTGCTTATTCATCTGTTTCAATCTTCTCCTAATAAAACTGATTATACATTTTATCGTTTCGTTTCAGTTCTTTATTAATATAATTAGCACCTAATTCTTCTCTCAACGTCTCTTCTCCTGAAAATAAATTAGTTCCTAATCCAAGTTTATTCCCATCAATTTCTACACCAAGAGCCGCCAATGTTGTTGGAAACATATCCATTGTAGAAAACTTTCTCTTTGTCGTAACTTTTTTCTTATATGCACATTGCGGATTAATTATTGCATTATATACCGTACGCTGATAGTCATTGCTTAAACTTTTCCAGAACTTACTTCCTGTATCTACCATAGAAGTATGATCTCCGGCAATAATAATTGTCGTGTCTTCATAGAAGTCCTGTTTCTTTATCCACTGTACAAAGTCGTAAACCTGACGGTCTGCACAGGCTACTGCATTCCCGTAAGTGGTATCGTATTTGTTCTCACATAAATCACAAATATATCCATTAGGGAAATGTGTGTCTACCGTCAGCATAGTAAGATTAAAAGGTTTACCTTCCTTAGATAATTTTTTCAGATTCTTTTTTGCTCTTTCATATAGAACTTTATCCTCATGACCCCAGTACACTTTATAATCTTTTGGGATATCTCCTTCTTTTATTGCGGCTTTATAATCTTCAATCTGATAGTCTTTATGTGTTTTAAAATAGGCATCTCGCCCTGCAAAATCTCCATCACTTCCACACAAAAACATCTGATTGTATCCCTGTTTGTTAAGGATATCACCAAGTGCTGTCAGGTTAGGAAGGAATGAGTCAGATACTGCCCCAGAATTCATTACTTTTAAGTTAATTGCAGATGTCTGTGCTACCAATCCACCGGCAGTATACGCTGTTGCTTCTAAACAGACAGGTCCACCCACTTTTCCATCTTTCTTATCAGTAAACTGTACATTTTCTCTTGCAAGCTTCGTCAGGTTCGGAATATAATTATCATCCATAGTTCCACCATCTTCCTTATCTGCGTAACTGCTTTCCATAGATTCCATAAATATGTAAATCAGATTTTTCTTTTCCTTAGGAAATGTCATCTTTACCTTTGCAGGATTCACATATTCTTTTTCATAAAAATCAGAACTCTCCCTCACACTTTGTATGTAATCCCACATACCTATCTCTGTTCCCTGTACCTGTACAGTATGCAGAAAAAATACAACCATAACTACTTCTATACAAATCTTACTCCATCTTGGAATTTTCTTCACTGGAAGATCTTCTAATGCATACATTCCCCGCACAATGAAAAGATAGCACAGTACAGCTGCTACGGCAAGAAGTACCGGAGGAACTACTGCAGTCTTGATGATACTGTTTATAATTCCGCTATCTGTTCCTTTTATCGGACTTGTAAGCTGTAAAAGAATAATGGAAAATGAAACATTTCCACATGTCATCTTCACCCATTCTACTAAATTCACTACAAGGAAGGTGGCAAATAGTGAAAGAATTGTTATAAATCCAAATGGAAAAGATAAAATTCGCAGGCAAATATTTTTATCCGTTTTCTCCTGCCACTTCTTTCCTGCTGCTAATATAAAATATCCTGCCGGAATCAGCATGAAAAACACAAAATATTTCACCATGCTAACTTTCTTTTGATGCATACGTGCCGCATAATTTCCATTGATTTCGGTATATCCATAATCAAACTGTGTTCCAATCTTTCTTCCGATACCAATTTTAATTCTCGTAACATCTTTTACTTTCATTGAAACACAGCCTACTGTTTCTCCCTTATGAACTTTTACACGCATTTTTCTTGTTTTATTATCAAATCCATGCTGTGTCTTTGTCTCATACAGAACACGCACAATAACTTTCTGTGCAACTGGTTTTGAAAAATGTACCGTAACATTATCAAGATAATCTACATTAATTTCTTTTACAATATTTGCGTTTGCCTCTGCCACTGTAAAATGACCATCTTTAATATCATAACGATCAAATTCACTTTCCGGTGTTTCTAATCGCTGCGGCTTCAACTGGCTTTCCTGCCAGATTCCAGAATTCTGCCATGAAAAAAATCCCGCAACAAAAAGAAAAACAATAATACCTGCTATCTTTCTATTTCTTTTCTTTAGCAGATGACGTACTGCTATTGCAATTCCTAATAATACTGCTATTTCTACAGTCAGTTCTACTTTTTTTACCAATTCTTCAGCAGAAAGGCCAAGCTCTCCTTTTAAATAATTAGCCCCTGCAATTCCTATGCACGCAATAAAAAAAGCGGCCAGAAAATAGATTACTGCCGCTTTTTTCCCGCTCTGCATGTTCCCCTGATTTTCCATCTTTTCCTCCTTATGTATTTTATGTAATTTGCTATATTACATTTTTTAATCTTGTTTTTGTTTTATACTTCTCAAACGTATTTCATAAATGCTTTCTGCAAGATATGAACCACACACGCTCTCTAAAACAAACCAACCAAGAATTATAGCATGAAAAGATAGAATTGTAAATGCAGGTACTACATAAAACGATACTATTTGAAATATTTATCTACGCCATTCGCAATTCCCTTCGCAAGTTTCTTCTGGTAAGAAGAAGAATTCAACTGACGGTCCTCTGTTGGATTTGTGAGGAAACCACACTCTAAAATCATTGTAGGAATCTTTGCCCAGTTAATAGTTGTATAATAATCTGAGCGGATTGTTCCGTGACTTTTCTTATTCACAGCTTTTGCTACGGAACTTAACAGGCAGCTTCCAAGACGGCGTGAACTGTTAAATATCTTCTTTCCAACATAACGTGAACTTCCGGGAACACAAACCAAAGGACCTCTCGCACTTGCTCCTGATGCATTACAGTGAATACATATATGGATATCCGCACCACTCTTATTCGCTTTCTTCGTTCTCTGCTGGTTAGAAAGTGGACAATTATTGGTTGTTCGGAGCATTATTACTTTATATCCTCTCTTCTTCAGCTCTTTTTTTGTCGCTTTTGCAATTGCAAGATTAGTCTTATATTCTGGGATATGCGTACGTACACCAGCAGTACCAGATGTCAGTTTTGCTTTTCTTCTGGAAGAACCTGGCGCTAATCTTTCTGTAGAAGAGATTCCTCTCTGCTGGTGTCCAGCCGCTATAAATACAGTTCTCTGCTTCTTTGCTTTTGTCTTTTTTTTCTTTTTTGCTGTCTTTTTTGCTGTCTTTGTTGTTGCTTTCTTTGCCTGTGTAGTCGCTGCCGCTGCTTTAGCAGATACTTTCAATGTACTTGTCGGAATCATAGTAAAAGCCAGCATAAAAATCAGCAGCAAGCTAAACGTTTTTTTCATCATTTTCTTCACTTTTTATTCCTCCCTGTAAAATTTATAAGTCCATTATACACTCTGCAAAAATATACGTCCACTGAATCGCCCGTTCTCCGCTGAAAGCACTGATTGCGATCTGGATCGTGCGGATCTCCTTTGATCTCGCTACGAGCAACGGCCACATATAGGAGTTCCACTGATTCATGAATATCATAAGGCCTGCTGTAATAAAAATCGGAACAGAAATCGGCATAATAATCCGGAAGAAAATCCTTGGCCAAGAAGCGCCGTCTACACGGGCTGCTTCAATCAGGGCTACCGGAATGTCCTTAAAGAACTGAATGAACAAAAATGCAACCAGTCCATCCGCAATTGCCGGAACAATCATTCCTGCGTAAGTATCTACCATCTTCATTTTATTCGCAACATCATAAAGCGGAATTGCAATTGATTCAAACGGAACCATAAAAGAAATCAAAACCAATCCATACAGAATCTTTTTTCCTTTAAACTCAAAGCAAGTGAATGCAAAACCCGCAATGGAATTCACCAGACACCCAAAGAAAATCGTACATGCAGTAACAATTACCGTATTTAAGATCGGACGCCAGAACTCATATTTTGTAAAAATAATGACATAATTTTCAAATGTTACTTTCGTCGGAATCAACGCTTTAAATGAGAATGGAAACATACTCTGAAAAAGATCTTCCTGCGTTCTTAAAGATGCTGACAGGCAGAAAATGATCGGAAACAGCGACACAATTACCATGACAATCAGCACAATATAAATCAGAATTTTTGAAACAATACCCTTTTGTCTTATTGTCATTTTTATGCCTCCTTCTCTGTCATAAATTTATTCTGAATCACACAGACACCTACAACGATCACAAGTAAAATCGTTACAATGCAAGCCTGTCGCTGACGATTAGAATATACAA
>OGCO01005783.1_pt1 | contig 11673 bp, 8 predicted proteins | sample 1570171 | NCBI WGS metagenome assembly OGCO01 (sample SAMEA4370583, study PRJEB24528) | human gut metagenome | reverse complement strand
TGTCCGTTTTGAATTTAATTCAATAGGATTATTAAATTGGACAATCCTGTTTCCGTTAAACTGCCGCCAATCACCGCGCATCGGATCCTCAATAAATCCACGCATATGTTTTTCTTCCGCGATCAATACCCCGCCGCTTCCGATAATAACTAAAGGAACACACATAATTCCGGATTCGGTGCTGTCCACATACCGGATATATATGTTCCTCAAAACACAGCATTTTCTTCCAAGCGCCAATGAAAACAGTGAAAACAAAAAACCGTCCCTGCCTCTTTCGCCGGAGAGAAGCGTTTTTGTTTTTCTTCTCCTGACTATATAGAAAACAAGGCGAACCGACAAAGCAATCATCAATACAGAGATGAAAAATGACAGTATTATTAAAATAATATTCATAGCATATGAAATCTCATCTTCGCAATCAGATTACAGAAAGACTTCATCAGTTTGAAGTCAATCCGTCAACATAGTGTACAAGATCACCGACTGTTATAAAAGTACGTATATCCTCATCCTTGATTTCGATTCCAAAATCGTTTTCACATCTCATCACAAGATCGGCAAGTTCAAGAGAGTTAATTCCAAGTTCGGCGAGCTCCGACTGCTCTGTAATATCTCCGCTGATCTGAAGTTCATCCGCAAGAATTGCTTTTATTTTATCAAACATAATAATCCCCCATACTATCCAATATGACAGTTAAAATAATCCGCAAAAATACCGGGCAGCCTGTACACAAAGGCACAGGCAGCCAAAAATTTATCGTCCTAATATTTTTTATTTCACAGTAAACCGTTTTATTTTACGAGTTGTAGTCTTTTCAAACTCTTCATGACGAAGCTCTATATCTCTAACCTGTTTGTAAACAGGCAAAGTACGGTTAATATCATTTATAGAAGCCTTCAGCAGCTTCATAATTTCCTCATCACTCTTGTCCTTAAGCTGTTCATTATCCGGATCGGGATAAATCAAAGCAGTGATTACAGGCTCTCCGGCAGATTTTTTCCTGCCGACGACAACGCATTCCCCGACATAAGGACATGCCGTAAGATGCTCTTCAATTTCCTCCGGAAATATATTTTTACCGTTAGACAAAATAATAATATTCTTTTTCCTGCCCGTAATATATATATATCCATCGTCGTCAATATATCCGATATCTCCTGTACGGAACCATCCGTCTTCGGTAAACACCTCTTTAGTGGATTCTTCATCATTGTAATATCCGAGCATGACGTTTTTTCCGCGTACCTGAATTTCTCCGGTATCTTCGCCGGATGACTTGTCAATACGCACCTCACAGTCCTCTACCGCCTGTCCCACAGAACGGTAACGTACCTTTTCATGTCTGTTTACAGCAACAAGAGGAGAACATTCCGTGATACCATATCCCTCACATATTTCAATTCCAAAAGACTTAAAGTCCCAAACGAGACGCGGAGAAAGAGGGGCCCCTCCGCAAATTATATAGCGAAGATTTCCTCCGAGCCCATTAATAATTTCCGAGAACAGCACGCGTCTGACATCAATTCCTATCTTCAAAAGTCCGTTTGACACCGTCATCAGGGCTTTAACCTTAGAATGCATTCCCTTTTTATCAATCTCCGACCATATTTTTTTATGAATCGTCTCAACATACAGAGGCACCACTATAAGCGAATCCGGCTTAAAATTCATTATTGACCGCATAGTATTTTTCAGACTGTCATTAATGTATGTTGTCGCGCCGAGATTGGAAGCTGCAAGATGGCTGCACGTCAGCTCATAGCTATGATGCATCGGAAGTACGTCTACGAAGGTATTAACCTCCGTAAAAACCGTGTCCTGGCATGAAGCGTTTGTCGACGCAACAAGATTTGCATGCGTCAGCATAACACCCTTGCTCGTACCTGTCGTTCCTGATGTGAAGAGAAGTGCACTCATCTTATTCATATCTTTTTTGCAGTCAAAATCAAGATAGCTGCGGTTTCCGTCCTGCAGCGCCTTTTTTCCTGTTTCAATCACCTTACTGTAAGGTAAAATCTTTCCGCACTCGCTTGCTTCAGTCTTCTCCGCTATCGGAACAAAGTACTTTATTTTAGGAAGACGATCAGAATATGATGCAAGCCTGTTGTTAAAAGATTCTGTATAGAATACCGCTTCAGCTCCGCTGAGATTCAAAAAATTTACGATTTCGTCATCGGCAAGATCTTTGTCGAGAGGAACGATTACCCCACCGCCCGTAACAGCCGATATATATACCGTCATATACTCCGGACAGCTGTCTCCGATTACACTGACTGTTTGTCCCATAAGTCCAAGCTCGGAAAATGCCGTACCGACGCAATAAAGCATTTCTTTATTATCGTTATATGTAAATTTATGTTCTTCTTTATATCTTTTGTACTGATACAAAACCTTGTCACCGTAGTATTCAGCACTGGTTTCAACCAAATTTCGCAAGTCGGTAACAATCTTTTTATTGTGTTCCTGATGTTTCTGCTCTGAATTAAACATTAAAACTACCAATACCTTTTCGAAGCAAAGGCACCTTTCTTAACACAAAAAATTTAACGTTTGAATTTACCGCTTTACACTGTAAAACTTCCGCAGTGTATTACGACAAAGGCATAAAAATAGGCATGTACTGCCTACAGGTACAATCCCATAAGACTCCATTTTATTTTTTTATTATTGACAATTATACAATACATATTATTCTTTGTCAAGTTTTTTCTTGCGCCAAAAGCAACGTGACTATACTGCAATATTAATAAACTTCCGTCCGTTAAAAAAATAAAATCAGATCACCTGCACATACTTTTTCATGTTTTACAATTTGTATACAATAAGATATGCTATTAAAATCATTTATAAGCATAGAAAGTAAAAAACAAAATAAACGGCAGACAAAATACGTCGGTATTCTATCCAACCGTTAATTTTTATAAGCTTGTTTTATTCTATAAATTACATGCGTGACTCAATCATACTAATTACCGTACCTTTTTTGCATCTGTGCATATCGAATAAACATGAAAAAAGTATACTAAGTTAGCAGATATCAGCGTTTTTTTCCGCTATTAACCTTTTATAAAATCAGAAATATCATTCGGATATACGGCAACATCTCCGATCATCGCGTCATTATATGAACCATCTCCACCGTATTCACGAAATTCCTTCTCGACGACACTCCAGAAAAAATAATACATTTTATAGATATGCCCATATGTAATACCGCATGTCTCTGCAAAATCATATTGAGAATCTGTCAAAGAAAAAGTCACATCAGGCATTAATTTATTCTTATTTCAAGATTCTGAATACGATACGCCAAGCGTTTTCAATTCGTAGTCTCCTTCAATTCCCGATATATTCGGCTCGTACGATCTGCCGTTTTTCACGCTCCAGAAACGGGTTATATTCCTTGATTATAACATCAACACGTTCTTATTTATTACTTACATATTTTCCACCTCTCTTATATAACTTTAACTGCAATAAAATAAAGCTTCTATTACTTCAAATATATTTGCTGAAGGTCTATATTTTAAAATACTTTTAACATTTCCTATAATACTGTAACCGTTATAGGTCATTGATCTTACCGTTTGCAAACATTCGATTTCAAAAACTCCATCATTATCAACATCCTTAGGTTTAAATTCAAAAAAACAGCTACATTCGATTATATCCTTGTTAGATACAACACTTCCTTCCTCGGTATAATATCCTTCCAACCATTCTTTTTTTGTACTAAAATCTAATATTTCAGAATAATTCGTATATCGATTTAATATTTCAACTAAGTAATTATCTCTTAATAAACTATAATATCCGGTATCAAAACTTCCTACATAATTACCATATGAATCAAAAGTTCGATAATCAAAAATTTCCAAGATGTCTTCACCGAGAACTTTGAATATTCGTGAAGAATATTGCCCTGCGCCGCCAAGCTCATCAACTAATTGCTGAACAACAATTTCTTCTAATCCATCTCCATCTACATCACACAAGTATAAGGATTCATCCAAGCTATAATTACCAAAATCCCAAAACAATACTCCCTCATTTATTTCCACAGCTAAATATGAATCATGGATAGTTTTGTCGTCAGAGTGATAATCAGCAAGTATATATACAGGTCTGTGCAATCCGTTTTCATTTGTTGTAACTCCCAATTCCTTGTATATGACCGTAAGTCCATACACACCATTTTCCGATATATCCAATACCATCCCTACGTCCGCATCCAAAGATAACCCGGAAATCATTCTTCTGTTTAAATATTGATGTGTAAATTGTTTTATAGTGTCAGAATTATTACTAAAACTTTCATCAAAACAGGTATAATCGAAAGACTGGGTACTAATTGACGGATCGATATATGATCTTGAATGGCATGAAAACAGATTTACAGACAAAAAAATCACCAAAATTGTCAGAACTAATTTCATTTCTTCCCTCTCAATAATCAATGTAAAACATATTACCACCTAAAATTACGACTTCCGGTTTGTTTTTTTTCCTCTCTTTTTACAGGATCGCCATGTTTCAGTGAGTAAAAATATAAATATTCTGTTGACAATAATGAATTTATTGTAAATCCACCATTTGATCCATATACTAATTGACCTGCTAACAACATTGCATTATCCCACATAATTGCATTATAATTTCCACTCTCATAAGCTTTTTTTCCATTATCATACCCGACAAATTGGTTAGGCTGTAAACATACCAGAACTATCTCATTAGGAAACTCTTGGGATTCCACACGATTATTTATAACTGTTGCAACCGCCGATTGCCCCTCTCTCCAATCATTCGGATACTCATATATTCCACCGCTCTCGCCATAAATAGTTTGAGCAACAGTTAATTGAGTTTGATAATTTTTTTCGCCTCTTGTTGAAGTTGTTCTTCATACTCTGAACAAGTAAACAAATGTCCAGCTGTTCCGGTATATTTCTGACCGCAAGGCCACGGATCATCTCCTCCACATGCGTATGTTATCATGCATTCTCCCGTAGGATCACAATACATCGCCGAATTATTATTACAATAAGTAAACACATTGTATGAAAGGAATCCCCCTCCGGTTGAAACATACCCGTCCGCATTGATGAATCTCCTTATCTGCGGATTGTAATATCTGCTGCCGCAGTAGTAAAGCTTAGTCTCACTGTCATAGATGTCCTCAGTGCTGCACAACCTCATTTCCCTCAGTCTGTACACACCGTATCAGTCTTCCCAAAGTATCATACTCATATTTGTACGCCGCAGGCTCTTTGCCCGGCTGAGTCACCCTTGCTCTCGCTATATTTCCGAGATAATCGTAATCATACGTTACAGTCGTCAATGTATCCTGATATTTTACGGTCTTTACCCGATTTTGATTGTCATAGGTATAGCTTACATAGCTTCCGTTTCCGTATGTCATTTTACTCTGACTATGCGTCGCTGCGTCATACAGATACTTTAAGTTCGAATTTTTTATATTATTATACCTATAATGTTACCATTTTTCATTTCCGCTGTCAAACTTTTTTTCTTCTTTTATCTCAATATGTGCTATAGCCACTCCCATAATATAAAATGTGATCCAATATAAAACACTATAAAACATACTGTTTACCGTACATATTTGATATAATATTATTCTGGGAATATTAACTATAACACAAGCTAACATCATCTTCGTGATACCCTTAAAAAAACTTGACGTAGAATTATGGTTAACAATACATATCTGTATCCATCTGAAAAAATATATCATATTTACTATCGGTATAAATTTTATAATATTAGCATAATTTCTAATCATCGATATTAACTCCTTAATCCCATGAAATTAAAATTTCCATTCCCAAAAAAGCTGCACCTTTTACTGAAAAAGATCCGGAATTATAATTAATACCTCCTCCTATTGCGCAAACCTCAGCACCGATACCAATTGAAATACTTCCTATACTGAATTCTACACTTGGACTATACACACTCGCCATTGCCCCTAACTGTATATCACCTTCGCTAAATTTAATTCCGGCTTCTGCGTGACCGAAATCTAATAGTGATATGTCACAATACTCATACTCCCATCCACCAGTCATAAAATCAGCCTCAATTCCACCTATTCCAACACTACATTCCTCCAAGTCAAATGACGGCTTAGATAGTTCAACTGCTAATATTTGTTCATGAAAATCATTTTTACTATCATACCGATGATTATCATGTAAAGCAAAACTAATATCATCATTTGGACTTTCAGTTATCTCTGTGGAAACGGAAATGTTCACGAGATATATACTAAAGGTATTAAATTTACTAGACATAAAACAATTTGGATTACCACAATCCTCTTTACCACTTTTTAATGCATAATTTACTTTGCAGCTTCCGACAGGATCAATGTTAATTACTGGATTATTTGCGCAGTAGGTAAACATATTATATCCCATAAATCCATCGCCGGTTGAAACATATCCGTCCGCATTGATGAATCTCCTTATCTGCGGATCGTAATATCTGCTGCCGCAGTAGTAAAGCTTAGTCTCACTGTCATAGAAATATCCCCTGTAACGTATCGGATTTGCATACGCTATATGACTGGTATCGCTTATCTCGTCTCCATTTTCGTCGGTTACTGCAAACAGCTTGCCCCACACATCATAGCTATAGCATGCGATTATCCTGTTGCTTTCGTCCGAAAGCTGCAGCACATCTCCCTGAAGACTGGTTATATAATGGTATCTCTTTGTAGCCGCTCCGTTAACATATGCGTCGAATGCATACGGCGCGCCGCTCTCGTCGTAGTAGAACACATATCTGTCCGTCCGCGTAGAACCCGTATAGCTGCGCTTCATCTCCACGACCTTATTTCCGTCCAGACGGTAGCTGTCCGTATATTTACCTACGGATCGCTTTTCAGTACGTATTCCATTTTCGTTATACTCGTACAACAGATTCTCTCCGTTTACCTCTGCTCTCCTCAGTCTTCTTCCGTTCTCCCATGTAAATTCATACTCCTGTCCGTTGTAATACGACAGCGGATTCCCTATCTCGTCATATGTAATTTCATGTCCTTCAAATGCCGTAAGAAGGTCCCTCCACTCTGTATTTCCGTACGTATACGCATCTACGTGCATAAGAGTTCCGCTATTCATTGCATCCGATATTCCCTCATATCCGTTTCCGCGGAATGTCCTTACCCACGTTATATTTCCAAAATTGTCATACTCATAAAATGTTGTGCTTGCGTCCGTTCCGAAGCAGTCCCTGCTTTCAAATACCAACTGGTTATCTCTGTCATACTGATACCCGCTGTTTATCAGATCGCCTACCCCGGGCATCCTCATTAATGCCGTGGTTATATTTCCTATGTTGTCATAGCCGTAGCTTATTTCCGACTGCTCCTTCGTCTCCGTGAAGCTGTACTTTATATTCTTTATTTTCGATGTTGTTTGATTCTCCGACGCTCCGGCCTCATATGTATATGTCCTGCTAAGATATCCCGGTGAGCTCAGTGCTGAACTTCTGTAGGTGCAGCGATTCAGCGCGTCATACCTATAAAATATCGATTCGTCCGTTACTCCGTTCTTCTTAATTGCATATCCGGTGACAAGACCTCCGTCGTTATATGTATATGCTCCCTCCAGTCCGTTTTCTCCGTCATAATATTTATGTCTTGTAAGTCTGTTTTTGCTGTCATAGCTGTCCTCAAGCTGCTGCACGACCTCATTTCCCTCAGTCTGTACACACCGTATCAGTCTTCCCAAAGTATCATACTCATATTTGTACGCCGCAGGCTCTTTGCCCGGCTGAGTCACCCTTGCTCTCGCTATATTTCCGAGATAATCGTAATCATACGTTACAGTCGTCAATGTATCCTGATATTTTACGGTCTTTACCCGATTTTGATTGTCATAGGTATAGCTTACATAGCTTCCGTTTCCGTATGTCATTTTACTCTGACTATGCGTCGCTGCGTCATACAGATACGTCGCAAGCGTTCTGTCTCCTACCTTTGTCGACGTCTTCTGTCCTATATCATTATACGTAAAACTATATATTTGCGGCAGGTATCCCGGTGAGGTTGTATCGCATTTTTCCCTTGTTATTTTTGAAATTAAGCCCTTGTCATATTCATATTTCAACAGCGTTGCAAAATATATACTCTGCCTTGTAAACGACGTCTTTATCAGCTGATCTGAATTGTTATAGGAATAGTATACTCTCGAGTATTCTGCATTCGCAGTATTTGATACAGGTGTGCTAATAGACGAAAGCAGATTTTTACTTTTGTTATAGCCGTAATTTACTGTATTCCCGATATTGTCCGTCACGCTCAGCAATTTCGTTCCGCTATCGGTATACGTCGCGTTTGTCTGCATATACGTCAGCCCGTCTGAACCTGTCAGTATCGTCTGAACCGCATTTCCGTTAGCATCGTATGAAAGATTAAGATCAAGTCCGTTATTCGAAGCCTTGGTAATGTTATGCTTCCCGTCATACTCGTAGGTATACAGTCCGTTCGCGCTTCCGCTGCTTGATATCAAATCGCCTCCGCTATAGACGTTAGATATTTCATCGGTGTTGGACTTGTTTACCGCTATAATCCTGCCCTCCTCATCATAGGTATAGCACCTTGCCCCTTCGCGTATCAGCGATATATCGCAGAAATATGCGTTATTTGCATTACGAGTATATGATATAAATACCGATATTTTAGCCACGCGTTTTGTTGGAAATCTCGGTACAATCGCAACGCAAAGGTACTGCCATAATCCCGACGCACGGTAATTAAAATCCTTTGAAAAATTGTCCGTTGTTCCGTCACTGTACACCACTGTAGCTCCCAGTCTGAATTCCGGATTCCCTCCCGCTTCAAGCGGAAGCGAATTTGCATATGCCCATCCGGACAGAACATACGTTTCACTTCCCGGAAGATTTATATTAACCGTCTGCTTTGCATAGCTTTCTGATACAAGATCTCCGGTTAAACCGAGCACCTTTCCGACAGCTCCATTCGGCTTTATCCATGAAACGGAAGAACCGTTTCCGCTCCATTGGTTTATATTCTGGCTAAAGGTACTGTTCTTTAACAGGTTGCATGGGCTTGCCGCTTCATTCATCTCAAGTTGTACATCGTCTATATATACTGTTCCGGTGACACCGGTAAGAATCAGACGGGCATATACAGAGCTGAGACTATCTGACGTGTAAGTACAGTCGAGCCTTACCCAACCGTTGTCAAACTGTGAATCTGTAGTTTCCTTCAGCATACGGCTTTCCGACAGAATGGTACCATTCGAAGTTGATATCGCAATTTTAAATCCGGCATCCTTATTCGGCAAAGTACCCATTGCGGTAACCTTTACACGAGCAGACAATGTATAGGTTCCGGCAGAAATAATCGTCAGCTGGCGTTCGGTAATTCCGTAATTTTCCCCAGCCGCAGAGCTTACAAGCTTAAGAGATCTGTTTCCCGTATACCGCTGCTCCGAAGTATTGACGGAGCTGTACGTACCTCCGGACACAGTAAACTGCGTCCATGCGGAAGACTCTCCTTCGAAACCATAATTTTCAAGCAGGTTATGCGCAATAACTCCAGTCCCGCCCTCCGTAAGGATTTTATTATTCTTTTTGGATGTTCCAGCATTCTCCGTGTATGCGTCTCCCGACACTCCGATTATTTTATTGTTGCTATCCTCGGTTCTTACTGTTACAGTTCTTCCTGTCTTATCAAAAGTACAGTACGTCCGTGTATCATCGCTTGTGGCGTCGGTATTTATATTGGACCCAAAATTCCAATATGCCGTTATATCTTTGTTATACGTAATTTTAACTTATTATAATATGTACGCGTATCAAAGACCGTTTCCGCTGTAAAGCTGCTGCAGCTGTTTACAGTATCCAGACCGTTGCCTCCTGATTCACAGTTATAGTGGAGTTCAACGCCGTAATGAGTCTGTGCATCGTAAGCGGATGTAATTCTATATGGGAACGAACAATATGTATATGCACTGTAATACCCGTCATAGTCTGTTATACGTGTCAAACGTGTATCGTCCGCAACAGTGATTGCTATATTTCTTCCGGCGCGGTCTGTTACAGACGTCAGAACATTATTTGTATATGTAAGAGAGGCAATATCTATTGCTTCACCCTCAGCAGGGTAATAAATTATCTTCCTCAACTGATTCTTTCCACCTAATGTCGAGCTTTTTGGAAGCCACGATGAGCTTGTTGTGCTGAACGTATCCGTATCATACAAAAGTCTGACTTTATTATTATTCGAATCTATAATCTGTGAAAGATATCCGTGAACGAATATCTTTCTGTTGTTCTTTTCATCGCTCATCGTATAATTGATACCGTCTTTGGTAATAGTCAGTCCTAATCCGTCTTCATCTTTATAGACATTTACGCTTTCTTCTGCAAAATAGTGTTCGGTTCCGTCGGCATCCGAATAAACCAAGTACGTCTTAGAAGTTACAGTTCCCGAATCACTTACGGAAGAAAGTGTTATCGGTACAACACTTTGCTGTACATTCAGCCGCCAACCTGCTGAGGATTTCATATTAGAGTAATCCACCGTATTATACAGCATATCGGAAGTTGAATTAAAAACCTTGTCCCCGTATCTCGAATTATATACGTATACAAGATTCATTCCTACACCGGCTACAAGTGTACGCTCAATAACAACATTTCCGGTATAGTCAACTATGTTTACCGTCCCTGCACGGTCAGCAGATATGCTCCGACTTGTATAATAGCTCTCCAGTCCCATTATATTCCGATATGTAATAGCAACAAACGGCATGCTCTGAGTTTGAGTGGAACTATTCTGATAACCGGAAAATGCCGCGCTTGCACATGCCGCTGACGTCATATTTTCACCGTTTGCCGACTTCGGAACAAACACAAGCCCGTTATTCGCCCCGCCGCTGTACCACTTCTCCGCTGCATTTGTTATATCAAAATACATATAGCTTCCCTGATATGATGAATCAATCTCACGGCAATCAAGCACCGGATTCGTATTTGATGACGCGGAAGCGCCAAACTGACTTTTCCAGTCAGACAGGGCTTCTGACACCACCAAGTTAAAAGAAGAGGCACCGTTTGAGAAAAAGCCTCCTGTATACATTCCAGTATACAGCTGCGCCTGTACAAATTTACAGTTATCGGAAATTGGAGGCAGATTATTTATCTTAAGGTATGAATAATAGTTTCCAACTACAGGATTACAGCCGGTATACCAAATGTTCTCCCCTTGATGAACATTTGTCATATCAGAATCGCTGATATACTGCGTAGTGATATTGTTATCGGATGATGATGTCTTTCCAATATATACCGTGGGATCGATTCTGACCGGAAAAACACGCTGTGAATCCTCTATCCAAGACGAATCTGCAACAACCGTCAGTATACTTGTATCTGCAATTTCTTCAAGTGAATATGAAACCTTATCCGAACGCACACCATTCGCATCCGTCATATATGGAGTTGGAATCAGAAACACAGTTTCCTCTGTATTCCTCAGTTCGATACTGCCATCATCATTTAAAACCGGAATCAGATCCGTGTCAAGCTTAAATCGGTACGTATAAATTTCCTTGACACTGTCAATAACTATATTTTCCTTGACAAAGTTTCCACCAACCGAATATTCAATC
>OGCO01005770.1_pt1 | contig 11706 bp, 9 predicted proteins | sample 1570171 | NCBI WGS metagenome assembly OGCO01 (sample SAMEA4370583, study PRJEB24528) | human gut metagenome | reverse complement strand
GCACAGAGGTGCATGAGCCGGAGGTAAGGGTAAAGGATATCGCCCAGGTCCACTGCCGGAATAAGGCGGCGGAGGCCAGGATCAAGGCCCTTAAGGTCACATCCTTTAAGGAGCGGGACCGGGAGGCCTCTTATGTGGGGAGCGTCATGGATCTTCTGGAGGAGCTGGAAGGGACTGGCTCCTCCATCCAGATAAACAGTGTCGGGGAAACGGATTTTATCGTTTCATATAATCCACAGATAAAGCGAAGAGCAGCCCTCCAGTGGATGAAAACGGCCTTTGTATCGGCGGTCTCCTTCTGTGGGGCGGCCTTTGCCATCATGACCTTCAATAACGACGCCAATGTCACCGACGTGTTCGGGAATCTTTACCGGCTCATCATGGGGGCAGAGCCCCAGGGGATCACGGTTCTGGAGATCTCGTATTCAGCGGGGCTTTCCCTGGGGATCCTGGTGTTTTTCAACCATTTTGCTTCCTGGAAGATCACCGTGGACCCGACTCCCATTGAAGTGGAGATGCGGCTTTATGAGGAGAACCTGGATAAGGCCCTGATCCAGAATGCCGGAAGGAAGGAGGCGCAGACGGATGTACGGTAAGCTGGCTCTCTGCTTCATCGGACTCAGCTCCGGAGGCGTCATCGCCGCAGGGATCTTTGCCTTTCTGGCCATCATCGGCGTGTTTCCTCGGCTCATCGGAGTGACACACACAAGATGTCATGTGATCCTTTACGAGACCCTGCTGATCCTGGGGGGAACGGCCGGGAACCTTATGGACCTGTTCCATCTGCCCCTGGCAGGAGCCGGAACTGCGTTCCTGGCCCTGTGGGGACTGGCCCTGGGAGTGTTCGTGGGGTGCCTGGTGATGTCCCTGGCAGAGACCTTAAAGGCGCTTCCAGTGCTGGGACGGCGTCTGGGGCTTGCGGTGGGGATCCAGTATCTGATCCTTTCCATTGCCGCCGGGAAATTCGTGGGAGCCATGGTCTATTTTTCCAGAGGATTTGGAGGTAACTGATGGAGATCGAGAAAAAAGAATACGGAACGTACGTCAAGGAGATCACCCCGGTCCACAGCACTGTAAAAAATATGCTGCGGGCATTTCTTGCGGGAGGGGCGGTCTGCACCATAGGACAGGCATGTCTGGGCCTTTACGGCTCCATGGGCATGGAGAAGGAGACGGCTGCGGCCTGGACCACCTTAACGCTTATTGCCGCCAGCGTGCTCTTAACGGGCCTTGGACTTTACCAGAGGGTCGTGAAATTCGCAGGCGCAGGAGCCCTGGTGCCCATTACAGGCTTTGCCAATTCTGTGGCGGCCGCAGCCATCGAATACCGGTCCGAGGGCCATGTGTTCGGCATCGGCTGTAAGATCTTTACCATCGCCGGTCCGGTGATCCTGTATGGGATCTTTGCCAGCTGGGCCCTGGGCCTGGTATACTGGGTGGGAGAGGCCCTGGGGCTCCTTCCGCTCTGATCCGGGTACGGAAGCTGGAAAAAAGGATACTGCAAAGGCGGCTGCGGCGCTGCTTTTACAGTATCCTTTTTGCGTTTGTGAAAAATGTAAAAAAATATAGATTTTACTTGATTTATTTGTTGGTTTTTGCTATATTGATGGAGTAGGGAATGATTATTTGAATGAAAAGTTCAAAATGTATAAATATTTTGAATTGTAAAAAAATGCATTGTGTCGCGGCATGCAAATAAAAATGAAAAAGAGAAGGAGAACGAGTATGAGGAAAAAACAGATGCGCAGACTTGCGTCTGCTCTGGCACTGACAATGGCAGCAGGTTTATTTACAGGCTGCGGAAGTCCTGCTCCCAAGGAGAGTGAAAGCGCTTCCGCTGAAACGGAGAAGACCGAAGCCGGAGAGTCCCAGGAAGCTGGAAAGACTGAGGACAGCAGCGCCGCTGCAAAGGATACGCTGATCATTGCTACGGCCAATGAGGCTCCTAACATGACCACGAATCTGCACAATGCAACAGCCGGCGAGTATCTGAACCTTATGACTCATGACCGTCTGTTTTATTCCAGTGAGGATCTTACGCCGAAGCCGTCTTTATGTGAAAGCTATGAGATCGTAAGCGATACGGAGTGGCTGTTCCATTTAAGAAAAGATGTAAAATTCCACAATGGACAGGAAATGAAGGCAGAGGACGTAAAGGCTTCCCTGGAGCTCTGTAAAGAATCTCCCCAGGTTTCCCAGTACGGCCAGTCCACAGGAACGATTGAAGTTGTAGACGATTATACGGTGAAGATCACCACAGATGGTCCCCAGTCCGGACTTCTTTATGATCTGTGTCATCATGGGAACGCGATCCTTCCGGCAGAGCTGATCGCAAACGGCCATGATTTCAATAAGGAACCCATCGGAACCGGCCCATATAAGCTGGTGGAATGGAAGAAGGGCGAGAGCATTGAATTTGTTGCCTTTGAGGACTACTGGAACGGCGAAGCTCCCATCAAGCATGTGATCTGGAAGGTGATCCCGGAGGGCTCCTCCCGTACAATGGCTCTGGAGACCGGAGAAGTGGACCTGGTAGTAGATGTGGAGACGACCGATCTGACCCGTTTGATGGAAGCAGACGGGATCGAGGTATTTAATGAAGCAGGAACGACCCATCAGTGGATGATGGTCAACAACGAAGTGGCCCCGTTTAACAACCCAGATTTCAGAAAGGCCATTGCTTCTGCCATTGACAAAGAGGCTGTGATCCAGGTAGCGTTACAGGGAACCGGAAGCGTCAGTGATTCCATGCTTCCCGGCTGTTTCAAAGGCGTGACGGATACAGGCGCTCCGTCTTACGATTTGGATAAGGCGAAAGAATATATGGAAGCTTCTGGACTGAATCCGGCAGACTGTGGATTTGCGATCATCTGCTCGGATGATATGAAGCTTCGTATGGGTCAGGTGATCCAGAGCTGCCTGAAGGAAAATCTTGGGATCGATACGACTCTGGAGTCCATGGACCTGGCTACGTATCTGGATGTGACAGCCACCGGAGACTACCAGGCTGCCATCGGTAACTACACGGCTTCCTCGTTACTGGCCTATTCCCAGGGTGTTTACCACTCCATGTCCGTGAATGGATCCAATAAGACCAGACTGAACCTTCCTGAGATCGATGCTCTGATCGAAAAGGTCCAGACCACTTTGGATCCAGAAGAGAACGTGAAAGCCGTTACAGAGCTGAGTGACGCATTGAATGAAATCTGTCCGCAGGCTCCGTTGTTTGTAAGAAATAATGTCCGTGCATACAAGAAAGGTCTGAAGGGCTTTAATATTGATGCATCCGGAACTACATATTATCATAGGATGAGCTGGGAATAGGAAGTTTCCCAATACAGCCAGACACAGAAAAGAGCCAGCCCTGGGGTGTCCTCCTTGTGGAGGGGGCCCCAGGGCTTTTCTATGCCGTTTTCCCTTTGATTCATTATAATAGACTCTGGCTGAAATTTTTTTTGTGGTAAAATGAGCGTATAAGGGAGGAGTATTTCATGAAATGTTGCATCTGTGGAATGGAAATAGACCAGGAAAACAGGAGTGAAGAACATATTATTCATAATGCGATTGGAGGTATTTTAAAATCCGACAGTATTTATTGTAAAAAATGTAATAGTAAATATGGTTCAGATTTGGATAAAGCATTTACTGAAATTTTTGCACCAATCATTGATGGTTTAGATATGAACTTTGATCGTAAAACAGGTAAGACATCATACGAAGGGATTATGCGCGATAAAGAGGGAAATTCTTATAAAACATGGTTTAAAAATGGCAAAGTTATATCAATGTTTGATAAAGATGGGAAATATAAGAAATGGGAATCTGAGAAATACGAGAAAGTAGCATATGTTTTTAATTTAGATAATGAATTCTACAAAAAGGGAATGGCAAAAATAGCGTTTAATTTTGCAGTTTATTCAGATGTTGAGGTGAATAAACTGAATTGGGTATTTGATAGTAAAAATAAAGAATTAATGAATAAGCCTATCGTAATCCCCTTTGTACCTATGACATTATTTGATTCGATTATAGAGTCACAGGATACTTATGAATTATTTCATGTGTTAAGATTATTTAATTATAAAAATTTCCTTTATGCATGTATTGAACTTTTTAGTACATTTCAAGTATATGTACTCCTGCCAGATGATTTTTCTGGTGAGATATATAAAGAATACTGCCAAGTAATTAATAAGAATGACAGCGAGAAACATAAAAATGAATTAATGGACAGTTTGAATATTTTGGATTATAAAGATGCAGATATTATTGCAACTCAATATCAGATAGATATAAAAAAAGTAGTCAGTGATTTAAAAGAATATCATGGATACCAAGAAGAAAATATAAATATTGTATTTGAACAGATCCAGAAAATAGCATATGAAAAAATCCGTAAAAGAAGTTATGAAAGAAATTATTTGGAAATGCTCAATGAGAAATATGCAAAAGCAAATTTTATAAATATATTTGATCAAATAAAGGATGAGGAAAAACCAAGATATTATTCCGAGTTTCAATATTATACTTGCTATGAGAAAGATACTATTAATATAGAAAAATATAAGAAGATTTTATATTTGGATAATCAGAAATACCTATATCCCGTTTTTCTTGCAAGAATCATGTCTGTCGATCCATCTGTGTTTCAGCGTTATTGCCATTTTAAGTTTTATATGTTGATGGGGCATTTGAAAAACACATCATGTCTGTAATGAAAAGCCTGGAAGTCCGATCTCCTTTATACGTCTGCCAGAATACGGTTCAGCTCCTCCGGGACATATTTTCCATGAAAGCCGGGAATACTGGAAGATAAAGAATCGAAATGGAAAGGCGATGGAAATATGGGAACGAGTAAAAGAGGAAAGGCCAGCCTGTTATTTGAAGATCCTCCTCTGATCCTTTCTGCCGCTTCGGTGGTGGGAAAGAAGGAAGGGGAGGGGCCCCTGGGAAAATATTTTGACCGGATCGAGATGGATTCCATGCTGGGGAAACGGACCTGGGAGGAGGCGGAAAGCGAGCTCCAGACCAGGACCGCACGGCTGGCCATTGAAAAGAGCGGGCTGGATAAGGAGGAGATCCGGTATTATTTTGGAGGCGATCTCCTGGCCCAGCTGATCGCCACCTCCTTTGGGAGCATGGACCTGGAATTCCCCATGTTCGGGCTCTACGGGGCCTGTTCCACCATGGGGGAGGGCCTTCAGCTGGGCTCCATGACCGTGGCCGGAGATTTTGCCGACCGGGTGCTGGTAACGGCCTCCAGCCATTTTGCATCGGCGGAAAAGCAGTTCCGCTTCCCCCTGGAGTATGGGAACCAGAGGCCGCTTTCTGCCACATGGACCGTCACCGGCTGCGGGGCCGTGGTCCTGGGAAAAGGCGGAGGAGGGAGCCCGCTGGCCCGGGTGGCCGGGATCACCACAGGAAAGATCGTGGACATGGATTTTAAGGATTCCATGAACATGGGGGCAGCCATGGCCATGGCCGCACTGGATACCATTGTCACCAATTTTAAAGACCTGGGAGTGGACGAGAGATATTATGACCGGATCATCACCGGGGATCTGGGAACCGTGGGCCGCAGGCTGCTGCTGGATTATCTCTTAAAGGCAGGCCATGACATCGAAAGCCGGTACATGGACTGCGGCATTGAGATCTTTGACGGCAGCACCCAGGATACCCACGCAGGAGGAAGCGGCTGCGGCTGCTCGGCTGCGGTGCTCTGCGGCTATATCCTTCCCCGGATCCAGCAGGGAGAGTGGAAGCGGGTCCTTTTTATGCCCACAGGAGCCCTGCTTTCCACGGTCAGCTTCAATGAAGGAAAAAGCGTCCCAGGCATCGCCCATGGGGTGGTCCTGGAACGCATGGACGAAGGAAGAAAGTAAATAAAACGGAAAGAAAGGCGGATGTGCAATGGAATATATACGGGCGTTTCTGGTGGGAGGACTGATCTGCGCGGCGGTGCAGCTTCTGCTGGACCGGACAAAGCTGATGCCGGGCAGGATCATGGTGTCCCTGGTGGTCACAGGAGCGGTCCTGGGATTTCTGGGGATCTATGAGCCCTTTCGGGATTTCGCCGGAGCCGGGGCGGGAGTACCGCTTCTGGGCTTCGGAAACACGCTCTATCAGGGCATCCGAAAAGCCGTGGATGAGGATGGTTTCCTGGGGCTTTTCATGGGAGGCTTCACGGCCAGCGCCGTGGGAATTTCCGGAGCCCTGGTATTTGGGTATCTGGGCTCCCTGGTATTTAAGCCGAAGATGAAGGGATAAAACGGACGGCTTTACAGCCGTCCGGCCCGGTCCTTGATATTTTGCTGGAAATTGATGACCGTATGTTCATACTCAGAATTCATGAACGGAGATGTGATAAGGAAATCTGCGGTGGCCTTATTGTTGGCAATGGGGATATCATAGACCTGGGCGATCCGGAGAAGGGCCTTGACATCCGGGTCATGGGGCTGGGCCGTCAGCGGGTCGGAGAAAAAGACCACAAAGTCCACCCCGCCTTCCACGATCTTTGCGCCGATCTGCTGGTCGCCGCCCAGGGGGCCGCTGTTATAGCCCTTGACCGGAAGCCCGGTGGCATCGGTGACCATCCTGGCGGTGGTGCCGGTGCCGCAGAGAAAGTGGTGCTTTAAGATCTCCTTGTGGGCATCGCACCAGCCAATGAGCTCGCGTTTTTTGCTGTCATGGGCAATAAGGGCGATTTTTTTCTGCTTTCCAATGGTAAGTGTCAGATAATCCATAATTGATTCCTCCTTTTGGTTAATAATGCCATAAAAAACAGAAGGTGTCAATGAATTGTTAAGGCACGAACGGTTTCATTTTACAGAAGGAAACAGCGGGGAAGGGGTTGACTTTTCCGGAAGATGCGGCTAATATATAAAACAGCAGTTAAATTTTTAAAAGGCATGGAAGGTGTACAGGGCGCCTGTTTTCCGACAGAGAGGGGATGTCATCGGCTGGAAGCATCCCAGGTTCAGACAGGAAGGCCTAATTTCCCACCGGAGCTGCATGGCTGAAACGGATATGATCTGCAAGTAGGCTGTGACGTGGTTCACGCGTTAGGTGAAGAGGAAAGTGTCTGCCAGAGGCAGGAATTAGGGTGGTACCGCGGAATTTTCGTCCCTGATACGTTTAAAGGAAACGTATCGGGGATTTTTTATTTGATAAGAGATTTCTATCAAGTAAAAAAGCACTTCGTGCTGAATCGCGCTGCACCGCGCAGAAGACAGTCTTTTGAAAATTTCCTAAAAGTATTGAAAAACTGGAATGGAGGAACATATGAAAGAACAGTTAGAGAAGATCAAATCAGAAGCGCTGGCAAAGATCGACGCTTCAGATGCTCTGGAAAAGTTAAATGAGATCCGGGTGGCATATCTGGGAAAAAAGGGTGAGCTGACCACCGTGTTAAAGAGCATGAAGGATGTGGCCCCGGAGGAAAGACCCAAGGTGGGCCAGATGGTCAACGAGGTACGCGCTCTCATCGAGGAGCGGCTGGAGGAAACGAAGACCGCACTGGCAAGAAAAGCCAGAGAGGAACAGATGAAGCGGGAAGTGATCGATGTGACCCTTCCGGCAAAGAAGGCCAATACAGGCCACAAGCATCCCAACACCATTGCCCTGGAGGAAGTGGAGCGGATCTTCGTGGGCATGGGCTACGAGGTGGTAGAAGGACCGGAGGTAGAATACGATCTGTATAATTTTGAAAAACTGAACATCCCCAAAGGGCATCCGGCCAGGGATGAGCAGGATACCTTCTATATTAATGACAGTATCCTTTTAAGAAGCCAGACCTCTCCGGTACAGGCCAGGGTCATGGAAAAACAGAAGCCGCCGATCCGTATGATCGCTCCGGGACGTGTATTCCGCTCCGATGAAGTGGATGCCACCCATTCCCCCTCCTGCCACCAGATCGAGGGCCTGGTGATCGACAAGCACATTACCTTTGCAGACCTTAAGGGAACTCTGGCAGAGTTTGCCAGAGAGCTGTTCGGAGAAGATACCAAGGTAAAATTCCGTCCCCATCATTTCCCGTTCACAGAGCCCAGCGCCGAGGTGGACGTAAGCTGCTTCAAATGCGGCGGCAAGGGCTGCCGGTTCTGTAAGGGCTCCGGCTGGATCGAGATCTTAGGCTGCGGTATGGTACACCCCCATGTCCTGGAAATGTGCGGCATCGATCCGGAGGAATACACAGGCTTCGCCTTCGGCGTAGGCTTAGAGCGCATCGCCCTGTTAAAATACGAGATCGACGACATGCGCCTCCTCTACGAAAACGACATAAGATTCCTGAAACAATTTTGATTCCGACAAGCCGTGCGGTTCCAGAATCACAATCCCGGAAGCGGAATGCCTGCATTCCAGCGGCCGGGAGAGTGATTCCGGAACCATGGGGCGCCCGCCCCAAACTCGGATCGCACCGCGATCCGAGTAAGCACGGCGACCTGGCGGGAAGCCCCCCTTCCCGATCCCGGAAACATCCTCACATACCCCCCACGGGCACCATAAATCATCGATTACACAACCACAGATAGGAGAAAACAGACTATGAATACATCCTTATCCTGGATAAAAGCATATGTTCCAGACCTGGACGTGACCGCCCAGGAATACACCGACGCCATGACCCTGACCGGAACAAAGGTAGAAGGCTTCGAGCGTCTTGACAAAAATCTTGAAAAGATCGTAGTAGGCGAGATCCTTTCCATCGACCGCCATCCCGACGCAGACAAGCTGGTGATCTGCCAGGTGAACGTGGGAGATGAGACCCTCCAGATCGTCACCGGCGCTCCCAACGTCCATGTGGGCGACAAGGTCCCGGTGGTCTTAGACGGAGGAAAAGTCGCCGGCGGCCACGACGGCGGCCCCCTTCCCGAGGACGGCATCACCATCAAGGCCGGAAAGCTGCGCGGAGTGGATTCCTACGGCATGATGTGCTCCATCGAGGAGCTGGGCTCTGACCGGAACATGTATCCGGACGCACCGGAAAGCGGCCTCTACATTCTTCCGGCAGACGCGGTTCCCGGAGAGGACGCAGTTGCCTTGTTAGGCCTCCGCGACACCGTGTTCGAGTACGAGATCACCTCCAACCGTGTGGACTGTTACAGCGTCCTGGGCATTGCCAGAGAGGCGGCAGCTACATTTGGAAAGGAATTCAAGGCTCCGGTGATCACAAAGACCGGAAACAGCGAGGATATCAACGATTACTTAAAGGTAACGGTAGAAAATACAGACCTCTGCAAACGCTACTGCGCCAGAATGGTGAAGAACATCCATCTGGCTCCGTCTCCCAAGTGGCTCCAGCACCGCCTGGCAGCCTCCGGCATCCGCCCCATCAACAACATCGTGGACATCACAAACTACATTATGGAAGAGTACGGACAGCCCATGCACGCCTTTGACTACGACCTGCTGGCCGGTCATGAGATCGTTGTGAAATGCGCCAAGGACGGCGACGTGTTCCAGACCCTGGACGGCCAGGAAAGAAAGCTGGATCATACGGTGCTCATGATCAACGATGCAGAGAAGGAAGTGGGGATCGCCGGTATCATGGGAGGCGAAAATTCCAAGATCACCGATGACGTGAAGACCATGGTATTCGAGTGCGCCACCTTTGACGGCACCAATATCCGCCTTTCCGCAAAAAAGGTGGGCTTAAGGACCGACGCCTCCGGAAAGTATGAAAAAGGACTGGATCCCAATACCGCCGAGGAGGCCGTAAACCGCGCCTGCCAGCTGATCGAGGAGCTAGGAGCCGGAGAGGTAGTGGGCGGCATGATCGACGTTTATCCGGTAAAGGCAGAGGAATCCAGGGTGAAATTCCAGCCTGAAAAGATCAACGCTCTTTTAGGTACTGACATTGCTCCGGAGACCATGCTCCAGTACATGGAAAAGATCGAACTGCGGTACGATAAAGAGACCGGTGAGATCGTGGCTCCCACCTGGAGACAGGATATCCACTGCATGGCAGATCTGGCAGAGGAGGTGGCCAGATTCTATGGCTACGATAAGATCGGAACCACCCTCCCCACCGGCGAGGCCACCACAGGAAAGCTTTCCTACAAGCTGCGTGTGGAGCAGATCGCCAGAAATGTGGCTGAGTTCTGCGGCTTCTCCGAGGGCATGACCTACTCCTTCGAGAGCCCGAAGGTATTCGATAAATTAAACATTCCGGCAGAGGATGCCGCAAGACAGACCGTAGTGATCTCCAACCCCCTGGGCGAGGACTTCAGTGTCATGAGGACCCTTCCTCTCCACGGTATGTTAAACTCCTTATCCACCAACTACAACCGGAGAAATAAAAATGTCCGTCTGTACGAGCTGGCCAATGTATATCTTCCCAAGAGCCTGCCCTTGACAGAGCTTCCCGACGAGCGGATGCAGTTTACCCTGGGCATGTACGGAGACGGCGATTTCTTCACCATGAAGGGCGTGGTGGAAGAGTTCTTTGATAAGGCCGGAATGCATGGGCGCGTATCCTACGATCCGGAAGCAGGGAAGACCTTCCTCCATCCCGGCAGACAGGCCGCCATCCTTTATGAGGGCGACATGGTCGGATACCTGGGAGAGGTACATCCGGATGTGCTGGATAATTATAAGATCGGAGAAAAGGCATACGTGGCAGTTTTAGATATGCCTGCTGTGACGCCCCATACCTCCTTTGACCGCAAGTACACCGGCATTGCCAAGTATCCGGCAGTGAGCCGTGACCTGAGCATGGTGGTTCCCAAGAACATCCTGGTGGGCCAGATCGAGGAGATGATCGTTCAGAGAGGCGGAAAGATCCTGGAGAGCTACAACCTGTTTGATATTTACGAGGGCTCCCAGATCCTGGAGGGCTATAAGTCCGTCGCTTATTCCATCACCTTCCGGGCCAAGGACCACACCCTGGAGGAAAAGGAGATCAATGGCGCCATGAATAAGATCTTAAACGGATTAAAGTCCATGGGCATCGAGCTCCGCGCATAAGACAGGATAAAAATGGCTATCCTTACAGTAACCAAACGCTGTAAGGAGGCCATTTTTTTATGGATATGGATTATGAGATCGTAAAGGTAAGAGGAAGGGAGATCCTGGATTCCCGGGGAAATCCCACCGTGGAGGCAGAGGTGGAGCTGGAATGCGGGGCTGTGGGAAGGGCGTCCGTGCCCTCCGGCGCGTCCACAGGAAGCCATGAGGCCAGGGAGCTCCGGGACGGCGGAGGCAGGTATCTGGGGAAGGGCGTGAAAAAGGCTGTGGAACATGTGAACCACGGGCTGGCGGAAGCGGTGCTTTTTGAAAATGTCCTGGACCAGAGCCGCATCGACCGGCTCCTTAAGGAGGCCGATGGCAGTGAAAACAAGGAGCGCCTGGGCGCCAACGCCATTCTGGCTGTATCCCTTGCGTCAGCCAGGGCGGCGGCCAGCGCCTTAAAGCTCCCGCTGTACCGGTATCTGGGAGGGATCAGCGGACGGACCCTTCCAGTCCCCATGATGAATATTTTAAACGGGGGGAGACATGCGGACAACACCGTGGACCTGCAGGAGTTTATGATCATGCCCACAGGAGCGTCTGGATTTTCTGAAGGGCTCCGTATGGGGACAGAAGTGTACCATACTTTAAAGCGTCTTCTGAAGGAAGGCGGGTACTCTACGGCAGTGGGGGATGAGGGCGGCTTCGCCCCGGATCTTAAGGATTCCAGAGAGGCTCTGGATTTTCTGGTGCGTGCTG
>OGCO01005760.1_pt1 | contig 11715 bp, 10 predicted proteins | sample 1570171 | NCBI WGS metagenome assembly OGCO01 (sample SAMEA4370583, study PRJEB24528) | human gut metagenome | reverse complement strand
TCCTAAGTGACAAGTTTTTATTATTTCACTTGTCTACCTAGAAGGGAGCATATCAAATATGCAGAATCGAAAGGATTCTTTGATTTTAAAGCAGAAAGGGAATTATATTCCATTGTTAAAGCATGGTGAGAGTGTTCAAGTCAACGAAGAGAGAGGATATTGTTGCCCGAGAACTGCAAAAACAGGAAATCTATACAGAAAAAAGAACCGACAATTGTTTTGAATAACAATTCTGGGTTCTTTTTTTAGAAAGCGATTTAGTTTCACATTATTATTTGATATTTTTTTCTATATTCAGACGGGGAAAGCCCGCTTTGTTTCTTGAAAATACGGCTAAAATATAGTGGGTTTTCATATCCGATCGCTCGAGAAATTTCCGATATATTAAAAGAAGTATTTCGTGGCTTTTCACTGGAAAGCCGGTGCGTCAGAATTAAGAGTTCCATTAAATAATAAACACAAAGTTCTTCGTACTCACTTTTGCAAAAACGTAATTCATTTATAATAGATGTAAAAATTCGTTTATATTCAAGAGAAGTACCGGTATAAATTATATGCATATCATCAGAAATACCATGCTGTCTCAAAATATTCGTTACATTATTCCCAGTAAAATGAACCTAGTAAACTTCAGTTTGGTCTACACCATAATAGTAGTAGCGTTGCTCTTCTTTGGGGCGGTAGATCACCATATTTCCGGCATTTACAATTTCTTTCTTACCATGAAAATAAAATTCTCCTTTTCCTGAGGCAATATAAATAAGTTGGAAATCTAATCTTCCCCGAGGACGGTGTGTTGGTAACTTTTCGACGGTTTTCAGACGATATGTGCCGCAGCTTCCAACAAAAAGCGGAGATTTTTTATAGTAAATGACTTGGTTGGCAATAATTCTATGTAGGTCAATAAAGATAGGGAACTGTTACCTGAGAAAAGTCAACAAATTTGTAACCGCTACACCATCCATTGCCTTTGTCACATAAGCATGTTAAAATACAATAAAATACTACAATATTATTTGTAGGGTGCGTGGGGACACACTTTACAAGAATTAACCATCACGAAGAACGAACTGTTTTAAGTGAGGTGGTATTTATGAAAAACTTGAAGGAATTAATAATTCTTCATTCAAACGACATGCACGGAGATTTTCTGGCAGAACAGATTGATGAAAAGCTGGTAGGTGGTGTATCTCTTCTCTCAGGATATGTGAACATGGTGCGTAATCAGGAAAAGAATGTGCTTTATGCTATTGCCGGTGATATGTTCCGTGGTTCTGTTATCGATTCCGAGTACAAGGGCGTATCAACCATCGGTATTATGAATCTACTTGGACCTGATGTGGCAACGATTGGTAACCACGAGGTTGATTATGGTCTGGCGCATTTGCTGTTTTTGGAGAAATGTGCAAACTTCCCGATTATCAATGCCAACTTCCATATCCGCTCTAATCATAAGCGACTGTTTCAGCCTCACTATATTGCTGAAATAGATGGTATGAAGATACTTTTTATTGGAATAATAACAGAGGATGTACTTGCACAGACAAAAGCAGAAGAACTGATTGGTTCCTTTGTGGATATCAGCGAAGCAGCACAGGAAGTAGGCAATATATGCAATGCTTACAATGCCATTGATATTGATTTCACAGTACTTCTGACACACATCGGATTCGAGGAAGATAAAAAGCTTGCAGCTTTACTGGATCCAGCCTGGGGTGTGGATGTAATCATCGGTGGGCATTCACACACGTTTCTGGAAGAACCTGCACTTGTTAATAATATCTATATCGTGCAAGCCGGTACAGGCACAGATCAGATCGGACGCTTTGATATTATGGTAGATACTGATCTTAATGCAATCGATACATTTACCTGGCAGTTGATTCCAATCAACAACGATACTGCGCCAAAAGACGAAGCTATGGAACAATTTATAACACAGTATAAGCAGGAAACTGACAAGAAGTATGATCGTATTGTAACAAGATTCACCAAATGTCTGACGCATCCACTCCGCAATCAGGAAACAGCTCTTGGTAACCTGATCGCAGATATTCTGAAAGACAGCCTTGGAATTGATCTGATGCTTCTCGGTTCCGGTGAAGTCAGAAGTTATGAATTGGGACCTGTCGTACATTATCACAGCCTGGTAGAATGCCTGCCATATGATGAAGCTGTCTATATGCTGAAAGTAACCGGAGCACAGTTAGAACATATGCTACGTTTTATCCTGCGCGAAGAAGCCTTTCTTGGAGAACATACGGAATTCTATCAGTTCTCCCACGGTATGCAGATTATATGGTCGCGTAAAGAACAGACTTTCCGGAAACTTAGTCTCAATGACCAGCCTATTGAAGAGCATCAGTTATATTCTATTGCTCTTTCAAAATATCACTTTATGAATATCTCTGATTTTATGGATATTTCACTGGAAGAAACGAAAAAAAATGCACTTCCTCGTGTACTGGCCACATCAAGTCGAGATATTGTAGAAGAATATATGATGGTTACACCGCATCTTTGCCGTGAAGTTGAAGGACGCCTGATTGTTGTAGATTGATCCATTATTTGAATTAAGTTTTTCGCATGAATCAAGAATTGCCAATTTGTAACAATAAAACCCAAAACATTGGCACTTGATTAAAAAATAGAATCTCCCCTCATACCTAATGGAATCTAATTGGTTCCGGCAGATATGAGGGGAGATTCTATTTTTATGATTTTACAATTCCAAGAGAACTGTTTTGGTTGCATTTGTTGACTTGCTTTCTGTTTTTACAGTTAGTTCTTAGCGTATCGTTACCCGAAAAGCGCAAAACTGCAAAGCAAGTCAAAGAAGAGAGGCATACCGTTACCCAAGAATTGAAAAATTGAGAAGCAAAGTCAACGAATGGATCATTGCCTGTTAGAACCGGAGCAAATGGAATCGGGAATCCGCCTGGGAGTCACTAGTGCATTTTATGAACCATCATATGTTATCGCAAGAGCCTATCAAAACGGGGGTTTTTAATCTGCGGATTAATCCGTAAAATCAATATTCCTTGACATTTCAATAAAATAGTTTATACTTAAAATAGTTTGAAATTCAAAATAAAATACAGGAGAATTGAAAATGAGTATAAACAAACAATTAAAAATAGGTGATCTGACTGCGAAGCTCCCGATTATCCAGGGTGGTATGGGCGTAGGAGTCAGCAGAAGCTCTCTCGCGGGAGCAGTGGCGAAAGAAGGCGGAGTTGGAATTATTTCGACAGCGCAGATTGGTTATGATGAAGAAGGGTTTGAGAAGGATCAGGCTGCATGTAACAACAGAGCAATCCACAAGCACATCAAGCGAGCAAAGGAACTCGCGCAGGGGAATGGTCTTGTCGGTGTAAATATTATGGTTGCACTGAAGCATTATGCGGAGCATGTGAAAGAGGCCGTGGCAGCAGGTGCAGATGTGATCATCAGTGGCGCAGGGCTTCCGATGAACCTGCCGGAGCTGGTCAGCGAGACTTGCAGAACGAAGATCGCGCCAATCGTTTCTTCTAAAAGAGCTGCGCAGCTGATCTTGAAAATGTGGGCGCATAAGTATGACAGAACAGCAGATTTCCTTGTTGTTGAGGGACCGAAAGCCGGAGGGCATCTCGGTTTTTCAAGAGAGCAGTTAAATGAGATTGACACAATGGATTATGATGAGGAAATCCGTCAGATCATTGCCTGTAAGGAAGAGTATGAAAAGCGCTATGGGAAGAAAATTCCGGTGATCGTTGCTGGGGGAATCTTCGACAGAGCAGATATTGATCACGCATTGGAACTTGGAGCAGACGGAGTCCAGATTGCGAGCAGGTTCGTGACAACAGAAGAATGTGATGCGTCAGAGGCGTATAAGCAGGCCTATATCAATGCAAAAGAAGAGGATGTCCAGATTATTCAAAGTCCGGTTGGAATGCCGGGAAGAGCCATCCGCAACGCATTGATCGAGCGTGTTGAGAAAGAAAAAGAGCCTATAAAGAAATGTTATAATTGCTTAGCAAAATGTAATCCGGGAAAAGTTCCGTACTGTATCACGAAGGCGTTGATTGATGCGGTCAAAGGTGACGTGGAAAATGGACTTGTGTTCTGTGGAAGTAATGTCGGACGGATCAATCAGATGATGAGTGTGCATGAGCTGATGCAGGAACTTGTGTCTTAGATAAATGGGAAGAATCCAAAGTCATATTGAGGAAAATTAAAAAAGAGAGAATAGTGTGAAACAAATTTAAAATATCACATTATTCTCTTTTTTTATGATATACTTAGATGATATCAGATATGAAATAATGAGATGATTTATTAAAAATAGAAGTAACTTACAAGGAGTAGCAAGGATGAAGATGCAGAATAACGATACAAAAGATGAAGGACTGAAAGAAAACGAGAAGATTGAGGAAGCAATTTCTGCACTGCAGCAGGAACCATCTCAGGAGCTTTTGGCGCATACTCTGACGGTGATTCGAAGACGAATGAAAGAAGAAGGACAATTGATTCTTGCGGTAGAGCCTTCTGTGTCAGAACAATTAAAGATACAGGCAGTGAAGACAGCTGATGGAAAGAAGTGGTGGAGTGCATTTACAAGTTTTGAGGAAGAATTAAAAGGTTCTAATAGTGTGATGTCTACATTTTTGACAGCAATCGAACCATTATTCCAGTCTGCTGTACAGGAGAATGAGATTGAAGGTATCATTCTGAATCCCTGGGATCGGACAATCATGCTTGATAAGACACTGCTTCGACTGATTCTTGGAGAAAGTGGAAAGTGAGAACAAAGCGAAAAATGACAGCAGTTATAATATGTATTTTATTTGCAGTGTTATTTGCCTGTTATGGATTCTGGATGAGCGGAAATGGATCTGGGACGGGATTCTTCCTGATCTGGTTTGTATTGGCTGCATTGCTTGGAGGATGCGCAGCAATTACATTTCTGGATGGATGGGCAAGACTTCCGATGTGGATGTTGTGGATATTAAGGGGAATACTGCTTGCATTTGTAGTTTCCTTTGTGATTATCGAAGGATGCATTATCAGTCAGATGCATGCGAAGGCAGATGAAAATCTGGACTACGTCATAGTGCTTGGTGCACAGGTGAGAGCAGATGGACCGAGTAAGGTGCTGAAGCATCGACTGAACACAGCGATCGATTATCTGGAGAAGAATCCGGAGACAATCTGTATTGTGTCAGGTGGACAGGGGTATAACGAGCCATGTACGGAAGCGCAGGCGATGGCTGATTATATGGAAGCGGTCGGAATTGAGAAAGACCGTTTGATTCTGGAAGACGAATCGAAGACAACAGAGCAGAATATAAAATATAGTAAAAAATATATGAAAGACGGAACAAGTGTGGGAATTATCACAAATGATTTCCATATGTTTCGGGCAATGCAGATTACAAAAGGTGAGGGATTAAAGTCAGCGAAAGCAATTGCTGCGGGCTCGAATCCATTGTATCTGCCAAACAATATGCTTAGAGAATATCTGGCAGAATGGAAGTATCTGATCAGGTCAATCTTATAAAAAGCAAGAAAAGAGAGATGAAAGAAACAAATGGGTAGACGAGAATTAGAAGAACGAATCGAGAAAAGAAGAGAGGACTTTGTAAGAAACAGTCTTCTTTCAGATGAATTTATTGACTTTGTACAGGAGAATTTAAAGCCGGTCAATACGATGATGGCTTATTATCAGTGTGCGATCATGGAAGTTGAGACGAAATTTAAGGTGCTGAGCGAACAGTATTCGCTGGAGTATGACCGCAACCCGATTGAGAGTATTAAGACGCGTGTAAAATCTATGGAGAGTCTGCTGAAGAAGATTCGTCGTAAAAATATTCCATTGACGATTGATGCAATCGAAGAAAATATTCAGGATATTGCCGGTGTGCGTGTGATCTGCGCTTTTCAGGATGACATTTATAAACTTGCGAAATGCTTCCTTGATCAGGACGATGTAATTTTAATTCAAAAAAAAGACTACATTGCAAATCCAAAGCCAAGTGGTTACAGAAGTCTTCATCTGATCGTGAAGACTCCGATTTTCTTAAAAGAAGGAAAAAAGATGATCACAGTTGAAGTGCAGCTTCGTACGATCGCGATGGATTTCTGGGCGAGCCTGGAGCATAAGCTTCGCTATAAAAAGAGTATTCCGGAAGATCAGAGTAAGTATCTGGCAGAAGAGATGATGGACTGTGCACAGATCAGCTCAGCTCTTGATGAGAGAATGCAGAAGGTGCGTGATGTGATCATGCAGGCGGAGGAAAAAGAGGAAGAAAAAAGTAGCGGCGTGGAACCGTTAATGCTTCGAGGATTGACAGAGCGGATAAGACAGAAGAATCTCTGATGTAGACAGGCGGAAGATGTTTGAGACGAACAGAAAGCTGTCGAGAGATATGCAGAGATTTGTAGGGATAAACAGAGAGCCGGAGGGAAAAGATTATGATCAATCGAGAAGATATGCTGGCACTGACCAGACGAATGACAGTAAAACGGACATCGATTACCCGGATCGCCGGGAGTTATATGGACATAGAGGGATTTATTGACGGAACATTTAACACCAGTTTCCTGAAATTAAGCCCGGCAGAACAGGAGAAGAATCTGGCACTTGCGAAGAAAGTGCCGTTTGCAAAAACAAATAAAAATCTGAAGGAATATAAGTTTTGTGATGATCGGAGAAATCCGGACAGTATGTGGAAGCTTCTAATGGGGATGCGTGCCTGTGGCTTGAAAAATGATGCTCTGATGGAGACATTTTATGAGATTATCGGGGAACATTATCAGGCAGATGAAGATTATGCAATCTATGTTTTTCATGACAGATATGACATTCCGGCGAAGGGGCTGGATCATATACGTCAGGGAGAATCAGAACGAATGTATGAATACATTTTATGCGTGATCTGTCCACTAAGCGGAGAATATGAACCGGGCGAACCGGAATGTGGTTTCCTGTTTCCTGCATTCGTAGATGGAGGCGCTGCAATGAATTACGTGGATATTTACCAGGAAGACGAAGAATACCCGCATGAAGAACTGCTTGAACTGCTTGGAGTGGAAAGGAAAAAGTTATGGCAGAAACATACAAGTCAGGAGAAAAAGTAAAATACCGGTTGGCAGAGGCAATGAAAGAATGCATGAAAAAAGCTCCGGTCGAGAAGATCACTGTGAAAGAGATCACAGAAGAATGCGGAGTGACGCGTCAGACTTTTTACCGAAATTTTCAGGATAAATACGATTTGATCAACTGGTATTTTGACAAGATACTGATTGAATCCTTTGAACATATGGGAGAGGGACAGACAGTCTATGAAAGTCTTGTAAATAAATTTCAATACATTCAGAAAGAAACACTTTTCTTTCGTGCGGCATTTAAAAATGACGACCAGAACTGTTTGCGTGATCACGACTTTGAACTGATCACACAATTTTATACCGATCGTATCGAAGGAAACACCGGGAAAAAGATGTCCGACAAGATTCGCTTTCAGTTAGAAATGTACTGCCAAGGCTCCATCTACATGACGGTCCAATGGGTTCTCGGCAATCACAAAGCCACCCCCGAAACCCTGGCTAGATTCCTCTCCGAATCCATGCCCGCAGAACTAAGAGACGTCTTTAAAGAACGTGGATTGTTGTAAATCTATTTCTGTCCACAGAAAAATTCGTGCGAATCCTTCCAAATCGTTGCACGTTCCGTAAATCTATTTCTATACACAGAAAATTCGGAAATGTGGGATAAAGTGAATCTCCGAAGAAGGATGACGCATCGAAGATGGTGAATGTGGAGTGTGCTTGATAATACTTGAAAAACTTAAGGTTACGTTAAAGAAAGGTTTGGAAACTGTCTGAACGGCAGTGAGTTTTCCAAACCTTTCTTTGTATTTAGTAATCTTAAGTTTTTCCTAGAATTATCAGTACACGTAACCCTGAGCCAGATTCGATGCGTCATCCTTTGAAGGAATCACAGCTTATCACATTTCAGAATTTTCGTCCGTGTACCAGAAATCAATTTACATAAGCTTTCTAAAGAGCTCTTTCAGATCCTCTACACTTGCATCTTTCGGGTTACCCGGTGCACAAGCATCAGCGTGAGCAGACTCAGCGAGGAACTGCAGGTCTTCTTCTTTCAGAGCTTCCAGTTTTGTCGGGATTCCAACGTCAACAGAAAGTTTCTGAACAGCATCAACAGCAGCTTTTCTGTATTCTTCAACAGACATGTCGTCAACACCTTTAACGCCCAGTGCTCTTGCGATTTCACGGTATTTCTCACCTGTACAATCTGCATTGTATTCCATAACGATTGGAAGCATCATAGCACATGCAACACCATGTGGAGTATCGTATACAGCACCAAGGGTATGAGCCATAGAATGAGCGATTCCAAGACCTACATTAGAGAATCCCATTCCTGCGATATACTGTCCAAGAGCCATTCCTTCACGGCCTTCTTTTTCATTTGCAACAGCGCTTCTTAAAGATTTTCCAATGATCTCAATTGCTTTGATATGGAACATATCTGTCATTTCCCAAGCAGCTTTTGTTGTATATCCTTCAATTGCATGTGTCAGGGCATCCATACCTGTGGAAGCTGTAAGTCCCTTTGGCATAGAGGACATCATATCCGGGTCAACAACTGCGATAACCGGCATGTCATGTGGGTCAACACAAACGAATTTTCTCTTTCTTTCAACATCTGTGATAACGTAGTTGATTGTAACCTCAGCAGCTGTTCCGGCTGTTGTTGGAACTGCGATGATCGGAACACAAGGTTTTGTTGTCGGTGCAACACCTTCAAGGCTTCTTACATCTTCAAATTCCGGGTTTGCGATGATGATACCGATTGCTTTGGAAGTATCCATAGAAGAACCACCACCGATTGCAACGATGTAATCTGCATCAGCTTTCTTGAATGCTTCTACTCCGTGCTGTACATTTTCGATTGTTGGGTTTGCTTTGATATCAGAATAAATTTCGTAAGCAAGTCCATTTTCATCAAGAATATCTGTTACTTTCTTTGTAACTCCGAATTTGATCAGATCAGGGTCAGAACATACAAAAGCTTTCTTAAATGCTCTTGCTTTTGCTTCTGTAGCGATCTCTTTGATTGCGCCTGCTCCATGATAAGATGTTTCATTTAACATAATTCTGTTTGCCATGATTTTCGATCTCCTTTTTTAAAAACAGATTTTCGGGAAATTCATTCCCGTTACTTTATGTTTTTATTTTAACAATCGGAAATAGAAAAGAAAAGTTACAAATAGTTAAAAATGTAACATTTCAGGCATTTTCTTTGTGAAAAAGTATTGGAATTTATAAAGAACCTATTAAATTATTGTGAAACAAGTACAGAAAATGGGCTAGAATACTAGACGAAATAATGAGAAAGTTGTAGAATCTAAATATCATATATGTGATGACTCTCATCTCCACAGGTGATGCGAGACAGAACAATTACGGAAGGAGACAGGCATTATGGAAAAATTAACAGACAACTTAAAGAAGGTAATACTGGCTGGAATCGGAGCGGTTGCTACAACTGCAGAGAAGTCAAAGGACGTTCTTGATGATATGGTAAAAAAAGGCGAACTTACAGTGGAGCAGGGCAAGGTTCTGAATGAGGAACTCAAGCACAATCTGAAGCAGACAGTAAAGAACAATGTGAATGTGAAAGTCAAAGTCACTACACCGGAAGAGTTGAGCGAACTTCTCGACAAGATGACACCGGAGCAGTTAGAAGCACTGAAGGCTCAGATCAAGGCGAAAGAGTCAACCGTAGATTCGGAAGCAGAAGAGGTAGATGCAGAAGATACAGCGGAAGATGTTGAAAATGTAGATGATGCAGAAGTTGTTGAGGAAGAGACAAAAGAAGAGTAAAAATATTAGAGAAGCTGCCGAAAAGCGGCTTCTCTGCTTTCTCAAGAAAGAAAAAAGTGACTATTACTTTTGAACTATCAGCAAGGGATACTGAAGAAAAGAGGAACGCGTCACCGAGACAGCAGGAGAATACAGATATGAGTGAGAAAGAAAAGGGAACAAATAATTCAAGATTTAGAGAGATTATTTCTGTACTTCGAAAACATAATATTACACGTGGACTTAGTCCGAAGAAACTTCGTTTGATTATGGAGGATCTTGGTCCGACTTTTGTGAAGATCGGACAGATTATGGCACTTCATTCGGACATTCTTCCGAAGGCATATTGTGATGAATTGATGGAATTATGCACGGATGCAAGACCGATGCCTTTCGAGGAGGCAGTGTCTGTAATTGATGAGTCTTATGGGCGTTCCTGGAAGAAGGTATTTGCATCGATCGAAGAGACGCCAATCGGTTCTGCATCAATTGCGCAGGTACATAGAGCAGTCTTAAAGTCAGGAGAAGAGGTTGTCGTTAAGATCCAGAGAAAAGGCATTTATGAGATGATGGCGAGGGACATTGAGTTTATCCGTAAAGCAATCAAGCTGATGCCACCGATCAGTCTGAAAGGAATGGCTGATTTTGATCTTGTGCTTGACGAACTCTGGTCAGTGACAAGAGATGAGATGAATTTCCTGACCGAAGCATCGAATATCGAAGAATTTGCCAGAAGAAATAAAGATGTCAATTTCGTCCAGACACCGGTTCTGTATCAACAATATACAACCGTGCATGTGCTTGTGATGGAATACATTGACGGCTGTGGAATTGATGAGAAGGAGAAACTTCTTGAAGATGGCTATGACCTGAAAGAAATCGGAAGCAAACTTGTAGATAACTATATTAAGCAAGTAATGGATGATGGGTTCTTCCACGCTGATCCGCATTCTGGAAATGTAAAGATCCGTGATGGAAAGATTGTCTGGATTGATATGGGTATGATGGGACGACTGACAGAGCATGACCGTGAGATGATCACGCTTGCGATCGAAGGCGTTGCACTGAATGATGTTGGTCTGATCCTAAAGGCGGTTCTTGGACTGGGTGAATTCAAAGAACGACCGGAGCAGAGAAAACTTTATGAAGACATTGAAGGATTGCTTTTGAAATACGGAAGTACCGATATGGGCAAGATTAATGTGGCAGAGGTCATGACGGATCTGATGGAAGTCATGAAAGAAAATAAGATCATGATGCCACATGGACTGACGATGCTTGCCAGAGGACTTACGCATATGGAAGGTGTACTTTCCAATATCGCACCGGATATCAATATGGTGGAGATTGCCAGAGCAAGACTTGCTGCGGATTTTCTTCACAATTTTAACTTTAAGAAGGAATTGAAGAACACAGGAAGAAGCCTTTTGAAATCTGTGCGGAAGATGATTGACCTTCCATCCATGACAACGGACTTAATGGATGAATTCATGAAAGGTCAGTCAAAAGTAAACCTGGATCTGCGTGTGTCAAAGGATCTGGCATTTCTTTTAAGACGACTTGTAAGGAATATTGTTATGGGTCTGTGGGTCATGGCACTTCTGATCAGTTCAAGTATTATCTGTACAACGGATATGACACCGAAGTTTATGGGAATCCCGGCACTTGGTGCGTTCGGATATCTGATGGCAGTGGTGATTATGATCTATGTATTTGTGAAACATATTTTCTCGAGGAAGTAAAAAAAGAATAGAAAGCAAAGGAAAAGAGAGATGAAATTTTCGTCTCTCTTTTTTATATATTAGGAAAGTCCTTTCCTAATATATAAAAAACGCTCCGCTCAGG
>OGCO01005755.1_pt1 | contig 11722 bp, 8 predicted proteins | sample 1570171 | NCBI WGS metagenome assembly OGCO01 (sample SAMEA4370583, study PRJEB24528) | human gut metagenome | reverse complement strand
GGCGATGGCCTGAGCGCCGCCGACCGCGTACACCTCGTCCACGCCGAGGATGGCGCAGGTGGCGAGGATGGTCTTGTCCGGCAGGCCGTCGGAGTTGCTGCGGCTCGGCGGGGTGGCGATGGCCAGCGATTCGACGCCTGCGGCCTGCGCCGGCACCACGTTCATGATGACGGAGCTCGGGTAGACGGCCTTGCCTCCCGGCACGTACAGGCCGACGCGCTGCACCGGAATCCAACGTTCGGCGACGCGCGCGCCTTCGGCCAGGTCGGTGTGGAACGGGGCCGGCACCTGGGATGCGGATACGGCGCGGCAGCGGCGCACGGATTCCTCGATGGCGGCGCGCACTTCCGGATCGAGCTCGTCGACGGCGGCCTTCATGGCCTCGACCGGCACACGCAGATGCTCGGGACGGATATGGTCGAACTTCTCTGCGAAGTCGCGCAGGGCCGCAGCGCCGCGGGCCTTCACATCATCGAGGATCGGCTGTACGAGCTCAGTGGCCTCGTTGGTGCCCATCTCGGCGCGGGGCATGGCTTCCAGCATTTCAGCTCGGGTCAGCTTCTTGCCGCGCAGGTCAATGATTCGCATATAGTTTTCTTCGCTCATAACGCCCCATGGTAACAACGCCAAGTCACGAGAACGTCCCGTCGTCTCACATTCAGCCGCATTGTGAGACACGCAGGTCCGCCGTTTTCCATACCATGACGATTTCCGCGAAAAATATATGCCGGTCGACGCCATTCAGCGTCGGCCGGCAATCAAAAACCTGTTCAGGTCAAACCGTTCAAGTCAAACCGCTCAGGCCAACGGAAGCGAGCTCGGTCCGAAGAGAATCTTGATTTCGGCGAACAGCGACGTGTCGCGTTTGACGCGGAACCGGTCGCCGAACGTCAGCACCTTGGCGTTGCCTTTGTCGTCCATCAACGCCAGTTTCACCTCGCACGGGCCGGGATGGCTGGTCAGAATCTGCCCGAGCCGCCGCACATGCGACTGGTCAAGCGCGATCGGCGGCAGCACAATCGTCAGCGGACGTTCATCCTGCGCCTCCAACGTCGGTACGGTGAATTCGGTGGCGCGCATGCTCACTGTCTCATCGCGCTTCTCCACCTGGCCGCGGATCTGTACCACGGTGTCGACGGCGAGCTCGGGCGCGGCGGCCTCGTACACCTTGCCGAAGAACATGCATTGGATGGAGCTTTCCAGATCCTCGACGGTTACGATGGCCCACGGATTGCCCTTTTTCGACACGCGGCGGTCCACGTTCGTGATCAGGCCCGCGATCGTCACCTGCTGGCCGTCCGGCATGCTTCCCGCGCGGTCGATCAGGTGCGCTATCGACATTTCGCGCAACGACACCAGAATCGACTGCATGCCGCTCAACGGATGGTCGGACACGTACAGGCCAAGCATCTCACGTTCGAAGTTGAGCTTGGTTTTCTTGTCCCACTCCTCCACGTCGGGCACCTGCACCATGGCGTCTCCCATGGCGGAATCGTTCTCTTTGGAATCGTCCAGGTCGGCGAACAGGTCGAACTGGCCTTCCGCCTGCTTGCGTTTCAGGCCGACGACCGAATTGATGGCCGTTTCGTGGATGGTGAACAGCGCACGACGGTTCGGGTCGATCGAGTCGAACGCGCCGGCCTTGATCAGCGATTCCACCAATCGCCTGTTCAGCGCCTCCAACGGCACGCGTTTGATGAAATCGGTGAAGTTCACGTACTTGCCGTGGCCGTTCTCACGTTCCGCGATGATCGCATCGACCGCGTTCTTGCCGACGTTGCGGATGGCGCCGAGGCCGAATCGCACGACGTCGCCGACTGCCGAATACTCATACACCGACTCGTTCACGTCCGGAGAAAGCACCTGGATGCCCATGCGTCGCGCCTCGCCCAGGTACAGCGCGGTCTTGTCTTTGTTCGTGCTGGCGCCTTGCAGCAGGGCGGCCATGAACTCCACCGGATAATGCGTTTTCAGATACGCGGTCCAGTAGGAAATCAAACCGTATGCGGCCGAATGCGCCTTGTTGAACGCGTAGCCGGAGAACGGCACGAGGATGTCCCACACGGCCTGCGCGGCCTCTTCGGAATATCCATGCTCCTTCATGCCGGCGAAGAACGGAATCTTCTCCTTGGCCAGCACTTCCGGCTTCTTCTTGCCCATCGCTCGACGCAGCACGTCTGCCTTGCCCAGCGAATAGCCGGCGAGAATTCGCGCCGCGGACTGCACCTGCTCCTGGTAGACGATCAGACCGTAGGTCTCGTCGAGCACTTCCTTAAGCGGTTCGGCCACTTCGGGGTGGATTGGCGTAATCTTCTGCAGACCGTTCTTGCGCTTCGCATAGTTGGTGTGCGAATCCATATCCATCGGACCTGGACGGTACAGCGCGATCAGTGCGGAAATATCGTTGAAGTTGTTCGGCTTCAACGTTTTCAGCAGCGAGCGCATGCCGTCGGAATCGAGCTGGAACACGCCGAGCGTGTCGCCACGGGACAGCAGGTCGTAGGTGGGGCGGTCGTCCAGCGGAATCTTCGTATGGTCGATGCGTTCCTTGCCGTTCGCCTCGATGTTGTTCAGGGTGTCTCGGATCACCGTCAAGTTGGAAAGTCCGAGGAAGTCCATCTTGACCAGACCGAGCGTTTCGCACGTATGGTATTCGAGCGTGGTGGTGACGGTGCCGTCGGTACGTTCCAGCAGCGGCGACGTGTTGGTGATCGGCTCGCTGCCCATGATGGTGGCGCAGGCGTGCACACCGGTCTGACGAATCAGACCTTCGATGCCCATCGCCTCGTCCGTGATGCGTTTCGCGTCCGGGTCGGAATCGTACAGTTCGCGGAATTCGCGTGCTTCCGCGTATCGTTTCGCGCTTGGGTCGAAGATGTCGTGCAGCGGGATGTCCTTGCCGCCGGTCTGTGCGGGAGGCAGGGCTTTGGTGATCTTGTCTCCGACTGAGAAGTCGTATCCCATGATGCGGGCGGAGTCCTTCAGCGCCTGCTTGGTTTTGATGGTGCCGTAGATCACGCACTGCGCCACTTTGTCACGTCCGTATTTCTCGCCCACGTAGTCGAGCACGCGTCCACGACCGTCCGGGTCGAAGTCGACGTCGATATCAGGCAGTGAGACACGTTCCGGGTTGAGGAATCGTTCGAAGATCAGACCGTGTTCAAGCGGATCAAGTTCGGTGATGCCCATCGCATACGCGACCATGGCGCCTGCGGCGGAGCCACGGCCCGGCCCCACCATCACGCCGTGGGCCTTCGCCCAGTTGATGTAGTCGGCCACGACGAGGAAGTAGCCGCAGAACTGCATCTGGCAGATCACGCCGCATTCGTAGTCGGCCTGCCGCAGCACTTCGAGCGACGGCTTGCCGTTGTACCGGCGTTCCAGGCCTTCCTCGACCTTCTTCAGGAACAGCGACGTCTCGTCCCAGCCTTCCGGACAGTCGAATTGCGGCATGAACGCGCCGTCTTCATGATCGTCGAACATGACGTTGCAGCGTTCGGCGATCTCCAACGTGTTGTCGCACGCTTCGGGAAGGTCTTTGAACAGTTCGCGCATTTCCTCGGCGGATTTGATGTAGTAGCCGGTGCCGTCGAATTTGAATCGGCCCGGCTCGTCCAGCGTGGAGCCGGAGTTGATGCACAGCATGGCGTCCTGCGCGCCGGCGTCTTCGGCACGCGTGTAATGGGAATCGTTGGTGGCCAGCAGCGGCGCGTTGAGCTTTTTTGCGATGTCGAGCAGCCCGTCGGTCACTTGCTTTTCGATTTTCAGGCCGTGGTCCATGAATTCGATGTAGAAATTATCGCGGCCGAAAATGTCTTGGAATTCGCCGGCGGCACGCAACGCGTCATCGAACTGGCCCAGGCGCAGACGAGTCTGGATGATGCCCGACGGGCAGCCGGACGAGGCGATGATGCCTTTCGAATATTTGGCGAGGATTTCCTTATCCATACGCGGATAGCGCATGACTCGGCCTTCAAGGTTCGCGTCGGTGGAGGCTTTCATGAGGTTGACGAGGCCTTCGTCGTTTTCTGCCCACATGGTCAGGTGGGTGATGACACCGCCGCCGGACACATCATCCGGGTTACGGCGGCGATGCAGCGGATCCAGATCCGGATTCCAGTTGGTGTCCCAGCTCACACGGGTGGGGTCCTGACGTGCGGTTTCCGGCGTCACATAGGCTTCGATGCCGATGATCGGCTTGATGCCGGCGTTGACCGCGGCGCTCCACATCTCATACGCGCCATGCATGTTGCCGTGGTCGGTGATGCCGACGGCCGGCATGCCCAGTTCCTTGGCGCGCTTGACCAGATCCGGTATTTTCGATGCGCCGTCGAGCAGCGAATAATGCGTGTGATTATGCAGTTGCACGAAATTTGCGGAAGTAGCCATGCGTTCCAATTTAGCTGGGCTTCATGACGGCGTGGAGTCGTTTCTGGCCGTCCGGCCACACTTTTATAGGGACTGGTCGGCGTGCCGTGCGCGCATCACGTCAAGCGCATGCTGCAGGTCGGCGGGATAGTGCGATTTCACCGTGGTCCACACGTGCGTACGCGGATGGCGGAATTCCAATTGCATGGCGTGCAGCCATTGCCGTTCAAGGCCAAGCGCCTCGCTCAGCTGCGGATTCGCGCCGTACATGGCGTCCCCCGCCAACGGATGCCCGATGGATGAGAAATGCACGCGGATCTGATGGGTGCGGCCGGTTTCCAGGTTCACGGATACGAGCGTGGCTTCGCCGAAACGTTCCATCACGTCCCAATGCGTGATGGCCTCTTTGCCGGCCGGTGTCACGCAGAAGCGGAAGTCGGAGACTTTGGCGCGTCCGATCGGCGCTTCGATGGTGGCTTTGTCTTCTTTGAGATTGCCCTGCACGAGTGCGTGATATGTTTTGACGACCTCATGTTCGGCGAACTGCCGGCGCATCTCCACGTACGCAAGATCGGACTTGCATACGAGCATCAGTCCCGATGTGCCCACGTCGAGTCGTGACACGATGCCTTGACGACCTGCCGCGCCATATGACGTGATGTGCACTCCCCTGTCGATCAGGCTGCCAAGCACCGTCGGACCGGTCCATCCGACGGATGCGTGCGCGGCGACGCCGACCGGCTTGTCCACCACGACCACATCGTCGTCCTCATAGACGACGGCCATGTCATGGGCGATCGGTTCCGGTTCGGACCGTTCCTCGACGATGTCGAATTCTACGGTTTCGCCTGCCTGCAGGGTCGACGATTTGGAAATGTCCCTGCCGAGCACGCGCGCCTGTCCGCTTTCGATGAGGTCGGCCGCCTTGGCCCGGGAAATGCCAAGCATTTTGGCGACCGCGACGTCGAATCGTTTGCCGACGAGCGCGTCGGGAGCGGGTACGAGACGGCTCATGCTGCTTTCGCCCCGTCGTCGGTTGCGTTCGCATCATCACCAAGCGTCTTGCCGTTGGCCTCGTCAAGGTCCTTTTGGCTGAACGGTTCCCCGAGGAACAGCAGCAGCACCGCCGCAACGCCCGCGAGCATGAGGAAGATGTCCGCCACGTTGCCGATGGACCATCCGTAGTTCAGGAAATCCACGACCTTGCCGTTGAGGAACCCTTCCGCGTAGATGACGCGGTCGATGAGGTTGCCGAACGCTCCTGCGAAGGCGAAGGCGAACAGCACCGTCCATTTCATGGAAATGGTGCGGACGGCAAGTACGACCAACGCCACGCAGGCCGCCATCGCCAGCAGGGAAATCAGCCACGTCATGCCGGAGCCCATGCCGAGCGAGGCGCCTGGATTACGCACCAATGTCAACGAAAGCAGGCCGGGAATCACGCGTATGGTACGGCCATCGGCCAATGCGGACAAAGCCCACATCTTGGTGAGCTGGTCAATCGCGATCGTCGCGATCGCAATACACGCAAAGACGGCCACGCGGTCGCGCAGCCGTCTTTGATCATTCTTCATGATGTCAGACACAGGCTAATCTCAGTCGTTGTTGTCCTGAGGGTCCTGGTCGTAGTTGTTCGTATCGGACACCTGGTTGACGAGCTGGCCGAGGAAGTCGGTGAGTCGTGCACGGTATTCGGTTTCGAACTGCTTGAGGCCCTTGATGTTGCCTTCGATGACCTTGGTCTGGGTCTCGAGGTTGTCGCGGACCTGCTGGGCGTAGTCGTCGGCAGCGGTACGGGTCTTCGAATCGTAGTCGAAGGCGCGCTTCTGCACTTCGGCCTCGTAGTTGTCGGCCTCGGTGTGCTTGTCGGAGAAGTACGTGTCGGCGTCCTGGGTCTTCTGAGCCAGGTAGCCGTCGCCCTCTTCCTGCTTCTGCGCGAAGTAGGCGTCGCCTTCCTGCTGCTTCTGCTCCAGATAAGCGTCGCCATCCTGCTGCTTGCCGGCCAGATAGGCATTGCCTTCCTCGGTCTTCTGCGCAAGGTAGGCGTCGCCCTCCTCGGTCTTCTGGTTCAGGTACGCATCGCCATCCTGCTGCTTCTGTGCCAGATAGGCATCGCCATCCTGGGTCTTGCCGGACAGGTAGTTGTCGGCGTTGGCGCGGGTGTCGGTGGAGTACTGGTCAGCCTCGGAACGAGTGCGGTTGGAGTAGTCGTTGGCGCTGCCGATGATCTCTTCGTACTTGCGCTGGCTTTCCTCGGTGATCTCCTTGGCCTTGGCCTTGCCCTTGTCGACGTACTGGTCGTGCAGCTGCATGGCCAGCGTCAGCATGGCGGTGGCGCGCTCGGGCTCGCTGCTGGCAGCGGCGGCGGCACCAGCGATCTTCTGCAGGCTGCCGGTCTCCGTGCTCGGCTCGACCTTGGCGACCTGCTCGCGCAGCTGGTTCTCGCGCTGCTTGGACTCCTCCAGCTGACGAGCCAGATCGGAGGCCTGCGCGGCCTGCTGCTGCAACGCATCGAGGTGCTTCTTGGCATCGTTGAGCTGCTGCTGGTAGGAGGCGGCCTGCTGCTGCGCTTCCTGCAGACGTCCGCTCATGTCCCTGGCGCTGACGCGGTACTGGTCGCGCTCGTTCTGCACCGCGGCGAGCTGCGCGGCGACATCGGCCTTGCCGGAGGCCTGGGCGGCCTGCGCGGTCAGCTGGTCGATCTGGCCACTGAGGCGATCCACCTGATCCTTGAGCTGCTCGTTCTGCTGGGACAACGCGCGGTTGCTCTCCTCGGCTTCGGTGAGTTTCGCCGCAGCCACCTGAGCCGCCTGATCGTCCTTGCTGGCGACGGGCGCCGCGGACTTGAGCTGCTCGTTTTCGCTCTGCAGTGACTGTACCTGCGCAGTCAACTCGGAAATCTTGGAGCTGAGCTTGGCGACGTCGGGAGGAAGGGACTGCGTCGCCTGGCCACTTGCAACGGCCTGCTTGCCAAGCGCCTCGACGGTTTCCGTCACCTGATCGAGAAAATCGTCAACCTCGTCGACATCATAGCCTTCCTTGAAACGCACGGTCTGGAAGGTATGCTCCCGTATATCTTTAGGCGTCAAAAGAGCCATAAAACTTACACCTCGCTTTGGGCACGATGCCTCGCTGTGTTGGTATCACCTTCCGATGCTAGCACGAACCCTGAAAGAACTCTCGCCGTATGCGTGATTACGGCGCGATTTACACCAATATTCTCAAGGCGACAAGTGCGGTGTACAGCACGATGAAGCTGACGTCCATCGCTATAGGCCCCATCGGTATGGGCCGGATGTAGCGTCGCAGCCAGCGCAACGGCGGCTCGGTGAGCTGGTAGACGACATTGATCAGCGATGCGACGACGCCCTTGGGATACCAACGCGGCGCAAGCACCGACACCCAATCCAGGATCATACGGACGAACAGCACCGTGATATAAGCGTCGATAATCCAGTCAATCACCAGACGCACTATTGTGAACACCATGCCTTCCAGCCTATCAAAACGGCATACAGCTTCATTGCCGTCAGCTGAACGTCAACTGGGCATTACCGCCGCCGCTGTCATGACGACGAATCGTCTACAGCCGCCAATCCGGACGACCGCCGGCAGATCAGTCGGCGAACAGGTCGTGCGCCGAGGACGGCGCCTGCGGCTCCTCCACCTTGATGTTCACCTGGGCTGGGCTGAGCAGGAACACGCGCGGAGTGACACGCTCGATGGACCCGCGCACGCCGAAGACGACGCCCGCGGAAAAGTCCACGATGCGGTACGCCACGGCCTCGGAGACACCGGTCAGGTTGAGCACGACGGGCACGCCGTCGCGGATAGCACGCCCCACCAGCTGCGCGTCCTCGTAGGACTTCGGATGAATCGTGGTGATGCGGCTCACGCGACCCTGGAACGGATTCGACTCACGGCTGGGCGCGGATGTCGGCGACGATGGCGCAGCCTGGGACACCGGAGTGACCGAATGATCGTCGTCGAATCCGGGATCCTCATCCTGGATGTCCATCGGCTCGTCGTCTTCGGCAACATCCGCCATGCCCAGATACTGCATCGCGTTCTTCATAAACCCAGCCATGACTGTTCAGTTCCTTTCGGCTCAGCGCAGAAAATCAGGGATATCGAGGTCGCCCAGGTCACCGGAGGAGACGATATCGTGCTCGGAGGTCTCGTCATCGATCGGCATCGACGCGGGGCCGCCCTTGCGCAGCGCGAAATCCGGCACCTGACGCGCCGCCGGATTGGTGGTGGTCATGGGCGTGTTCGCGGATGGCTGCGTGCGCACGGGGATGCTCGGCGCGACCGGCTGCTGCTGGTCGTGCGCGTGCGTCGGCGTGACGGGGTCCGTGGTGTGGGAAGCCGGGATGGATGCGGCGGTCGTGGCGCCCTTCATCGAGGGTACGTTGGTGTTCTTGGAATCGGCGTCGAAACCGGCCGCGATGACCGTGACGCGGACCTCGTCGCCGTAGGCGTCGTCGAGCGCGAGACCCCAGATGATCTGGGCTTCGGGGTGGATGGCCTTGCGCACCAGCTCGGTGGCCGCGGAGGCCTCCTGCAGCTTGAGGTCGGTCGGGCCGGCGATGTTGATGAGGGCTCCGTGAGCCCCTTCGACGCTGGATTCCAGCAGCGGCGAGCTGATGGCGATCTCGGCGGCCTGCGTGGCGCGGTCCTCGCCCCGCGCGGAGCCGATGCCGAACAGCGCGGTGCCGGCGCCGCGAAGGATGGCGGTGACATCGGAGAAGTCGACATGGATGTACGAGTTCATCGTGATCAGGTCGGTGATGCCCTGCACACCGGCGAGCAGCGCCGAATCGGCGGTCTTGAAGGCGTCGACGATGCCGATCGTGCGGTCGGACAGCTCAAGCAGCCGGTCGTTGGGGATGACGATCAGGGCGTCGACCTCCTTGCGCAGGTTCTCGATGCCCAGATCGGCGGAGGCGGAACGCTGCGGTCCCTCGAACGTGAACGGCCGGGTGACCACGGCGATGGTCAGCGCCCCCTGCTGATGCGCCGCGCGGGCGACGATGGGGCTCGCGCCGGTGCCGGTGCCGCCGCCCTCGCCACAGGTCACGAAGACCATGTCGGCGCCCTTGAGCGCCTCCTCGATGTCGGACTGGTGATCCTGCGCGGCCTTGCTGCCCCGCTCGGGATCGGCGCCGGCACCCAATCCACGGCTTGAAGCGTCATTCAACGAGATCTTCACATCGGCGTCGGAGCGCAGCAAATCCTTGGCATCGGTGTTGATGGCCACGAACTGCACGTTCTGCAGGCCTTCGGCGATCATGCGGTTGACGGCATTACCGCCGGCTCCACCGACACCGACGACTTTGATGTTGGTCCTGTCGTTGAAATTGTCAGTCTGGGCAATCTCGCTCACCATTGTCTCCTGTCACTCACGGTTACGCATAACTCTATCGCAGAACCATTGATTATAAAGCTATTTTCTCGGCGTGTATCAACGTTTTTCCATCTCATTTGCACAAAACGACACACCATGTCCGCATTCGGCCCATGACCCGGATGCCGTCTCAGTATCCGGCGTCCATCGGATCGTCGCCGAACAGCGTCTCGCGCTCCTCGTGCGTGGTGACCCGAGAGTCGAGCCAACCGTACGGCAGATGCACTTTTTTTGCAAAGCGAACACGGCCGCGCGGCTTGTCCTTCACCCGTTCGGGGAAGGTGATGGCGGGATCGAGACGCGAGGTCTCGCGCTCCACGTCGGCGAGGTTCTCGCACTCCATGAACGCTCTGCGCGTCGTCCCTCCGACGGGGAATCCCTTGAGATACCAGGCGATGTGCTTGCGCAGGTCGTGCACGGCCATGCGCTCGTCACCGTCATAGAACTCGACGAGCAGCCGGGCGTGGCGCATGATCACGTCGCATACGGCCCCCAGCGTAGGGTTGACGCGCTCGTCGCTGCCCGCGAAGGCGTTCCTGATATCGGCGAACAGCCACGGCCGGCCCTGGCATCCGCGCCCGATGGCGACCCCGGCGCATCCCGTCTCGCGGACCATCTCCAGGGCGTCGTCGGCGCCCCAGATGTCGCCGTTGCCGAACACCGGGATGTCCAGCGCGCCGACCAGTTCGCCTATGCGGCTCCAGTCCGAATGGCCGCCATAGTATTCCGCCGTGGTGCGGGCGTGCAGCGTGACGGCCGCGCACCCCTCCTCCTGCGCGATGTGGCCGGCTTCCATGAACGTCTCATGGCTGTGATCGATGCCGACGCGGATCTTGGCGGTAACGGGGATGTTCGCCGCCGAGCACACCTTCACCACGCGCTGAATGATCTCGCGGAACAGGTCGGTCTTCCACGGCAGCGCGGACCCGCCGCCACGACGGGTGACCTTGGGAACCGGGCAGCCGAAGTTCAGGTCCACATGGTCGGCCATGTCCTCATCGACGACGATGCGCGCGGCCTGCTCGACGATAGCCGGGTTCACGCCATACAGCTGCAGCGACCGGATGCGCTCGCTCGGCGCGAACCGGCACAGGCGCAGCGCCTTCGGATTGCGGGCGACCAACGCGCGCGCCGTAATCATCTCGGCCACGTACAGGCCGTCCGGGCCGTATTCCTCACACAGCACGCGGAACGGCCAGTTCGTGACGCCCGCCATCGGGGAGAGCACCACCGGCGTCGGCACGTGGATCGGCCCGAGATCGACTGGCGCCATCGTGACCGGTTCCTTCCCGGCCGGTGCGTCGGTGCGCGGGTCGAGCACGTCGGTCTCATGCGCGTCGACGGCGATGGTCTGTTCAACGGTGTCTGTCACGGCTCTCCCCCACGAATCGGCACGGCTCATGCCATACATGTCTTGAATGTACAAGAGCCCCCTTGGTGAAAAGGGGGCTGTCCGAATGATGTTCAGCACCCGGCCCGGTGTGGTCGGGCCGGGTATCGATCAGTACAGGCCACCGGCCTCGGCGACCTTGACCGGGGCGGACTCGTCCACGCCGGTCTCCTTGGCGACGTCGGTGCCGCCGTCGGCGGCCTTGGTGCCGGTGATGCTGACGGGGCCCTCGGGGTAACGCACGCGCTTCTCGGACACGCGGGCGGCCACGTAGTCGGCGACCTTGTCGAGCGCGACGCGCTCCTGCTGCATCGTGTCACGTTCGCGGATGGTGACGGCCTGGTCGTCGATCGTGTCGAAATCGACGGTGATGCACAGCGGCGTTCCGATCTCGTCCTCACGACGGTAACGGCGGCCGATGGCACCGGCCTCGTCGTAGTCGATCATCCACTCGTGCTGACGCAGGTCGGCGGCCAGATCGTGGGCGATGGACTGCAGCTCGGGCTTCTTGCTCAGCGGCAGCACGGCGGCCTTGACCGGGGCCAGACGCGGGTCGA
>OGCO01005749.1_pt1 | contig 11729 bp, 12 predicted proteins | sample 1570171 | NCBI WGS metagenome assembly OGCO01 (sample SAMEA4370583, study PRJEB24528) | human gut metagenome | reverse complement strand
GGCCCCGCACCTCGCCGTTGACGATGACCTGACTGCCCACGTCACTGCTGGGCTTGAGCAGGATGGGGTTCATCCGCACATCCGGCTCGATGCCTGCGGCCTGCGCCTGCACCACCTGTGCCCGGCCCATTTCCAGCCCATCCCGGGTGACAAAGCTGTTCAGCGCCATGTTCTGGCTCTTGAAGGGAGCCACGCGGTAACCGTCCTGCGCAAAAATGCGGCAGAGGGCGGCGCACAGCAGGCTTTTGCCTGCACCGCTCATGGTTCCCTGCACCATAATGCACTTTGCCTTGCTCATTCCAGCACCTCCGCAAGAAGTTTCAAAAGCTGTTCGTTTTCAGGCCCGGTGCGCACGGCGGTGCGGTACCAGCCGGGGCCCAGCCCGGGGTAGTTCGCACAGCTGCGCAGCACAGCGCCCCTTTGCCGCAGGGCTTCTCCCAGCGTCTCCGGGGCCTGAAACAGCAGGTAATTTGCCCTGCCGTCCAGCACTCGCAGGCCCAGCGCCCGCAGACCGGCTGTCAGGCGGGGCCGCTGTTCGGCAATGAGGGCCCGGACCTTTTCCACATACGCCGTCTCCTCCAACGCGGCAAGCCCCGCCGCCTGCGCCAGACTGGACACGCCCCAGGGCTGGCCGCAGGCCTGCATCTGTTCCAGCAGCGCCGTGTCGGCACTCAGGGCATAGCCCAGCCGCACGCCCGCCATGCCGTAGAGCTTGGTGAAGGCTTTCAGGATGACCAGATCTCCCTCCCCCAGCAGGCCTTTTGCCGTGTGCAGGGCATGGTCGGGCAGGAAATCGAGGAAGCATTCGTCCACCACCAGCAAGGTGCCGCACGCCGCGCAGCGATGGAGGATTTGTTCCACCAGCGGCAGGGTCGTCAGCTGGCCGGTGGGATTGTTGGGCTGGCAGAGGAACACCATGTCCACCCCCGGACGGATGGCCGCACAGAACGCATCCGTAACCGCAAAGTCCTCCTGCTCCCGCAAAAAGAAGCGTTTCACCGTGCAGCCGACACTTTCCAAAGCAGTGGCATACTCCGCAAAGGTGGGGGCGGTGACCAGCGCCCGGCGGGGCTTTTTTGCCCAGACCAGCCGGAAGATGAGGTCTGCCGCCCCATTGCCGCAGAGGATCTGCTCCGCCGGCATGCCCTCATGGAGCGCCAGCTTTGCCCGCAGCTCCCGGCACAGGGGGTCAGGGTAGCGGTCGGCCGTGGGCAATGCCGCCGTGATGGCCCGGGCCACCCCTTCCGGCAGGCCCAGCGGGCTGACGTTGGCCGAAAAATCCAGCGGGTCCCGCCCGAACTCGGCCCGGTAACCGGCCCAATCGCCGCCATGTACTAGTTGCATGTTCGTTCTCCTTTTCCTGGATGGTTCTGGACCCCAGTTCTTGGCTCCCCCTTTGGGGGAGCTGTCATGCAAGGCATGACTGAGAGGGTGAGGTCGTTACAAAATAGCCCGTATTGCCACGCCCCACGCCAGTGCAAAGGCGCTTGCCACGTACATCATCCGGTTGGCACGCAGGATATCCTCCGGTTCAATGGGACGCAGCGGATCGCCGATGGTGGGCTTGGCGTAGTATTCGCCAAAGTAATAGGCGGGCCCGGCCAGCTGCACCCCCAGCGCACCGGCGCAGGCGCTCTCGGTCTGGGCGCTGTTGGGGCTGGCGTGGTTCCGGCGGTCCCGCCGCCAGATCTTCCACGCCCCTTTTGCGTCATTGCGGGTAAAGGCCGCGGCAGCCACCCACAGCAGGGCGGCAAGGCGGCTGGGAAGGTAATTTGCCGCATCGTCCAGCTTGGCAGGGATGCGGCCAAAGTAGAGGTATTTTTCGTTTTTGTAGCCCAGCATACTGTCCATCGTGTTGATGGCCTTGTAGGTCAGGGCCAGCGGTGCCCCGCCGATGAGCATATAGAGCAGGGGCGCGATCACGCCGTCGCTGGCGTTTTCGGCCACCGTCTCCACAGCGGCTCTGGTCACACCCTCCAGCGTCAGGTCCTGGGTGTCCCGCCCCACGATGCGGCTGACCGCCCTGCGGGCGGCAGGCAGGTCGGGCTTGACCAGTTCCCGGTAGACATTGGTGCTCTCCTGCGCCAGCCCCTTTGCGGCCAGTGCCTGCCCGCACCAGAACATCTGGACGGCCAGCCCCAGCCACGGGCTGATGCAGGCAGCCCCCAGGCAGACCAGGCTCGTCAGCAGAAAGGTACCCACCGGCAGGCAGAAGGCCACAATGGCCCCGCCCAGCAGTTCCCCCTGAGGCGTTTTGGGCAGGCAAGCCCGCAGGCGCTTTTCCAGCGCCGAGATGACCTTGCCCATGTACACCACCGGGTGGGGCAGCCAGGCCGGGTCGCCGAAGAGGCAGTCCAGCACAAAACCGCCGAGTACTGCGTATTCGATCATCGGGCATCCTCCTTTGTGTACTGCACAGTTTTCAGCAGGTGCAGCACCCGCTGCTCCGCCCAATCTCCTGCATCCAGAACGTAACCGCCCGCGTTGGGGGCACACCAATGGTAATAATCCGCATGGGGCAGGGCGTAGCGCTCCATGGCAGCCATCTGGGTGCCGCCGTGGGCCAGAATGACCAGTGTCTCTTCCCCATCGGCAAGGGCCCTGTCCACCAGTGCGGCAAAGGCCCTGCACACCCGCTCCGAAAAGACAGCCTTGGTCTCGCCGTCCGGGCAGGGGCTTTCGCAGTTGGCGTTCACCCAGGCCAGATAATCCGGGTCGTGCTCCATCTCAATGAAATTGCGGCCCTCAAAGCTGCCGAAGCACATCTCCTGCAGGTCTTTCACCTCCACGAGCCTTGCACCCGGGAAAAGCACCTCCGCGGTCTGCCGGGTGCGGCAGAGCGGGGTGATATAGACCGTTTCCGGCCGGAGGTCAGCCTGCCGCAGCTGGGCGCGGCCCGCAGGGCTCAGGGGGATATCCCGCTGGCCCTGATAGCGCTTTTCGGCGTTGTAGGCCGTCAGGCCGTGGCGCAGAAGATAGATCAGCATGGGGGCAGTTCTCCTTTCAATACTGTGGGGATGCCGCAGAACATCTGCACCACGCACCCGGCCCGGGCCGCCAGCAGGCAGGCCAGCCGCCCGGCGGCTTCCCGGGCGGCCCGCTCCCCTGCGTCCATGGGCACCACGCCGCCGCCCACCTCGGTGGCCATCACGATATCATAAGCGGAGAGTTCCTCCGCAAGCTTTTCCAGATCCTCGGCCTCTGCGGCCAGGGCCTGCACCTCCGCAATGCGGGTGCCGGGCAGGCGCTGCGCAAAGGTGCGCTTGCCGCTGTACAGCGGCCCGGTGATAAAGATCATAACAGTCCTCCCCACTGGCAGGCACACAGCGCCGCCAGCATCCACAGCTCGGCTTTCTGCAAAAACCACCCGGCCAGATCGCCGGTGATGCCGCCAAACTGCTTGTTTGAAACAACATGATAGCGTGCAAACACAAGCAACGCCGCCAGCACCAGCGCCCAGCCGCCCAGTGCCAGCAGGGCGGCGCTGAGCAGAGCGGCCAGCACCATCAGCACCCGGCGGACAGTAGTTCGATCCGCCGCCGTGGCAAAGGTGTGGGCAAGGCCGGTGTTCTTTGCCATCGGGAACGATGCCACGGCCAGGCCCGAAAGGGCCCGTTCCAGCACAAGGGCCAGTGTCCAGCACAGGCCCACCCGGGGCGTGAAGTTCACGCAGGCGCAAAGGGCAAGGTAGGCCGCAAAATAACTGCACAGCCGGATCACCGCAAAGGCACCGCAGTGGGGATCTTTGAGGATCTCCAGCTTCTTTTCCCGGTCGCCATAGCTGGAAAGGGCATCACAGGTATCGGCATAGCCATCCAGGTGGATGCCGCCCGTAACCCAGACCGGGATCAGGCAGAACCCCGCCGCTTTTGCGGGCATCGGCAGGGGCAGAGCGCCGCACAGGCACCACAGCCCGCCAATGACCACCCCGATGAGCGGGAAGGCACACATGGCATACCGCATGTTTTTCTGGTTCCATGCGAACTGCGGCACCGGCAGGGCCGAAAACATGGCAAAGGCCACTGCAATGGTCTGCAATCCAATCATTTTTCCACTCCTTTATAATAGACCGGGATGCCGCACACCACCCGCACCACATGGTCGGCCCGGGCGGCAAGGGCATTGTTCACCTGCGCCAGCGCTTTCAGGTAGCGCCCGGTGTCGCCTGCGTAGTCGGCACCGCCGCTGAACACCTCGTTGGAGACCACGATGAGGTGCGCGCATTGTCCGGCCAATTGGTCCAGTCCTTCCAAAATGGCCGAAGCGGCATTTTCTCCCGCCCCGGCGGGGTCGTAGAGCTCGTTGGCGGTCAGGTTGCCCAGATCCTCCAACAGCGCAGTTCCCCGGGCAGGCAGACGGATGTTCTCCAGATGCAGGGGGCACTCCACGGTCTCAAACTGCTTTGCCGCCCGCATCCTCCGGTGCTTTTCCACCCGGGCGGCACACTCGGCATCCCACACCTGCATGGTGGCGATGTAATAGCGCGGAAGCGCGGTTTTCAGCACCAGGCTCTCGGCATACCCGCTTTTACCGCTGGCGGCACCGCCCAATACCAGCGTCAGCATTGGGGGGTGTACGGCGTAATGCCGCCCTCCGTGAAGGAATAGCAATCGCGGTAAACGGCCAGTGCCATATCCCACAGCGGGATGCTTGCCACCGCTCCGGTGCCCTCGCCAAGATGGAGCCCGGCGGTGAGCAGGGGCACTTTGCCCAGCGCTTCCAGCACCAGCCTTGCTGCCGGTTCGGTGGAGCAGTGGCTGGCAAACACGGCCTTTTCTGCGGCGGGGCAGAGCCGCACCGCGCACAGCGCCGCCACCCCGCTGATGAAGCCATCCATCAGCACGGGCAGGCCTTCCAGCGCGCCGCCCAGAAAAACACCGCACAGCCCGGCGATGTCGAACCCGCCCAGCTTGGAAAGCACATCCAGAGGGTCAGCGGCATCGGGCCGATTCCGCGCAATGCCCCGCCGGATGGCATCCAGCTTGCGGGCAAGCCCCGCGTCGGAAAGGCCCGCGCCCCGGCCTGTCATCCGCTCCACGGGCTGACCCAGCAGAACAGCGGCCACGGCGCTGGAGGTGGTGGTGTTGCCAATGCCCATCTCCCCCGTGGCCAGCAGCTGCACCCCCGCCGCCTTCTGCGCCCGGACAAGCCCGATGCCCGCCGCAATGGCATCCACCGCCTGCTGGCGGGTCATGGCAGGGCCGGTGGTGAAATCCGCCGTTCCGGCGGCAATGCGGCAGTTCTGCACTCCGGGCACCGGCTCCCCGGCCATGCCAAGGTCCACAGGCACCACTTCACAGCGGGCCGTTTTTGCCATCTGGCAGACACTGGTGCGCCGGGCGGCAAGATTCTCCGCCACGGTGCGGGTCACGCTCTGGTCCGTCTGGCTGATGCCCTGCGCCACCACGCCGTTGTCCGCGCAGAGGACGAGGACGGCACGCTTGGAGAGATCCAGCGCCGCGCTCCCGGTGAGGGCGGCGGCGGATTCCAGCGTGGTTTCCAGCGCTCCCAGCCCGCCCAGCGGCTTTGCCAGGCTGGCCCAGTGGGCATGAGCCGCCGCGCGGGCGGCCTCGTCCGGCGGGGTGATGCCCTCCAACAGGGTTTTGAGTGTTGCTTCTGTCATAAACTTCCTCGTTTGTTCTGGTAAGATTCTGCCGCGGCCACGAACCGCTCCGGCAGGGGCGTACCCGCCCAGTACAAATGCGGGAACCCCGCATAGAAATGCTCGTTTGCAAAGCCGCAGGCCCACTGCCTGCCATTGGCCTTGGAGGCGGTAAGGGCCGTGCCATTTTCCGTGGAATCCCAGTGGTGGAACTCGTGCACGGGGAACTGTTCCCCGGCCCGGAAGAGCAGGCTGTCCGCCCGCGCCGTAAGGGTGGCGTAGCCAAAGCGGACCAGCCGCCCGACCTTGACTCCCTGCCCGGGCAGGACGCCCGCCATGGGCCAGATGCCCCCCTCAGCGTCTTCCAGCGTCTGGCCGAGGTAGAGGAAGCCTCCGCACTCGGCCACGGTGGGCAGGCCTGCCGCCACAGCCCCCCGGATGCTCTGCCGCATGGAGGTGTTCTCGCTCAGGGCCTGGGCGTGGAGCTCCGGGTAGCCGCCGGGCAGGTACAGCCCGCCGACCCCCTCCGGCAGGGCCGGGTCCCGCACCGGGCTGAACGGGACAGGCTCTGCCCCGGCGGCGGTAAGGGCCTCCAGCGTTTCGGCGTAGGCAAAGCAGAACGCCTCATCCCGCGCCACCGCGATTTTGACACACTGTTTTTTGTGTTCCTGTTTGATCTGCGCTGCTGCCGGGGCAGGCTGCTCACAGAGGGAAAGCAGTTTTTCCCAATGGATATTTTCTTCGGCAGCCTGTGCCAGCAGGGCGATCTTCTGCTGTAAGTCCGCCACTTCCCCGGCCGTGTAAAGGCCCAGATGGCGGCTCCCGATGGCGGCCTCCGGCACCGGGGGCAGGAAGCCCGCTACCGGCAGGCCGGTCTCCGCTTCCAGCATGGGGGCCAGCATCTTGTACAAGCCGGGCTTGCAGTCATTGAGCAAAATGCCCGCTAAATGGCTGGGAGTGCGGAAGCTCTGCAGGCCTTTGATCTGGGCCGCCAAGGTCAGGCTGGCCCCCTTGGGCCGCACCACCAGCAGCACGGGCAGATTCAATGTATCCGCCACCTGCCAGGCGCTGGCCGTGGTGCTGGTACCGCTCAGGCCATCGTAAAAGCCCATGGCTCCCTCACAGACGGCGGCACCGTGGCCCGCTGCGCCGCTGGCGTAGAGGCCGCGCGCCGTCTCCGGGGAGGAAAAGAATAAATCCAAATTGTGGCTCTCCACCCCCAGCACCGCCCGGTGGAACATGGGGTCGATGTAGTCCGGCCCGCACTTGAACGCACAGGGGGCGTACCCCCTGTTTTTCAAAGCTGCCAGCAGGGCGCAGGCGAGAGTGGTCTTGCCGCTGCCGGAGTTCGGCGCGGCCAGCAGGAACTGGATCATACGCTTTTCTCCGCTTCGTCGGCCCGGGTGATGAGGAAAATGGGGTTGTTGGCCATGAGCAGGTGGAGTTTTCCCGCCGCTTTGGCGCGGCTGACAGAGATCTGGCAGACCTCCGCCTGCAGGCCGTGGGCCGTGAGGGCCGCCACCGCAGCAGAGAGCGTCTCCAGCGCAATGGCTGAAATGCAGATGCGGGCCGCCGGGTTGCGGGCCAGCGCAGCCTCCACCACCGCTGCCATATTCCCCTTGGTGCCGCCGATGAAAACGGCATCCGGAGCGGGCAGGTTTTCCAGCGCGGCGGGGGCGGTGCCCTCCACCAACGTCAGGTTGCGGACCGCGAATTTTTCTTTGTTCTGGCGGATGAGGGCACAGGCCTCCGGGTCACACTCCACGGCATACACCCGGCCCCGGGGGGCGGCCAAGGCCAGCTCCACGCTGACGCTGCCGGTGCCGGCGCCCACATCCCAGAGCAGCTCCCCGGGCTGGACGCCCAGCTTTGCCAGCACGGCGGCACGGACTTCCTGTTTGGTCATAGGCACTTTGCCCCGTGCAAAGGCTTCGTCCGGCAGGCCCTGGGTACGGCGGGACGGCACCTGGGCCGCCTCCACCAGCAGCACGCTCAGGCTCTCGAAACGGCTGGCGGCCAGCTGGCCCACCGTGCCGGTATAAACTTTCTGCTCCGGGGTCCCCAGGTTCTCGCCCACGGCGGCGGCCAGCTTTCCAAAGCCCTCTGCCGCCAGCTGGGCACAAAGGGTGGCGGGGCTCTCGCTGCCGCCCGTCAAAAAGAACGTAGGCTTGCCCTCCATGCACTCGGCCACCGGGTCGCAGGCGCGGCCATGGGCCGAGACGAGCTTCCAGTCCTGCCAGGGGCGGCCCAGCGCGGCAGAGAGCATCTGCACGCTGGAAAGGCCGGGCAGCACCACAGGCTGATATCCCTGTGCCTGCAGACGCTCCACCAGTGCCGAAGCCCCGGAGTAAAACCCGGTGTCGCCGCTGTACAGGAGCGCGGCGTTCTCACACCCGGAGGCGTGGAGCAGCTCCAATATTTCATCCGGCAGGTAGGCGGCGGCACGGTTCTCCGTGCAGCCAGCAGGCAGGGCCGACAGCAGCCGACGGGCCCCTAAAATCAGGTCCGCTTCCCGCAGGGCCGCATAGCCCTGCACGGTCAGGCTCTCCGGGCAGCCGCTGCCCATCCCGATCAATGTGATCTTCATAGCATTTTCTCCTTGCAGAGGTTCAGAATCTCCTGTGCGGTCTGGCCCTGTTCCGGCGGGCGGCGGAGCACCACGAGCTGGGCCCCGGTGCTTTGCGCGGCCTGCACTTTCTCGGCAAAGCCGCCCGCCGCGCCGCCATCCTTGGTGACGAGCCAGCGAATTTCAAACTGCTGGATCAGTGCTTCGTTCAGCGCCCGGGAGAACGGCCCCTGCATCGCAATGATGTTGCGGTGGGGGACGCCCGCCGCCTCACAGGCCGCAATGCCCTCCTGGGTGGGCAGCACCCGGGGGTAGCACCGATCCGGTGCGATGGGGGAAAAGGCTCCCAGCTCTTTGGCCCCGGTGGTGAGGAGGACATTGCCCTCCGTCCGGGCCAGCTCTTGGGCGGCCTCCGCCGCACTGGAAAACACCAGCGCACCCTCCGGCATCGGGCTGGGGGCCCGGAGCAGGCGGTGGTATTCCACCCCCGCCCGGGCCGCCGCCGCTCGGATATTTTTGGTAGCCTCCACGGCGTAGGGGTGGGTGGCGTCGATACAGAGGTCTGCCCCCTGCAAAAGAGCCGTCATCTCCTCCGGTTCCAGCCGTCCGGCCCGGACGGTGACACCGGGAGCACTTCCCTGCTCCTCCGCCCCGAGGTCCGTCGCCACGCTGACGAGGACATCCGCCCCAAGGGCCCCCAGCTGTTTGGAGAACGCGCGGCCCTCGGTGGTACCACTGAACACGACCGCTCTCATCGCTTGTACCCCCGGGGCGTGACCATCCGGCCAGCCAGCTCACGGGTGGCGGCGTTGCCGATGAAGACGGTGGTGAACATATCCACCGGCGTGTTTTCCAGCTCGGCCCGCGTCAGGACACGTTTTTCCTGCCCTTCCCGGCCAATGTTGCGGACGATGCCGCAGACCGTCTCCGGCGTTTTCCCGTTGGCCAGTAAAATGCGGACCGCTTTTTGCAGGTAATCCGGGCGGCCCTTGGAAGAGGGGTTATAGAGTGCCAGCGCAAAATCGCCCCTGGCGGCACAGGCCAGCCGCGTCTCGATGACTTCCCACGGGGTGAGCCGGTCCGAAAGAGAGATGACGCAGAAATCGTGGGCCAGCGGGGCTCCCAGCACGGCTCCGCCGGAGAGGGCCGCCGTCAGCCCGGGCACCACCTCCACGGTGACATCCGGGTAGCCCTGCGCCAGCTCCAGCAGCGGGCTGGCCATGCCGTACACGCCGGCATCGCCGGAGCAGACCAGCGCCACAGCCCGCCCTGCCCGCGCCGTTTCCAGCGCCCAGCGGCAGCGGTCGAGCTCTTTGGTCATGCCGGTGGAATAGGTTTCTTTTTCCGGGAAAAGGGGGCGCACAAGGTCCAGATAGACCGTATAGCCGCACAGCACCTCGGCCTGCTGCAAGGCGCTCTGCGCCTGCGCGGTCAAAAACCGCGCGCCGCCCGGGCCAAGGCCCACGACGAAAACAATGTTATGGTTCTGCATCCTTCCAACTCCAATCCGGGGCAAATGGTTTTGCGGCCAGCGCCAGCGTGACGCCGCCGCCCGCCTGTTTGGGCACCTGCAGCGGCCCGTCCGCCGCGCAGACGGCAGCCCTCTCACAGACATTGTCCACCCCGGTCACACTGCGGACAAAGGCCGAGGGGGTAAAATGGCCCTCCACGGCCTCCAGCTGCCGGGCCGTATAAAAAGTGATGGGCCAGCCGTGGGCGGCACAGAATGCCGCCAAGCCGGGCTCGTCCTGTTTTAAATCAATGCTGGCCGCACTGCGGATGCCCGCCGAGGCAAGGCCATGGGCGGCACAAAAAGCCGCAAAGGCCGCTTCCAGCTGGTCAGCTGTGGTTCCCCGCTTGCAGCCCACGCCCAGCACCCCGATACGGGGTACCAGATGCAGCGCTTCCGGGGCTGTTTTTCCCGGGGTGAGGGTCAGGGCAAAATCCGCCGCTTCTCCTGCCCCAGCCAACGCCACCCCGGCGGGCGGGGTGCCCTGCACGGGCCAGTCCGATGCCAGCCGGACGGTGTGCCCGGCCAGCAGCGCCCCGCTGACCAGCTTGATCCGCTCCGGCTCCAGCACGGCGCAGCCCTGGGCTTTGGCCCACTCATCCACGGCGAACACGCCATTGGCATCGGTGGCCGTCGTGATGACCGGGATGGCCCCGCAGGCTTCCGCCAGTGCCCGGGCCAGCGCGTTGGCCCCGCCCAGGTGGCCGGAGAGCAGCGGCACGGCAAACCGGCCGCACTCGTCCAGCACGACAACGGCAGGGTCGGTGGCTTTGCTCTTGCAGTGGGGCGCAATGGCCCGCACGGCGATGCCAGCAGCCCCCACAAAAATCAGGGCGTCCGCTTGTGCAAACTGCGTACCAGTCCACTCCGCCAGCCGGACGCCGCCCGCGCCGCAGCGGGAAACGCTGCCGGGCAGTGCCCGGGCCAGCCGGTGAGCCAGAGCCATGCCTTTTTCTGTAAAGGCCAGATAGGCGCAGCTCATTGCTTTGGCTCCGTGGCGGGGCGGTACTCGGTGGCAAAGGCGGGGTCGTAGAGCTTGCTGCGCTCGTACCGGGTGCCCAGGAAATCGCCTACCACGATGAGGGCCGTTTTGGTGATGCCCGCCGCCTTGGTGCTCTCGGCCAGAGAACCCACGGTGCACCGCACCACCCGCTGCTCCGGCCAGGTGGCCTTATAGACCACCGCCGCCGGGGTATCTGCCGTGTAGGCCCCGCCGGCCAGCAGAGCCTCCTGCACCTTTGCCACCAGACCGATGGACAGGAAGATGACCATGGTGGCCCCGTGGGCGGCGAGGGATTGCAGCTTTTCTTTTTCCGGCACCGGGGTGCGGCCCTCCATCCGGGTGATGATGACGGTCTGGCTGACAGTGGGCAGAGTGTACTCCGCACAGAGGGCCGCCGCCGCGCCGCAGAAGCTGGAGACACCGGGGGTGTCGTCATAGGGAAGGCTTTCTGCATCAAGCCTATCCATTTGCTCGCGGATTGCGCCGTAAAGGCACGGGTCACCTGTGTGCAGACGAACTGTTGTTTTGTTGTTCTTTTCGTTCTCGCGCATGACGGAGATCACATCTTCCAGCGTCATTTTGGCGCTGTTATAGATCGTGCAATCTGCTTTAGCGAGCCCCAAAAGTGCAGGGTTGACAAGGCTGCCGGCATAGATGATGCAGTCGGCAGTCTGTAAGAGCGCCGCGCCACGCTGCGTGATGAGATCCGGCGCGCCTGGGCCGGCACCGACAAAATGTACCATGTTTACGACTCCTTCCACTTTTGCAGCAATTTTTCTGCGGTTTCGGTCTGCCCAAGGGGGCCGGTTTGATTGGAAAACAGCACCGCGCCGACTTGAAATGCACCCGCTGCGCGGCGCTCGAGGTGCAGCTGTACAGCGTTTATCAGGCCGTGCATGACAGGCTCGCGCAGACCGTTTTGATCCAAAATATCAAGGCAGGCATCGGTTGTGGCCGCCTGCATCAGCGCTTCGCACACCTCTTTTTTCGCGCCCGCAAGCGCCGCATACGTGCAGAAAAGCTCCGTGCGACAGTCCGCCATGCGGGA
>OGCO01005748.1_pt1 | contig 11731 bp, 8 predicted proteins | sample 1570171 | NCBI WGS metagenome assembly OGCO01 (sample SAMEA4370583, study PRJEB24528) | human gut metagenome | reverse complement strand
TTAATATAGAAGAAGGTAAAATAACTTGTATACTAGGGATAAATGGAGTTGGTAAATCAACAATACTAAAATCTATTGCGGGGCTTATTAAACCCGATAAGGGAGAAATATTAATAGATAATGAAAAGCTAACTTATAAAACTTATAATAAGATTTCTTTTGTACCAGATGTAGATAATCACTTTGCACAATATACAATAAAAGAAAGTTTTGAATTTATGAAACAGTTTTATAAAAATTGGGATGAGGAAAAAGCTTATGAAATGTTAGCATTATTCAATTTAACAGATGATAGAAAAATATCTAAATTATCAAAAGGAAATATAGCTAGAATAAAAATAATATTGGGATTTGCTCAAAATGCAAAATATACATTACTTGATGAGCCTTTCTCAGGAATTGATATTTTTAAAAGAGAAGAGTTCTTAGGGGTAATGACAAAATACATAAATGAAGAACAAAGTATAATACTAACAACTCATGAAATAAGTGAAATAGAAATGATAGCAGATGATGTAATTTTAATAGATGAGGGGAGAGTTTCTTGTATATTTAATGCTGAAGAGCTTCGTACAAGGGATGGAATGTCTATAGTAGATAAAATGAGGGAGGTATATAAAGGTGAATAATATATTAACTTTATATGATATGGAGTTCAAGAGAATATATAAAATATATTTCGCGTTAATAGGAATATTATTTGCTTCAAATATTGGAGCAACTTTATTTAGTATATATTCTGTACCATCAAGAACTTCTGATATGGAAGGAAATCCTATTACTGTGAATGTATTAAAGAGTGAAGAAGGTATTAGATATATATATGAATACTTAATAGGAGATTTAACTTCTATTACTAAAATGGCTGTGGCATTTTCTGTTTTATTGTGTTTATTATATAGTCTTGTTATATGGTATAGAGATTACTTTTCTAAAAGTAAGACTATAGCAACTTTACTTATGCTACCTCAAAAGAGATTTAATATATACATAGCAAAACTTATAACAGTAGTTAGTATGATATTTGGTGTTATATCAGTACAATTTTTATTTTGGTTTATAGATTTAGTTATTATAAAAGCTATATTGAATGTTAATGTAGACGGTTTTACAAATGTATTTGAAACTATACTAGCAAATCAGAATAGATTTTCTAATTTGATATTTATTCAACCTATAGATTTCTTAATGATAGATGTTTTTGGAGTAGTTCTTGCAGTTGTTGTACTATTTACTGGTGTTTTAATTGAGAGAAGTTATAATAAAATAGGTATTGTTTTAGGCGGAGGATATATATTTGCTTCTATCATTTTATATATATCGTTAACTGCACAATATGCACAATATGTAGATATATTACTTAAAGTACAGATAGCATATTATATAGTAATATTTTTAATATCAATTTTAGTTTCAAAAAAATTATTAAATAAAAGGATTGGTTTATAGGAGGTAAAATTATGAATAAAAAAATATCGTTAGTAACTTTAGGATTATCTTTATCTTCTATAGTTATTTTAACTGGAGCTATGATAATTTCACAACCTAAATATACATTAAAAAATATAGTTGGAAAGCAATCAAGTTTAGGTGATGTAGTTGTATATAGCCAAGAGAAGAGGGGTATTTACTCTACTAATAATTTGATATTGTCTAAGGATGAGTATAAATTTAATAGAAATGTAAAGCAAAATCCTGATTTATATAAATATTCAAAGAATTTTAATAAAAATAGGGATATATTTCCAGGGTATATACATGATACAGGTTCCATATATTCGGATGAAAATAGTATAGGATATATAGAGTATATTGATGAGCAATATGGAGAAACTGATATTACGCTATCAACATCTATAAAAGATAAAAATTTAGATACAGGGGAAATTACACAGTTTAAAATAGAAATTCCAAATAGTTTAAAATCTGAAAATAATAATAATCACAAAGGATTAGTAACTAAATATAACGGTGAAGTTTATATTGCTTTGCTTGGAGAACAAGAAAATAATCCTGATATAAAAATGGGTGAAAAAGATGAATTAGAAGACATTGTAGAAATATCTAAGGTTGATTTTAACAATAAAGAAGCTAAATCCGTAAATAAGATTAATTTAAAGGTAGATGATAAATCTAAATATAGATTAGTTTATAATAACCCATTTGTAATTGATAATAGAATATACTTTTATTTAGAAAACCAGGATAAATTAGAAAATAGTTATTATCTAGCTTATTATGATATGGAAAATAATAAATTTGATTACATAGATAATAAAATTAATTTAGAGCTTCCTTTAGAATCATACCAACAAAACGTGGAAGGTGAAAAATTAAATTTATTATCTGATACAGAGAATAAAAGTAAAGTGGATTTAAGTTTATACACTATAGATTTAACAACTGGAAAAATAGTAATTAACAATGAGCAATATAGTATTAAAAAGTTAAATAAAAATATGTGTCTAAATACATTTAGAATTATAGATAATAAGATATACATATTATCAAAGACCTCTAATGCAGATAATATGAACTCAAGACTTGATGGAGAATATACTGATAATGTAATTGTATTAGATAAAAATAGTAAAAGTACTCTATATATAGGCGAATATATGCAAGGGGAAGCTTATAGATCTGAGAGTTATATACTTAAAAACAATGAATTATAAATTAATAAAAGTACTATGATTTTTCATAGTACTTTTATTAATTTCTATAATACTTAATAATTAAAAACTTATAGTAACTTATATATTAAATATTCTTCTAATGCTTATACATGCTTCATATATTTAAAATAGGGGGGTGATATAAGTGAAGAAAGTAAATTTTAATATTAAAGGTGTAATATATGGAGTTATAGTTATGGTATTAATAATTGGTGGCTTTATAGTTATACCTAATATGTTTATGGAACAGTCAAAGCCAGTAGACTATACTATTTTACAAAGAGAAGCTATACCAGAAAAGATACTAGATATGATGGATAAATATGTAAATGAAGAAAGAGCATTAGCCGTTAAGTTAAATAATAAGATTTATGTAGTTGTAACTAGAGGTAATGATAAGAATCACGGTATAGAAATGGATAAAATAGATGTTGTAAAACAAGATGATAAGAATATAATGAGAGTAAAAGTAGTATATAAAGATAAGGAAAAATCATATCCATACATAGTAGTTGAAACTAATTTAAATGAATTACCTGATTCAATAGAATTGAATACATCAGTAGAGGACAATTAATAAAATAAAAAATAATCGAGTTGATTTTATAACAAAAATCAACTCGATTATTTTTTATAGGTAGTTTTATAATACAAAAGCATTTTTTCAATGGTAAATGCAGAAAAAACAATAACCAATATAAGGGTTTTAACATAGCATATATTATCATGAAAAAAAGGGGTGTTATTTTGAGTACTATAGTTCAGAAATATGGTGGGACATCAATGGGGAGTATTGAAAAAATAAAATCCGTTGCCAAAAAAGTAATATTAGAAAAAGAAAAAGGAAATGATGTAGTAGTTGTAGTTTCAGCTATGGGAAAAACAACAAATAAGCTTGTTGATTTAGCTAAAGAAATATCTGTAAATCCTGATAAGAGAGAACTTGATGTACTTTTATCAACAGGAGAACAAATATCAATATCTTTGCTAGCTATTGCAATTCAGTCTTTGGGATATGATGCTATATCTTTTACAGGATACCAAGCTGGTATAAGAACAAAAGGTATTCACTCAAAAAGTGAGATAGAAAGTATTGATATTGATAGGATAAAAGAAAATCTTGAACAAGGCAAAATTGTTATTGTAGCAGGATTTCAAGGAATAAATGAAAATGGAGATATAACAACATTGGGAAGAGGAGGTTCTGATACTACCGCTGTTGCATTAGCTGCATCACTTGGATGTAATTGTATTATATATACTGATGTAGAAGGGATATATCCTGTTGATCCAAAGCTTTATCCAAATGCAAAAAAAATAGATTGCATAGGGTATAAAGAGATGATAGAAATGTCAAGGCTAGGAGCTGGAGTAATGGAAACTACTTCGGTGGAAATAGGTTACAGAAAAAATGTACCTATATATGTAACTTCAAGTAGTAAGGATACTAAGGGAACTTATATAACTGGAAATGAGAGTACTATAAATTGCAAACCTATAATAGGAATTGCTATAGATAATAATACTTCTATATTAACTATAAAAAATATCTTATTAAAATCTAATGACATATCCATAATATTTGACATATTATCCAATGAGAATTTAGAAATTAAAATGATAAATCAAATAGCTTCTGATAATGAAAATACAAACCTTTCTTTTATTGTAAGCAAAGGTGACTTAGGTTGCGTAGATAAGGCAATGTATGAAATAAAGTCAGAATTAAATCATGTAGAAGTTTATAAAGATTTAGATATAAGCACAATATCAGTTGTTGGTAAAGGAATCAATTATGATGTTATAAATAAAATATTTAATATATTTAAGACTAATAATATTGATTTTAAACAAGCATTTACATCTGAATTAAGTATATCTTTTATAGTAGATGACAAATATAAACAAAGCTTTATAGAACTAGTAGTGGACGAGTTTAATTTATAGTATATTGACAATTGATAATGAAGATAATTTTTATATTTATTAATAAAATTTAAAAATAATGGAGGGGTAAAAAATGAAGCGAGTAAACTTAGCTATAGTAGGTGCAACAGGAATGGTTGGAAGAACATTTTTAAAGGTATTAGAAGAAAGAAAGTTTCCAATAAATAATCTATATTTATTTTCATCTGAAAAATCTGCAGGAACAGAGCTAGTTTTTAGAGGCAAAGAATATAAGGTAGAAGCATTAACAGAAGAATCATTTGATAGAGATATAGATATAGCGTTATTTTCAGCAGGGGGAGATGTAAGCAAGAAGTTTGCTCCTATAGCGAGAGACCATGGAGTTATAGTAGTTGATAATAGTAGTGCTTGGAGAATGGAAAATGATGTGCCATTGGTGGTTCCAGAAGTTAATCCTAAAGATGTAGATTGGAATAATGGTATAATAGCAAATCCAAATTGTTCAACAATTCAATCTGTAGTTCCATTAACAAAGCTTCATGAAGCTTTAAAAATAAAAAGAATAGTTTATTCTACTTACCAAGCAGTATCAGGTTCTGGAGTAGGTGGTATAAAAGATTTAGAAAATGGAATTAATGGTGGAGAAAATAAGAAATATCCACATCAAATAGCATACAATTGCCTTCCTCATATAGATGAATTTTTAGATAACGGTTATACAAAAGAAGAAATGAAAATGATTAATGAAACTAAGAAAATATTAAATGATGATAGTATAAGAGTAACAGCTACAACTGTTAGGGTTCCAGTTAAATATGGACATTGTGTATCTATTAACTTAGAATTTGAAAATCCTTTTGAAATGGATCAAATATATAAATTACTTCAAAAAACTGAAGGAGTTAATATAGTTGATGATGTTAAAAATAATGTTTATCCTATGCCTATAGATGTAGAAGGAAAAGATGAAGTTTATGTTGGAAGAATAAGAAGAGATTATAGTGTTGAAAATGGAATAAATATGTGGGTTGTAGCGGATAACATAAGAAAAGGTGCTGCAACAAATACAGTTCAAATAGCTGAATTATTAATAAAAAAATTAAAATAGGGGGATTTCATTATGAAGAAATTATTTGAAGGGTCTGGAGTGGCACTTGTTACACCTTTTAAAGATGGAAAAGTAAACTATGAAAAATTGGGAGAATTAATAGAGTGGCATATAGCAAACAAAACAGATTCGATAATAGTATGTGGTACAACTGGAGAATCTGCAACTATGACTGATGAAGAAAGAAAAACAACTATAAAATTTGTAGTAGATAAAGTTAATAAAAGAATACCTGTTATAGCAGGTAGTGGAAGTAATAATACGGCATATTCAATAGAATTAAGTAAATATTGTCAAGAAGTAGGAGTAGATGGCTTATTAATAGTAACACCATACTATAATAAATCAACTCAAGATGGATTGATAAAACATTATACTACTATAGCTAATAGTGTAGATTTACCAATAATACTTTATAATGTACCTGGAAGAACAGGAGTTAATATAAAACCAAGCACAGTAGAAAAGCTTTCTAAGATTGAAAATATAGTGGCAATAAAAGAAGCGAGTGGAGATATAAGCCAAGTTGCTGAAATAGCTAGATTATGTGGAGAAGACTTTACGATATATAGTGGAAATGATGATCAAATAGTTCCTATATTATCTCTTGGTGGAAGTGGTGTTATATCTGTTTTAGCTAATGTACTACCTAAAGAAACTCATGATATAGTAGAAAAATATTTGGCAGGGGATGTTGTAGAATCGAGAAAATTACAATTAGGTGTAAACGAATTAGTAAGCTCATTGTTTATAGAAGTTAATCCAATACCAGTTAAGGCAGCTATGAACTTGATGGGAATGGAAGCTGGAGAACTTAGACTACCATTAACAAATATAAGTGAACAAAATTTGGAAATATTACGCAATAATATGATGAAGTATGGAATTAAAGTAGATTAATTCAAAATAACAGAGGTGATAAGATGATAAATGTAGTTGTTAGTGGATGTAATGGAGCAATGGGCAGAGTTTTAACTAAGGCTATAGAGGAAATAGAAGATATAACAATAGTTGCTGGGATAGATAAAAATATAAATTCATATAAAAATACCTATCCAGTATATAAATCACCATTATTAGTAAAAGAAGAATGTGATGTTATAATAGATTTTTCAAAGCCATCTAATTTAAGTGGGTTACTTGAATATTCGGTGAACAATAATATTGCGCTTGTGATAGCAACTACTGGATTTAGTGAAGAAGAAGAAAATAAAATAAAAGAAGCATCTAAATTCACAAGAATATTTAAGTCTTCAAATATGTCATTAGGCGTAAATGTATTAATAAAATTATCAAAACAAGCAACTAATACATTGGGTAATATAACTGATATAGAAATAATAGAAAAACATCATAATAAAAAAGTTGATGCACCAAGTGGAACTGCAAAAATGATAGCTAATGCTATAAATAAAGAGTTAGATGATTCAATGGAATTTAATTATGGAAGAAGTGGAAATGACGCAAAGAGAAAAGAAAAAGAAATAGGAATACATGCAATTCGTGGAGGAACAATACCGGGAGAGCATACAGTAATATTTGCAGGACTAGATGAGATTGTAGAGATAAAACACACAGCTTTATCTAAAAAAGTTTTTGCCCAAGGCTCTATAAAAGCAGCACAATATATTTTAAATAAAGAAAATGGATTATATGATATGAACAACTTAATAAATAATAATTAGTAAACTAAGTTGGGTGCTACCTAATGATCAAAATCATTGGGAGGCACTCATTTTTTTGATTTTAAATATTTTATATTTAGAGATTTAATTAATCTAGAATGCATAAAATAAAGCTAATTAACTTAACTATATAAATTTAAATAAATTATTTATATTTAATAATTATTTATAAAAAGTAGGGAAAAATATAAATTAAAATAATATCTAGAGGTGAATAAATGTTAGATTTAGATAAATATAAAGTTAGTATAGAAGATTTAAAGTGTAAAAATGCATTAGACAATATAGATTTCAAGACAACAGAGGAAATAACACCTATAAGAGAAATAATAGGTCAGAATAGAGCTGTTCAAGCTATAGAATTTGGACTAAAAATGAAACAAAAAGGATATAACATATATGTAGCAGGAGCTAGTGGAATAGGAAGAACAAGCTATACCTATAACCTAATTGAAAAGAACTTTAAGTCTAATGACAATTTGAAAGATTGGGTATATGTAAATAACTTTAAAAATACAAATGAACCAATAGCATTATCTTTTAAACCAGGAGGAGGTAAGGCATTTAAAAAGGATATAGAAGATATCGTAGATAAATTAAAAAATGAAGTTCCGAAGATATTCAATTCAAAGGAGTATGAATATCATAGTAGGATACTAATGAGTGAATTAGAAAGCAATATTGAAAATATAATAAAGGAACTAAATGAATTTGCAAGACCAAGGGGATTTAAATTTCAAGTTACAGATAGAGGATTAATGAGTATTCCTATGAAAGAAAATGGAGAACTTATGCAAGATAGTGAACTTGGAACTCTTACTGCAGTTGAAATTCAAAAGATACGAGAAGAAGGACTAAAGTTAAATCAGGATAGTAAAGATTACATAGATAAGATAAAAATGTGTGAAGAATCATACAAGAATAAAATGAAAGACTTAGATAAAACAGTAGGAAAAAGCCTTGTTGGTTTCTATGAGCAATACTTAATTAATAAATACGGAAAAGATGAAAAGATAAAAAAATATATAGAGGATTTAGGCATAGATATAGTAACCAATATAGATAAATTTAAAGAAGATGATGATAATATAATATTCTTAAGAAAAATAATACCAACTGGAGCGGATAAGAGTTATGGTATATATGTTGCAAAACTTGCAAAGCTTCCAGATGAAGTTATAAATAGATCAAGAGAAATATTAAGTGATTTAGAAAAAAATCACATATACAATAGTGTAGCTATAAATAAAGATATTGATAGAGTTTTAGAAACTATAAATAAAGAGAAATACTTTAATAAATATAAAGTTAATTTGTTTATAGATAATAGTGATTGTGATAAGTGTAAGATTATAACAGAGAGTAATCCTACATACTATAACCTTGCTGGATGTGTAGAGTATAAAAATGAAATAGGAGCCTTGACAACAAGTTTTATGGAAATAAAGCCAGGAGCTTTACATAAAGCCAATGGAGGATATTTAATATTAAATGTAAAGGACTTATTATCAAATCCATTTTCTTGGGATTGTCTAAAAAGAACTTTAAAAACAGGAACTATATCTATTGAATCTATAAACAAGCAGTATGGATATCTAGTAACATCTACTTTAAAGCCAGAACCTATAGAATTAGATACAAAAGTTATATTAATTGGAGATAATTATTTTTATAGCATTCTTTATGCACATGAAGAAGACTTTAGAAACTTATTTAAGATAATGGCAGATTTTGATATAGAAATAGATAAGAATGAAGAAAATATATATAAAACAGCTCAATTAATAGCTAATAAGTGTGAAGAAGAAAATTTAAAGCATTTTACTAAAGGGGCTGTAGAAAAGTTGATTGAATACAGCACTAGGGTAAGTGATAGTAAAGATAAGCTTACAGCAAGATTCAATAAAATCTTAGATATAATATATGAAGCAGATGCTATAAGTGATGAAAATCAACCATATATAACCGAAGTGGATGTAAAAAATGCGATAGACCAAAAGAAATATAGAAGTAATAAATATGAAGAAAAACTAAATGAAATGTTTAAAGATGGAACGCTTTTAATAGATATAGATGGCGAAAAGGTGGGACAAATAAATGGACTAGCTGTAATGGGAACTGGAGAGTATTCCTTTGGAAAGCCATCTAAAATAACAGCTTCAACATATAATGGTAGAAGAGGAGTTATAAATATAGAAAGAGAAATAAAACAAAGTGGTAGTATACATGATAAGGGAGTTTTAATTTTAAGTGGATATTTAGGCTCAAGATATGGAAAAGAAAAACCATTATCTATAACTACATCTATAACATTTGAACAAAACTATAATGGAGTTGATGGTGATAGTGCATCTAGTACAGAACTATACGCTATTATATCTAGTATAGCAAATATACCTATAAGGCAATATATAGCTGTAACAGGTTCTGTAAGTCAAAAGGGTGAAATACAACCGATAGGTGGCATAAATGAGAAAATAGAAGGATTCTTTGATGTATGCAAAATAAAAGGATTTACAGGTAATCAAGGGGTTATGATGCCTATACAAAATGTTAAGAATCTTCTTCTTAAAGATGAAGTAGTTGAAGCTATAAAAGAAGGTAAATTTAATATATATGCAATAAAAAGTATAGAAGAAGGATTGGAAATACTTACAGGTAAAAGTATAGAAGAAATAGACAAGTTGGTTAATGAGAATTTAGATAGATATAGAAAATCCTCTAAAGATGAAGAAGATAACGAGGAAAATAAAAATAATAAAGAGAGTAAAGGTAAGGACAAATAATAAAGAAATATATAATATCTTAAAAGTTTAAATCGGTCTGAAATATTATTTTTCAGACCGATTATATATATTAAATCTTTCCTATATACATATTATTTTCTGTAATTACATAATTTAACTGAGCATCGTGATTTTCCTTAGGAATAGAATCAAATACTTGTAAATCAAAAGCTATACCAATAGTTATAGCATCGTCTCTAAGGTGTTCGATAAATCTATCGTAAAATCCACCACCATATCCTAATCTGTAGCAATCTTTATCATAGGCTACTGCGGGAACTATAAGAATATCAATAGCCTCTACATTTAATTCATTAGATGGGTCTTTTTTGGGTTCTCTTATACCGTAAGCTCCTATATTTATACCATCTTTTAAATTAGTAATTTTAAAAGGTATAAGCTTTCTTTCATCTTTTATAATTACAGGAGCTGCAACAGTTTTTCTAAGAGATATAAGTTTAGTAATTAATTGGTCTGTTTTTACTTCATTATTAAAATCTAAATAAAGCATAATAGTATTGGCATCTTTTATACAGTTCATTGAAAGCAATTTTTCTGTTATTTTTTGAGAGTTTGTAGATATAAAATCAGTGTCTTTATTATTTCTATATTCTATAACCTTTTTTCTGAAATCTTTTTTCATAAAATCGCCCCCTTTTTTTATCTGGTATAATATGTATAATATTTATTATCCTAATATAAATCTTAGTATGTTTAAATAAATTAAATCAATAGAAATGATAGTAGTAATAAAAAGAGTAGCTTGTAATATAATATACAGAGTACTATGTAAAGGAGATGCAATCTAATGATATCAAAGAAAAAAGCCATAATATACGGTGTGTTGCTGGTTGTAATTACATTCCTAATTACTTCTACACTAAACATAGCTTTAGGTGGGAAAGTGGTAATCAGTAAAGAAACATATGAAGCATATAAAAAATATAATAAGATGATTGCTTTAGAGGAGTTAGTGAAAGACGATTTTTATCAAAAGACATCAGATGAAAAACTAGTTGATGGTGCAATAAAAGGAATGTTTTCTGGATTAGATGATAAATATTCTCAATATTATACTAAGGCAGAATTTGAGAAATTAAAGGAACAAACGAGTGGTTCGTTTGTAGGGATAGGTGTGTATATAAGCCCAACATCAGATGATGATCATATAACTATAATTGCACCTATAGATGGTTCTCCTGCAGAAAAGAGTGGAATAAAGGCAGGGGATAAGATATTAAAAGTAGATGGTAAAGTTGTATCAGCTCAAAATTCTGATGAAGCTATTACCATGATTAAAGGTAAAAAAGGAACAGAAGTAGAATTAACTATAAAGAGAGGCGAGCAGATACTAGACGTTAATGTAAAAAGAGATGAAATCGTATCTAAAACAGTTGAAGGTAAAGTGTTAGATGATAATATAGGGTACATAAAAATAACATCATTTAGTGAACATACAAATAAAGAGTTTGAAAAAACATTAAATACATTAAAGAAAAGTGATATAAAAGGACTTGTTATAGACCTAAGAGATAATCCAGGAGGATTATTAAATGTATGTAAAGATAT
>OGCO01005746.1_pt1 | contig 11738 bp, 9 predicted proteins | sample 1570171 | NCBI WGS metagenome assembly OGCO01 (sample SAMEA4370583, study PRJEB24528) | human gut metagenome | reverse complement strand
ATGGCAACTTATCTGGTTGGAGCCAGCGTCCTGATTTATGGTATCTTCCAAATTGTAGCCGGAGTGAAGAAGTTTAAAGATTCTAAAGGAAAAGGAATTCTGGCGATTATCTGTGGTGTATTATCAATCGTTGTAAGTATTATAGCCTTTACACATCCGGTATTGACTATGTTCTCGGTTGGATATATGATCGCATTTTCTGTTTTGATGCAGGGAGTCAATATGATTGTACTTGCTGTCAATTTTGGAAAAGCGAGTGAGGAATAAAAAAAGAAAAGCTTCGACAGCAAAATGTAAGGACTCCGGTTTTACTAAAACCGGAGTCCTTTTTGAAGAAGTTCATCGAAAGAGCAAGGTTTTCCCCACAGATATCCCTGACTATAATCAGGATCCATCAGCCGGATCTTTTCCCATTCATCCTCAGTCTCCACACCTTCTATGCAGATTTTTATGTTCAGACGGTGTATCATAGTGCAGAATAGTTTTAAAAGATCATATTCCTTTGCATCTTTTATAGCTTTTGCGGTAAAGGAACGGTCAATTTTAATGATATTCGGACGAAGTTCATTGAGATAATGGAAGTTCGAATAACCGGTTCCGAAATCATCCAGTGCAAGCCGTATGCCGGCTTTTCTTAATTCCTTCAGGAAATGCCGTGCATTGGAATTGTCTTCCAGCAAAGCACTTTCTGTTAATTCCACGATCAATGCTTCCGGAGGAAGTTTGGCATTTTCAAGTGCAGCAAAGATATCCTGTATCACATCAGACTTTTCAATCTGTATCTGTGAAATATTGATGCTGACCTGGAAGTCCGGAATTGTTTCACGGATCTTTTTACATGCCTGTAGAGCTTCCCTTATGATCCAGCGGCCGGCCGGAATGATGAGTCCGCTTTCTTCCAGGATAGGGATAAATTCTGCCGGTGAGATAGTTCCGAACTGTCCGGAAGAAAAACGCATCAAGGTTTCCGCACCAAAAGGCTGTCTGCAGCCTGCTTTCACCAATGGCTGTAAGGCAACAGAGAATCCACGGAAGTCATGTATGACTGCCGCATGAAGGACATCGCTGATATCTTTCAGATGTAAGAACCGTTGATAGTCCTGTTCATTGAAAATGTAATAACGGTTTCTTCCCCGTTTTTTAGCTGTGTTCAATGAAAAATCTGTCCGTTTCATCATTTCATCATATTCGCTTTCCAGAAGATTATAAAATGGGAGAAAGTTCGAGAGGTTTTTTGTTTTGCAGAGCTATTTTTCCGTGTCTTGGATACATGCTGTTATCCATTAAAATTTCCGGTGGAATTCCACCTGCGGAACGGGCCGGAATTTCTCCCTCATGGATACAACAAAATACCACACCTTCCCAAGGAGGGACACTATTTATGGAAACCATTTCCAACGAAGCTCTGGCCGCAGCACGCGCCAAACTGGACGCTGCCGAAAGCCGGCGCGAGAACATCCTGCTTTTTCACATCGCCAACGGCGTGAACATTGAGAGCCGTACCGTCCAGATCGACGAAGGCGTTGTCATCGCCCCGGGAGCCACCATTCTGGCGGGCACCATCCTGCGCGGCAAGACGGTCATCGGCGCAGGCTGCGTCATCGGCCCCAACAGCCTGATCGAGGACAGCACCGTGGACGAGGGCACCACCGTCAACGCCAGCCAGGTCTACGGCAGCCATCTGGGCCCCCACAACAACATCGGCCCCTTCACCCATGTGCGGGTGAACACCGTCACCGATTACGGCGTCCATCTGGGCGCTTACGTGGAGACCAAAAACTCCAACTTTGCCCGCGGCAACACGGTCAGCCACCTGACCTACATCGGCGACAGCGACGTGGGCAAGTACTGCAACTTCGGCTGCGGCACCGTCACCTGCAACTACGACGGCAAGGATAAGTTCCGCACGCAGATCGGCGACTACTGCTTCATCGGCTGCAACACCAACTTGGTGGCCCCGGTCAAGGTAGGCGACGGTGCCTATACCGCTGCAGGCAGCACCATCACCAAGGATGTGCCCGCACAGGCGCTGGGCATCGCCCGCGACCGCCAGACCAACCTCGAAGGCTGGGCTGCCCCCAAGATGGAAGCCTACATCGCCAAAAAGAAGAAGCTGGAGGATGCGCAGGGCAAGTAAGCGTCCGTTCCCATTTTCACCGCCGCACCGCTGGGCCGTGTGGCGGTTTTTTCGCGTTTGACGATATTTCGATTCAAAATGTATATCTTTTTATCCGCGCGTATGATATACTAAGAACTTGCTTTCAAAGCATCATCAAAAAAACAGGAAAAGGCAAATCACGATATGAATGCAACTGACATCTGGCTGATCGCCGGGCTGGGCAACCCGGAGCCCAAATACGACGGCACCCGCCACAACGCCGGGTTCGCCGCGCTGGACTCCCTCGCCGCCAAGTGGGGCATCGCGGTCAGCAAAACCAAATTTCAGGGCCTGTGGGGCCAAGGGGATGTGGACGGCCACAAGGTCGTGCTGCTCAAGCCCCTGACCTACATGAATCTTTCGGGCGACTCCATCGCCCCGCTGGCGGGCTTCTTCAAAATCCCCGCCGACCACGTCATCGTCCTGTGCGACGATATCACCCAGAACCCCGGCAAGCTCCGCATCCGGCCCTCCGGTTCGGCGGGCGGCCACAACGGCCTGAAGAGCATCATCGCCCGCCTCGGCGGCGAGAACTTCCCCCGCATCCGCATCGGCGTCGGAGCCAAGCCCCGCCCGGACTACGATCTGGCCGACTGGGTGCTGGGCAAGTTCCCGCCCGACGATGCCAAGGCCATGGCCGACCGGTATCCCGATTTGGAGGCCGCAGCGAAGCTCATCATGGATGGCAAGCTGGGGCTGGCACAGAGCAAGTATAATGGATGATTGCGCTGCGTTGCAGCGCAATCATCCTCAGCCCACTGCGAAAGGAGGTCCACGATGTACGAATCCCTGCTGAAAAACACGGCAGAGTACCAGAAAATTTCTGCGAGCCTTGCCGCGCCGGGTCCGGCAGCGCTGTTCGGGCTGCCTCCGGCGGGCCGGGCGCTGCTGTATGCAGCGCTGCAAAAAGACCTTGGGCGGGTGCTCTGCATCGTGACGCCCGGCGAGGCTGAGGCCACCCACTTTGCGGATGACCTCAAGGCGCTGGGGCTGACGGCAGCGGTCTTCCCGCCCCGCGACTTCATGCTCCGCCCGGTGGAGGGCGCGGGCCGCGAGTACGAGTACCGGCGGCTGTCGGTGCTGGGCGCACTGGCGGGGGGGCGGCTGAATGCCGTCTGCGTCCCGGCGGAGGCGCTTTTGCAGTACACCGTCCCCCGCGACGAGTTTTTGAAGAACACCCTCACCCTCAAGCCCGGCATGGTCTACAACCGGGAGGCGCTGGTGGAGCGGCTCTTCTCCGCCGGATACGTCCGCCGCAGTCAGGTGGACGGCCCCGGCCAGTTCAGCGTCCGCGGCGACATCGTGGACATTTACGCCCCCGATATGCGCCAGCCCGCCCGTATCGAATACTGGGACGACGAGATCGATTCGCTGGCCTCCTTCGACCTGCTGACCCAGCGGCGGGACGGCGCACTGGAAAAAATTTACCTCTCCCCCGCCCGCGAGGTGCTGTTCGGTAGCACGGCAGACACCGCCGAGGCCCTGCGCGCGGCTCAGAAGAAAGCCCGCGGCAAGCACCGCGCCGCACTGGAAAAGGCCATGGAAGCCGACCTGTCCCAGCTGGACTCCGGCCTGATGCCCGAAGCCATGGACAAATACTATGGTCTCCGCTACCCCGCCCCGGCTACCCTGCTGGACCACCTCGACAGCCCCATCTTCGTGCTGGACGAAGTGGGCGGCATCCGGGACGCTCAGAAGGCCACCGAGTTCCGCCGCAGCGAAGAGCTGACCGGTCTGCTGGAAGAGGGCGTCCTCTGCCCCGATCTGGACGTGCTGTATCAGACCATGGACGACCTCGTCATCGCCGCCCAGAAGCAGAGCACCCTGCTGTGCGAAAACTTCCTGCGCGGCATGAACGAGTTCCAGTTGAAAGCCCTCATCAACACCGAGGCCTTTGCCGCCCCCAACTGGGGCGGTGACATGGCGTCCCTCCGGGAGGACCTCGACCCCCTCATCGCGCAGGGGTATGCGGTCACCCTCTTCGCCGGCACGCCCAAGGGCGCAGCGGCCCTGACCCGCGACCTTGCGGACAAGGGCTACGCCGTCAGCATGAGCCGGGACGTCCGCCCCGCCAAGGGGCTGGTGCAGGTGCTGCCCGGCCACCTGACCGCCGGGTGCACCTTTCCCTTCGCCCGCATGGCGGTCATCTCCTCCCGGCGGCACGGGCTGGACGAAGCCTCCGCCGAAGCGAAGAAGCGGAAAAAGAATAAAAACGCCCTGTCCAGCCTGTCGGACATCAAGCCCGGCGACTATGTGGTGCACCAGAGCCACGGCATCGGCATGTATGCGGGCATCCAGCGGCTGGAAGTGCAGGGTGCCATCAAGGATTACCTCAAGGTGCAGTATTCCGGCTCGGACGTGCTGTATGTGCCCGTCACCCAGCTGGACCTGCTGAGCCGCTACACCGCCCCCGGCGACGAAGAAAAGGTCAAGTTGGCCAAACTGGGCGGTGCCGAGTGGCAGCGCACCCGGGCCAAGGTCAAAAAGGCTACCGAGGAGATGGCGCAGGAGCTCATCGAGCTGTATGCCCGCCGTCGGCAGGCCACCGGCTACGCCTTCCCGCCCGACGGCGACTGGCAGCGGGACTTTGAGACCCGTTTCGACTACGACGAGACGGACGATCAGCTCAACGCCACCGCCGAGATCAAACAGGACATGGAAAAGGGGTACCCCATGGACCGGCTGCTCTGCGGCGACGTGGGCGTGGGCAAGACCGAAGTAGCCCTGCGGGCCGCCTTCAAGTGCGTGATGGGCGGTAAGCAGTGCGCCATTCTGGCCCCCACCACCCTGCTGGCCTGGCAGCACTACAACACCATCCTTTCCCGCATGGAGGCCTTCCCCGTGAAGGTGGAGATGATGTCCCGCTTCCGCACCGCCAAGCAGCAGAAGGAGACCCTCCGGGGCCTGCAGTCCGGCAGCGTGGATATTGTGGTGGGCACCCACCGGCTGCTGTCCAAGGACGTGAAGTTCCACGACCTGGGCCTTGTGATCATCGACGAGGAACAGCGCTTCGGCGTCAAGCACAAGGAAAAGCTCAAGGAGAACTTCATCGGGGTGGACATGCTCACCCTGTCGGCCACTCCCATCCCCCGCACGCTGAACATGGCCATGAGCGGAATCCGGGACCTTTCCACCATCGAGCAGCCGCCCATCGAGCGGCAGCCCGTGGAGACCTTTGTGCTGGAATACAACGACGTCATCCTTGCCGAAGCCATGAAGAAGGAGCTTGCCCGGGGCGGGCAGGTGTACTACCTGCACAACCGGGTGGACAACATCGAAGCCTGCGCCGCCCATGTGAGCAAGCTGGTGCCCGGCGCACGCATCGGCATTGCCCACGGCAAGATGACCGAGGAAGAGCTGAACCCCGTGTGGCAGCATCTGCTGAACGGCGAGATCGATATTCTGGTGTGCACCACCCTCATCGAGACTGGCATCGACGTGCGCAACTGCAACACCCTCATCATCGAGGATGCCGACCGCATGGGCCTTGCCCAGCTGTACCAGATCAGAGGCCGGGTGGGCCGCTCCGGCCGCAAGGCCTATGCCTACTTCACCTTCCGGCGGGACAAGACCCTGACCGATATCGCCCAGAAGCGGCTCTCCGCTATCCGGGAGTTCACGGCCTTCGGCTCCGGCTTCCGCATCGCCATGCGGGATCTGCAGATCCGGGGTGCGGGCAGTCTTCTGGGCCACAGCCAGCACGGCCACATGGAGGCCGTGGGCTACGACCTCTACGTGAAGATGCTGGGGCAGGCCATTGCCCGGGCCAAGGGCGAACCCATCCGGCGGGACAAGAGCGAATGCCTTGTGGACCTGCGGGTGGATGCCTTCATCCCGGAGAAATATATCGCAGACGGCCCGGGCCGCATTGAAGCTTATAAGCGCATTGCCGCCATCCAGACGGCAGAGGATGCCGCCGATGTGCTGGACGAGCTCATCGACCGCTACGGCGACCCGCCGCCCTCGGTGAGCGATCTGGTGAACGTGTCGCTGGTGCGCGTGCAGGCCAGCGCTGTGGGCGTGACCGAAGTGACCCAGAAAAAGGACACCCTCACCCTGCAGCTGGAAAGTCTGGAGCTGCCCATGATCCGGGGCCTGCTGGTGGCCTTCAATGGCCGCGTCACCGCCGGTGCAGGCAACCGGCCCTATCTCTCGGTCACGCTTCAGCCCGACGAAAAGCCGCTGGAGCTGCTGCAAAGCATCCTCAAGGCGATGGCAGAGATCCTTGCCTCCGCCGAGCAAAAATAAACATCATAGGAGCATTACCATGAAAAAGAAACTTCTCGCGCTGATCTGCGCACTTGCACTGGTGTTCAGCCTTGTGGGCTGCACCATTTCCGCCCCGGACACCGTGGGCAGCATCGGTGATTTTGAGATCACCTCCGGCATGTATCTGCTGGCACAGTACGGTGCTTACCAGCAGGCCGCCCAGCTTGCCGGCACCGATCAGGACACCACCGACGTAAAAGCCTTCCTGAAAGAGACCATCACCACCGACTCTGACAGCGGCGAGACCGCAGTTGTGAGCGACTATGTGGCCCAGAAAACGCAGGAAACGCTGGAAACGCTGGCCGCTGTGGATGCCCGCTTCAAGGCGCTGGGCGGTGAGCTGACTGCAGAGCAGCTTTCCACTGCCGACCGTTATGCCCAGCAGATGATGGACCAGTACGGCGACACCTACACCGCCAACGGCATTGGTCTGGAGACCGTCAAGGCATATGAACGTCTGCAGGTGGAGCACACCGCCCTGCTGGATATGGTCTACGGCCCGGACGGCGAGACCCCGGTGGAGGACGACGAGCTGACCAGCCATCTGGACGACAGCATGTATGAGATCTGCTACATCAGCATCCCGCTGTACAATACCAGCACCTACGCCTTTGCGGACGATGACCAGAAGGCCGAGATGCTCAAGCTGGCACAGGCCGCTGCCGACAGTGTCAACGCCGCAGGCGGCGAGACGGTCTCGGATCAGGTGAGTGCCCTGCATGAGGCCGCACAGAATGCCCTGCCGGACATCTACGCTGTGCTGGACGGCAAAACTTCCGACGACAGCGCCAGCGTCCAGACCGAGCTGCTGACCGAGAGCGATGTTGCTTCGGCCTTTACGCAGGACGGTGCTGCCGATGCTCTGCGCAGCCTTTCCTACGGCGAGGCCGCTGCCGTGCAGATCAACAGCAACACCCTGCTCCTGATGGTGCGTGTAGACCCGCTGAGCGTTTCTTCGCTGGACGACCTGCGCAGCCAGATCCTGAGCGATATGAAGGGCGGCGAGCTGGACGACGCACTGGCCGCAGGCGGTGCAGAGCTGGCACACGATCTGGACAGCTCTGCCATGAACAAACTGCCCGCCAAAAAGATCGTGAACAACAGCGCCAACAGCTGAGAGCTGCTGTAACATAAAACTCCCTCAGTCATCGCTGCGCGATGACTGAGGGAGTTTTTTCTTTCACCGCGTCACTTTTGCGAACTCTGCGGCAAGGGCAGCATTCACCGAGCGGACGGCATTGGCATCCGGCTTGATCTCGGCCCGGTCATAGGTAAACAGACCGTTCACCTCATCTTCCACATCCGTCAGCTGGGTGTACACCAGCGCCGAGAGGCCTTTTTTGAGCTGCGGCAGCACCGTGCCCAATTGCAGCTTTTTGCAGCGGGCGGTCAGGTCTGCGCGGCTCTTGGCCGTGCCGTAGCCGTAGGTTTTGCCCGGTGCTTCGTGCCCCGGCATGGGCCATGCAATGCCGCCGTATTCACTCAGGGCCACGGTACGGCTTCCGGGCTTTACATGCAGCGGATAGAAATAGTTGTGGATGGAGCACACATCTCCGCCGCCCTGATCATACCAACCGCTGGCCTCGTCCACAAGGCGGGTATCGTCCAGCGTGCGGATGGCCTGCACTGCCCCGGCCGCATCAAACTGGCCCCAGCCTTCGTTGAAGGGCACCCAGCAGCCGATGCACGGATGGCAGCGCAGGGCTTCCACGGTGGCTTGCAGCTCTTTGCGGTATGTTTCCCGGCTGGATGCTTTTCCGCGGCTCAGCAGGCCCCAGAGCGGCTCTGCGTCGGGCAGGCGGCGCACAAGGGGCTGCAGCACATTGGTCAGGTAGGTGACGAACCACAGGTTGTATCTGCTGCCGCCGTTCACCATGTCCTGCCAGACCACAAGGCCGAGCCTGTCGCAGTGGTAGTACCAGCGCTGCGGCTCGATCTTGGCGTGCTTGCGCAGCAGGTTGAATCCCAGCGCTTTCACCTCGCTCAGCTCCCGCTCCACCGCCGCATCGGAAGGCGGGGTATACAGGCCCTGCGGCCAGTAGCCCTGGTCCAGCAGGCCGTTGAGCAGGATGGGCTTTCCGTTCAGGCAGAAGCGCAGCACGCCCCGCGCATCCGGCTCACAGCTCCACTTGCGCAGGGCAAAGTAGCTGTGCACGGTGTCGAACTGCTCCTCCCCTCCCTGCGTGGTGCCCACGGTCAGGTCATACAAAAACGGGGTATCCGGGCTCCACGGAAAGAAATGTTCCTCCGGGATGTTCAGCGTCACCTCGCCGTCCCGGTCCGCTTCGTCGCTGCCCCAGTCCTCGGCAATGGTCACGCCCCCGGCCCGCACCACGGCCCACAGGTTCACTGCACCGCCGGGCATGGAAGTATGGGCTTTCACGGTCACGGTGCGGGCATCGTAATCCGGCGTGACCGTGAGCGACTGGATGTAGTTTTCCGGCACACGCTCCAGCCAGACCGTCTGCCAGATGCCGCTCTGGGCCGGATAGAACATGCCGCCGGGCTTCAGGGTCTGCTTGCCCCGTGCCTGCGTGCCGCCGTCCGTGGGGTCCTGCACGGCCACCCACAGGCTGTTGCGGCCCGTATCGTTGAGCTGGGCGGTGATATCCAGCGTGAAGGGCCAGTAGCCGCCCCGATGGCCGCCCACCAGATGGCCGTTCACCTGCACCGCACAGGCATCGTCCACCGCGCCGAAGTGCAGCAGCACCCGGCCCCCTTCTCCCGGAGGGGGAGCAAAGGTGCAGTGGTAGTGCAGCCACTGGCCGGGCTGCAGGGTGCGGCCCACGCCGGAGGCCTTTGTCTCCGGCGAGTAGGGCACCAGAATGCTGCCGTCCCACGCAGCGGGGTATTCTGCTGTCTGAGTAATGGCGTATTTCCACAGGCCGTTCAGGTTCTCATAGCTGTCCCGGCGCATAGCCGGGCGAGGATATTCCGGGAGTGGGTGCATGGTTTCACCGCCTTTGATTTGTTGGTTTCATTCTAGCACAGGGCGGGTGGCTTGTATAGACTGAGCAGCAACGATTTGGAATTGTCTCCGCGTTCGCTTTGGACGAGTTGTGGCACACAGCATTTGCTGCGCAAACCGGTCTGCGCCTTGAAAGCCCCACCGGGGCTTTCATGCCCTACGGGTACCGCCGTCCTTTCTGGTACTCTTTTGTGCGTGCAAAAGAGTACATATTCGGCGGTAATGCCTTTTGCAAAAGCCATAGAATCTGCCCCACGCGATTACGCTCTGCACCGGAAGCATTTTCCACATACAAAAAGGCTACTGCACCAAATGGCGCAGCAGCCTTTGCTTTTGTAATGATAAAACAGAAAACCAGAAGTCAGAGCTTACTCTTCGTCCTCATCCTCGTCATCCTCTTCGTCATCATCGTCCTCTTTCGGCTTATAGAAGATGCCGCTCAGGAAGATGCTGATGAAGTACAGCAGCACCATGGGGACGGCCACCATGCACTGAGACACGATATCCGGCGGGGTGACAACGGCCGCGATGAAGAAGATGATCACGATGGCAACGCCGCGCACCTGCTTGAGCAGCTGCGGGTTGATAATGCCCATCTTGGACAGGATGATGGTGATCAGAGGCATCTCAAACACGCAGCCAAAAATGATGAACATGGTCAGACAGAGGTTGACATAGCTCTCGATACTGGTGGTGGTCTGGATGTACTCGGCACCCTCGATGCCGGTGCTGAGGAAACGCAGCATGAAGGGCATCATGAGCTTGTAGGCGAACAGCACACCCACGCAGAACAGGATCAGGCCCAGCAGCATGACCATCTTGAAGAAGAAGCTCTCGCTCCGTTTCAGGCCCGGCTTTGCAAATGCATAGATGTGGTAGAACGCCACCGGCACAGTGACCACCACGCCTGCCAGAATGGAGACGCGGAAATACTGCATCAGCTTTTCCTGCGGGGCAATGGAAACAAACTCGTAATAGTCGCGGCCCATGGCAGTGAGCAGATCGATCAGACGGTCGGCGTATGCCAGCGAGACCACAACACCCACCACGAACACCACCGCGCAGATGATCAGCCTGTTCCGCAGTTCTTTCAGATGGCCGGTCAGCGTCATGCTGCCGTCCTCTGCCATGACTTCGGCTTTTTTCTTTTTGCGCTTAACGTTCGTAGCCACAATTACTCCTCGTCTTCGTCCTTCTTGGAAACCTGCTTCTCGGTCTTCTCCTCGGAATCATCGGAGCCTTCCTCGTCCTCCATGCCCTTCTTGAAGCCGTTGATGGTCTTACCGAACATCTTGCCCAGCTTCGGAAGGTTCTTGGGTCCAAAGATCAGCAGAACGACAACCAGAATGATCAGCAGCTCATTAGTACCAATACGCATAATAAATATCTCCTTTTTCTTGCCGCGCCGCGTGGCGGGCGTATTACAGAATGTATCTGGCAACCGCGGGCGCGGGTGCATCCATCAATAAGTAGGGCAGCTTACACCTTTGCTTCCTCAGCGGGTGCAGCTTCGTCAGCCTCTTCGGCTGCGGCAGGGGCTTCCTGCACAGGCTCAGCCACCGGCTCAGCGGCGGGCTGTGCAGCCTCGGCAGCGGGCTGCTCGGGCTTTTCGGCGGGAGCCTCCACAGTTTCAGCAGGGGCTTCGGCAGGCTGCTCGGGCAGTTCCTCCACAGTGTCCTCGGTCAGGTCGGTGACCTCCTCGGTCTCAGCCAGTTTCTTCGCGGCTTCCTCCTTGCTGGTCTTGCCAATGCCGGTAAAGCTCTTGGTCACGTCCCGCATGCTGCTGTCGATATCCTTTTTGATATCGGTCAGGGGGGCAACAGCCTCCTTCAGGGGAGCCTGAATTTCATTCAGCGGCTCCACCACGTTCTTCTGAATCTCTTCAGAAGCAGCGCCGGTGTATTTCTTCAGCTCGCGGAGCATCTTGCCGATCTTCTTTGCGTAGACAGGCAGCTGGTCCGGGCCGATGAACACAAACGCCACGATGACGATGACGATAAGTTCCCAAAAACCAATTTTCATAAGTAACGTTTCCTTTCCTGTACCAAGGGCATTTCCAAGACCGCCGCACACCACAGCGGTCTGCGCGTTTTTGCCCTTTTTGGCTGGGGTTCGGCGCACTGCGCGCCTTTGTTGCCCTATGTATACCGAAAAGTGGTGTACTGAATGTTAATATATTATTAACATTCTATGAACGAGTGCCCGTTCAGCCTGTTTTAATCAACAAAACGAATTTTCGCTGCTTGTTATTACAGGCTGGATAGGATACAACAGCCCTCTCAGGTCTGCACGCCCTCGAACTGGCTGTTGTAGAGCTTGGCGTAGAAGCCGCCCTGCGCCAGC
>OGCO01005737.1_pt1 | contig 11759 bp, 10 predicted proteins | sample 1570171 | NCBI WGS metagenome assembly OGCO01 (sample SAMEA4370583, study PRJEB24528) | human gut metagenome | reverse complement strand
TCGGGTGGTACACGTTTCAAATGCTACCCGGGTCCCTTTTCAAGTGTTAGCTACATATTTATCGGAGGCATCCGGGCTTTCCAGTATACTGGTGTTGTCCGTGTCTACCCCGCGGGTGGAGGTTCCGGTGTATACTCCGAATGTCATTTGCGGATGTATATCCGGACTGACTTCCGTCACTTCATTCTGCGAGCAACCCATTATCTGTAAGGCAACAAGCAATACCGTTGTAACATTGATAGTTCTCATTTCTCTAATTTTTTAATTACGGTTTATTTTTAATTAATCTGCTATATCTAATCTTCATTGCTTATTCGCTGGTGTATCATTGCAGCGGTACATCGGTATCCACTTCGTTTCCCCAGCCGTCTACATCTATATCGAATCCTGAACCGGATGTGCCGTCAGGTTCTACATCGGGTATCCTGTCGGTTGTCGCTTCCACATAGATAGTAACGACACCTTCACCGTTGTCTTTCTCCGTTACCTGCACATTGTCATAATCGCCCGTAAAAAACGTTTTTCCGTCTACTAACTGCGCTTCTATGTGCAGTTGGTGGCTTTGGGAGAAATCTATACCAAACACGTTGAATGTACCTGTAAGTGTTCCGTTACGGGATGAGTTTTCATCGAACACCGGATTGGTAAGTGCAAACTCCTGCGATATGCTCTGTGCCGACACCTCGCCCGTAGCAAGAAACACAGATTCCGATATACCGTCCAGTCGGCAGACGGCGGAACGGATATTGTTCAGTCCTTTCACGCGGATTAACGTTACTACTTCGGAAGTGCGTTTCTGCGGAATGAGGTGCAGAGTATGGTTTTCGTCGTCTGCCGCAGTTTGGTATGCCGCCTTGCCAGTGGTGGTTGTCCGTGTGTAGTTGCCGAGCATATCTTGTGTCACGGCAAAGTCGGTCACCGTTGCCGCTGCCAGTTTTTCGGGAGGGGCAATGACGGTACGTATGCCTTTCTTTCCCGCTGTCCGTGTTTCCGTCTTTTTGTTGTAGGCTTCCAACGTTTCATACCTGTCACCACCACGGAAAGCGATATTGCTGAAATCCGTAAAGGAGCGGTTAAAAATGATTACGTTATAAACTCCTTGCTGTAACCGCACGGTTTCCTGCGAGTAATTGCCCAACAGGAAGATTTTGGACTCTCCCCCGTCTACCGGATAGAATATGGCGCTAGCGCCGTATGCCGCTTCTTCTGAATTGTTCAGCCCGGACTGGCTCCAATCGACGGTCAGGGTAATTTCAGCCGTATTATAATAAGTGAGTTCACGGCGTTCACAGCCTGCCAGGAGGAACAGCAGATACAGAAACATCCACTTCCGTATCCTGATAAATGCCGGTACAGTCTGTCCGTTGTTTATCAATATCTTTCCGCACTTCATTCCACGCCTCCTTTCTTTATTTTGCAGTTCAATAACCATACCAGTGAGATTTTGGCTTTTGTAGGACCGAACCATGTATAGTTTCCGTTTTCCTGCCACATCAGGGTACGATAGTTGTCCTGGGCGTGGTAGTGCCGATAATTCGTACGTAACAAGCCTATTCCGATATTGAATTCCAAGTGGAGGTTTCGGGTGATACGAGTTGCCCAGCCGTAGCTAAAGCCTGCCGCAATGAAGAATTCGCCCTGATAGCCGCCCTCTTTCCATTGAAGGTCGTATTCGCCACCGCCGGCATATAGTCCGACGAAATGTCCGGTCAGTACTTCACGCTGTTCCCGGCTCTGAGTGCTCCCCAGCCAATATCTTCCTTCCAAGCCTCCCGAAAGGATTTCAAGGCAGTACCGGTTACTTTTGAGTAGCCACCATGGGAACATGTATTCTCCATTCACTGACCAGCGTTTGCCTATCGGTACTTCTATTTCTATATTAGGTATCAGTATGGCGTCGAACAGCATATTAGTTTTCAGGGCAAACAGTGGATGGCGGTGGAATGTGGCTTCCGGCAGTTTCTGCGGATATGGTGTTCTGTATTCGTATCCGGTTTTGCATCCCTCGGCTGATACATGAAGTTGTCGTTGCCGGGATATCTTTGCTACCTTGTTTGTTGGCATGCTGTCGGGTTTTATCCATATCATGCATATAGCGGCATTGCGTAGGTAACGTAACATCCGGTTGTGGATATAGCTATAAGGAATTCCCCCATTCAACTTCTTCAATAGTATCTTGCAATTCTCGGTATCTTTGTGACGGTCGAGTATTTGCAGCACTTCTTCCCGGTTGGGCAGGTGCTCGTCGGCAACAATCATCCGACGCAGTTCTCGCCAGTTCTCTCCTTGCGGGCGGGAATGAATACGGTACTGGTCAAGGTGCGGATATTTCCATACCAAATAGCCTTTTACTGCTATCGAACGTCGGTGTGTGAGCCGTTCGTTATAACTATGGTCACCATCGGGAGAGGCGAAAGAAAGGATGTTTATGGAATCGATTCGTTCGCACAGCCGGCAGTCGGCAAGGATTTCTTCCAAATGGTGCAGCGTCCGGCCATTATCCAGATATCCGCTATCTACTATTGCCTTGTCGAAACGGAAATAGAGCATGAATGGCCTGCCGGAGATGTCTGTTTCTGTCCGTTGCCCTGCATAACCGTAGGAAAGCAGGATGAAAAGCAGCCCGCAACAGACTGCTCCCCGTCTCATGGTTCTTGTCTTTATGTTCATTATGATGTACGGCGGTTTGCAGATTGCCGGTATATGCCCGGTAGCGGACGGTACGATATTTGCCTCTCTCCCCTTGGGAAAAGGTAGTGTGCTGGTTGCAGGGTATCATCCAAAAGAATATCATGTAACACGGCAATAGCTGTTTGTTTGCATACAGGTAGCATGTTATTGTGCTTTTCTTACCGTCTTTTTATTGGGCAGTAGAAGATTCAGGGGGTAAAGTTGGTAATTATTTTTATATTTCCAAAGGAAAATTGATAAATTATCTTCATAACTTCAAACAAAAGTTGATAATCGGTTTTTCATTCCGTCTGATTTTTATAAGGATATCTCTTTTTTTCTGCCATGTCACTATCATTATTTAATTTTATCTGTTAATTTTGCAGAAATAATCACTAAATTAATATAGGTATATATATGGAAAAAGCCAAAGTATATTTTTCAGACTTACGCACCTCTCCCACCTCTAATCTTTTAGACAAGATGGAACGTCTGCTTAAACGTGCAGGCATCGGACAACTTCCTTTGAAAGACAGTTTTACCGCTATCAAGATACATTTCGGAGAACCGGGTAATTTGGCGTATATCCGTCCTAATTATGCCGCACGCATGGCAAACCTGCTCCGCAGTTTCGGAGCCAAACCTTTTCTGACGGATTGCAATACGTTGTATTCCGGACGTCGCTCCAATGCGGTAGACCATTTGCAGAGCGCCATGGAGAACGGTTTCAATCCTATATCCGCCCAATGTCAGGTGATTATTGCCGACGGGCTGAAGGGTACGGATTACAGGGAAATACCGGTAGACGGGGAATACTGCCCTGCTCCCAAGATAGGTACCGCCATTGCCGATGCCGATATCATCATCAGCATGAATCACTTTAAAGGACATGAGCAGGCCGGATTTGGCGGCGCTCTGAAAAATCTTGGAATGGGATGCGCCAGCGTAGGCGGTAAACTGGAATTGCACGCTTCATCGCAGCCCAAGGTGGATATCGAAAACTGCATCGGATGCAATATATGCGTAAAGCATTGCGCCCATGACGCCATACATCTGAACGCCGGACGTAAAGCGGAAATAGACTATGCAAAATGTGTGGGATGCGGACAATGCGTAGCCCTGTGCCAGCATGACGCTGCCGTAGTAAGCGACTGGGATACGTCCGAACGTCTGAACTACAAAATAGCGGAATATTCCGTTGCCGTACTGAAAGACAAGCCGCACTTCCACATCAGTTTCATTATGAACGTATCGCCGGAATGCGATTGCTGGAACCATAATGATGCCGCCATCATTCCCGACCTCGGCATGCTGGCGTCGGCAGACCCCGTAGCGCTGGATAAGGCTTGCGCGGATTTGGTGATTCAGGCTCCCGTACTGCACAGCGATAATGTGCTTGCCAAGAAACACGAGCACGAAGACTTGTGCGGCTGCGACAAATTCCACATGATACATCCCGATACGGACTGGCTTGCCGGATTGCGTCATGCCGAAAAAATGGGCTTGGGAACAATGAATTACGAGTTGATAAAAATATAAACCGCATTACTCTTATGGCAAAAACAATGGAAGAAGTGCTGGAGCGTTTCCGCACGATCGAGTTCCACGATGATTTTGATATGATTGTAGCTATTGCCAATGGCGGTATCGTTCCGGCCGGCATCATCAATCAGCGTTTACAAAAAGAAGTGCATCTGCTGCGCATCAATTTGAGGGACGAATACCAACATCCTAAATACGATACTCCGCAATTGCTGGCTCCCGTTGATTTTGATTTCAAGGGAAAGAGCATTTTACTGGTGGACGACCGCATAAAAACGGGGTCTACCATAAAGCTGGCGCGTGAATTGCTGAAAGAGGCGCGCAGCATCAAAACCTTTGCGGTAAACGGTACGGCCGACTATGCGTTGTTTGATGAAGCGTGTTTCAAATTCCCGTGGATACTATAATAAATGAACATTTTTCTACTATTTTCCTTTCTTACTACGATAAAATAACTAATTTCGTACCGAACAAAAACAGTAGATTTTAACAACATGGAAGTAGTAACGAACAACTGGTTCTCAAACAAATATTCTATCGGTTATGCCCTGAGCGGCGGTTTCATTAAAGGTTTTGCCCATTTAGGAGCCATGCAGGCTTTATTGGAGCACGATATTAAGCCCGACATAATTTCCGGTGTCAGTGCGGGTGCGCTGGCCGGTGTTTTTTATGCGGACGGTAACGAGCCCCATAAAGTATTGGATTATTTTGCCGGGCATAAATTCCAGGATTTAACGAAACTGGTTATTCCCAAAGTGGGCTTGTTTGAGCTTAGTGAATTCAAAGACTTCCTGAAAAGCAACCTGAAGGCGAAAAAGCTGGAAGAGCTGAAATTGCCGTTGATTATCACCGCTACGGATTTGGACCACGGGCGTCTTGCGCATTTTCATAAAGGGGATATCGCGGAGCGTGTAGCGGCATCTTGCTGTATGCCTGTACTGTTTGCGCCCGTAAAGATAGACGAGACGTATTACGTGGACGGCGGCTTGCTGATGAACCTGCCTGTAACTACCATTCGGCGGGTATGCGAAAAGGTTGTGGCAATCAATGTCAGCCCTTTAATGGCGCCTAAGTACAAAATGAATATCGTAAGTGTAGCCTTGCGTTCGTACAACTTCATGTTCCGCTCCAACTCGTTTCCCGAACGGGAAAAAGCCGACCTGTTGATAGAGCCTTATAATCTGGACGGTTACAGCAACCGGGAGCTGGAAAAGGCGGAAGAGATATTTATGCAGGGATACAATGCCACCAACGACATACTTGAACGCCTGCAAATAGAAAAAGGCACCATATGGAAAGAATAAAAATAACCATTCTCTAAATAACAAGCAATGAGCGACGAAAAAAAACTGATTATTTATCAAGTGTTTACCCGATTATTCGGAAACAACAATAACCACTGCATCAATAACGGCAGTATCGCCGAAAACGGATGCGGCAAGATGGCGGATTTCACCGCCAAGGCATTAGGAGAAATCAAAAAACTGGGTGCTACCCACATTTGGTATACAGGTATCATTGAACACGCAACGCAAACGGATTACCGTCGCTATAATATCCAGCCCGACCATCCGGCTATCGTAAAGGGTAAGGCCGGTTCGCCCTACGCCATAAAGGACTATTATGATGTAGACCCTGATTTGGCGAAAGATGTTCCCGAACGTATGAAGGAATTTGAAAATCTGGTGCAACGTACGCATCGCAGCGGGCTGAAGGTAATTATAGATTTCGTACCCAATCATGTGGCACGTCAATACCATTCGGATATGCAGCCGGACGGTACTTCCCAGTTGGGAGCAAACGATGATACGAACTATGCGTTCAGTCCTTATAATAACTTCTATTATATTCCGCAGTCGGAACTGCATGGACAATTCGACATGAAAGGCGCTGCCGCCGAACCTTATAAAGAGTTTCCCGCCAAGGCTACGGGTAACAACCGTTTCGATGCGTATCCTAACATCAACGACTGGTACGAAACGGTCAAACTAAATTATGGCGTGGATTATCAGAATGGCGGTACCTGTCATTTCAATCCCGTTCCCGATACATGGACCAAAATGCTGGACATTCTGCTGTTTTGGGCGGATAAGAATATCGACGGCTTCCGCTGCGATATGGCGGAAATGGTTCCCGTTGAGTTTTGGGAATGGGCTATTCCGCAGGTAAAGGCCAAGTACCCCGCCCTACTCTTTATCGCCGAGGTATACAATCCGAAAGAATACGGCAACTATCTGTTTCGCGGAAAATTTGATTATCTCTATGACAAAGTGGGATTATATGACACGCTCCGCGCGATAGTTTGCGGCAACGAATCCGCTACCGCCATTACACGGGCATGGCAAAGTCTGGGTGGAATAGAAAAACGGATGTTGAATTTCCTGGAAAACCATGATGAGCAGCGTATCGCTTCCGATTTCTTTGCGAGTAATCCGCGCAAGGCTATTCCCGCCCTTATCGTATCGGCTTGTATGAATGTAAATCCCATGATGATTTATTTCGGACAGGAGTTCGGCGAACTGGGTATGGATAGCGAAGGATTCAGCGGCAGGGACGGACGTACCACTATCTTTGATTATTGGAGTGTAGATACTATCCGTCGCTGGCGCAATGGCGGGAAATTCGACGGGAAGATGCTGACGGAAAATCAGAAACATTTGTATAGCGTCTATCAACGCATATTGACGTTATGCAACGAGGAAAAGGCAATTGCGCAAGGAGACTTTTTTGATTTGATGTATGCCAACGTCAACGGCTGGCGTTTCAACGAACATAGGCAATATACTTTCCTGCGTAAGTTCGGACGGGATTTATTGCTGTTTGTCGTGAACTTCGACCATATATCGGCCGACCTTGCAATCAATATTCCTTCCCATGCTTTCGATTTTCTGCAAATACCGCAGATGGACCAATATCAGGCCGTGGATTTATTGACCGGTAAGGAAGAAAAAATAAGCCTATTGCCCTATAAGGCAACGGAAGTATCCGTAGAGGGATGCAGCGGCAAGATTCTCAAAATAAAACTATAAAAGATAGATAATGCAGGGTGAACCCAATCACTCTGCATTATCTTTACCTTCCATCTTATCCTTTAATTGATACAGGCGGGTGATGGCCGGATTATAGAATTCATCCGGATAATGAGCGGCTATATCGCTCAGATTGGCCTGTACATACCTTTTCACATCAAATATATTCTCCGCTTCGCTTAGCATGACCTGTTCGGGGAATGACGCCGTTTTAGTCCACTCTATCAGAGCGTTAACGCTTTCTTCGTCGTATTTATACTCTTTCATATTTTACATATTTTCTTGCAAAGATATAACAATTGCTAAAGATATGCTTACCCCCATGAACAAAATCTGAAAGTGTAATGTTATATAAATGTGTTTTTCATAGTATTAGATATAAGATTAATTAAAAGAGACGTACCCGCTTGTGATAAGTAAGTACATCAAAAACAGAAGCGTCTGTTTGATTGATAAATGTGTAAGGAGCATCGGTTTACCAGAGCCGATGCTTTTTTTTACGTCTGTTTGTAGCATGTTAGAAATATTATCCGTAAATTTGGCAGAAATAAGGATTTATATGATATGAACATCCCTGTTATATTTCAATTTCTGAAAGAACTATCCGCCAACAACAATCGTGAATGGTTCAATTCTCACCGGGAACAGTATGAAAATGCCCGGAACGAGTTTGAGAACCTGCTGACAGTTATTATCTCCCGTATCTCATTGTTTGACGAAAGTGTTCGTGGTATCGAAGCCAGGGACTGCACATACCGCATCTACCGGGATACACGCTTTACGGAAGACAAAACGCCTTATAAAAATCATTTCGGCGGCTACATCAATGCCAAAGGGAAGAAATCAGACCACTGCGGATACTATGTTCATCTGCAACCGGGAAACTGCCTCTTGGCGGGTGGCAGCTATTGTCCGCCCTCTCCCTTGCTGAAAGCCCTGAGACAGGCTGTTTATGATAATATGGATGAATTTCGAGGGATTGTCGAGGATCCTGCTTTCAAGCAATACTTTCCCGTCATCGGAGAGAATTTTCTAAAGACGGCCCCGAAAGGTTTCCCAAAAGATTATCCGTACCTGAAGTATCTGCAATGTAAGGAATACACCGTTACTTGTTATCAGCCTGACAGCTTCTTTCTGGCTCCCGACTTTCTGGAGCGTACAGATGACGTCTTCAAGCAGATGAAACGTTTTTCCGACTTTGTGAATTACACAATAGACGACTTTGAATAATAATTACCTATTTATAACTAACTAAAAAATATTTGAATTATGGTAGTAGACAGACTTGAAAACATAGAGAAATACGCTTCGCTGAATCCTTTATTCGCACAGGCCATCGAGTTTTTGAAATCGCACGACTTAAACGCTTTGGAAGTGGGAAAAACCGAGCTCAAAGGTAAAGATTTGCTTGTAAATGTAGCGCAAACCAAACCGAAAGCAAAAGAAGATGCCAAGCTGGAAACTCACAGAGACTTTATTGACATCCAGATACCTCTATCAGGAACCGAATTAATGGGGTATACCGCTGCCAAAGACTGCGTTCCGGCCGATGCTCCTTACAACGCGGAAAAGGATATTACTTTCTTTGCCGGTCTGGCGGAAAGCTATATCGAAGTAAAACCAGGTATGTTTGCCATTTTCTTCCCACAAGACGGACATGCTCCCGGTATCACTCCGGACGGCGTGAAAAAAGTAATTGTGAAAGTTAAAGCATAATATCAAATATCCAAAATTAATCCTCTATGGAAACATTGAATTTGATTAAAAACGATCCTTGGCTGGAACCTTATGCAGATGCCATAAACGGACGCCATAAACATGCCGCTGAAAAAGAGGCTGAGTTGACCAACAAGGGAAAGCAGACATTATCGGATTTTGCATCCGGCTATCTTTATTTTGGTTTACATCGCACAGATGACGGCTGGGTGTTTCGCGAATGGGCGCCTAATGCCACCCAAATTTTCCTGATTGGCACATTCAACGATTGGAAAGAAGAGAGAAAATACAGCCTGAAACGTAAGGCGAACGGCAACTGGGAAATAAAGCTCCCCGCCGACGCCATGAAACACGGCGACTTATATAAGTTGATGGTGTATTGGGACGGCGGTTGCGGCGAACGCATTCCGGCATGGGCCAATCGGGTTGTTCAAGATGAGCAAACCAAGATATTCAGCGCGCAAGTATGGTCTCCGGAGAAACCGTACAAGATGAAAAAAAAGAGCTTCAAGGCCGCTACCGACCCGTTGTTGATTTATGAATGCCACATCGGTATGGCACAACAGGAGGAAAAAGTAGGCAGCTACAAAGAGTTTCAGGAAAAGATTCTTCCGCGCATTGCCAAGGACGGATATAATTGTATTCAGATTATGGCGATTCAGGAACATCCGTATTACGGAAGTTTCGGCTATCATGTTTCCAGTTTCTTTGCCGCTTCTTCCCGTTTCGGTACTCCGGAAGAACTGAAAGAATTGATTGATACAGCCCACAGCATGGGTATTGCCGTTATCATGGATATTGTTCATTCACATGCAGTGAAAAACGAGGTTGAAGGCTTGGGGAACTTTGCCGGTGATCCGAATCAATATTTCTACCCGGGCGCCCGTCGCGAACATCCGGCATGGGACTCACTTTGCTTTGATTATGGCAAGAATGAAGTAATTCATTTCTTACTGTCCAACTGCAAGTACTGGATGGAAGAATATCACTTCGACGGCTTCCGTTTTGACGGTGTGACTTCCATGTTGTATTACAGTCACGGCTTAGGTGAAGCATTCTGTAATTATGGAGATTATTTCAACGGTCATCAGGACGACAACGCCATCTGTTATCTGACGCTTGCCAACCGCTTGATTCATCAAGTTAATCCTAAAGCAATAACCATTGCGGAGGAAGTATCGGGAATGCCGGGGCTGGCTGCCAAGTTTGAGGACGGCGGCTATGGGTTTGATTATCGCATGGCTATGAATGTTCCCGATTATTGGATTAAGACTATCAAAGAAAAGATAGATGAAGACTGGAAACCGTCCAGCATGTTCTGGGAAGTAACTAATCGCCGTCAGGACGAAAAAACAATATCTTATGCGGAAAGCCACGACCAAGCATTGGTAGGTGACAAAACCATTGTTTTCCGCTTGATAGACGCCGATATGTATTGGCACATGCAGAAGGGTGATGAAAACTATACGGTACATCGCGGCATCGCTTTGCACAAAATGATACGTTTGCTAACAGCGACGACTATTAATGGCGGTTATCTTAATTTCATGGGTAATGAATTCGGCCATCCCGAATGGATAGACTTCCCTCGTGAAGGTAACGGCTGGTCGTGCAAGTATGCCCGCCGTCAATGGGATTTGGTAGATAACAAGAATCTGGCATATCATTATCTGGGTGATTTCGATTGCGCCATGTTGGGAGTCATCAAGAGCGTGAAGAATTTCCAGGCTACACCGGTTCAGGAAATCTGGCATAATGACGGCGATCAGATATTGGCGTATATGCGTAAGGATTTGATATTTGTATTCAACTTCAATCCTAAACAGTCTTTCACTGATTATGGCTTCTTGGTTCCGGCAGGTTCTTATGAGGTTATATTAAATACGGATAATCCGGATTATGGCGGTAACGGCCTTACCGATGATACAGTGAAGCATTTCACTCTATCGGACCCTCTGTATAAGAAAGAAAAGAAGGAGTGGCTGAAGCTCTATATTCCGGCACGTACGGCGGTGGTATTGAGAAAGACCAAATAATACAAGTGGTAGAATAAAGAGAGGCAGGTATTGAATTACCTGCCTCTCTTTTGCTATCTTCTTGAAAATATTTACTGTAATTGAGAATTGATGAAATTCAACATTGTATTTGCATTGTCTTTCATTTTCTTTTGAGCCGGTTTGTCGGCAGACAATAACGGAATCAGTTTATCCAAGTATTCCTTGGCTTGTTTAAATTCCTCTTTTGCTTTATCTGCATCTGTTTTCAGCAGAGTTGCGCCTTGATTGTAGTATAATGAGCCTAAACTATTGAGTGCGTTTACATTGTCGGGCTGAATAGAAACCGCTTGTTTGAAAGCTTCTTCTGCGGCACTGTTTTTCTTGGCTCTTTGTGCCAAAATACCTTGATTTACATAGTAAGTGGCATACAGCTTGGTCAATGTCTTATTTCCGGGAACTGCTTCCAAACCTTCTTTCAGAGTAGCTACATATTCATCATTCTTCTTCAAATCCTTCAATGCACCGGCTTTACCGATATAAGCATTGGCCAAGTTATACTTTTTCTGTACGGCTATATCGAAATATTTCAAAGCGTCCGCCGGCTTCTTAATTTTATCGGCGCAAACACCGCAGTTAAAAGCGATTACAGAATCTTGGTTGTTGGTCTGTGTCAGATAAGTACTGAATTTTGTGAATGCTTCTTGATAATTTTTAGCCTCAAGTGCGGCTTTACCTTCGTTGACCAATTGTGCAGGGTCAGCATTCTGCGCAAAGAAATTCGTAGCTGCACAACATAGTGCAATAG
>OGCO01005725.1_pt1 | contig 11782 bp, 9 predicted proteins | sample 1570171 | NCBI WGS metagenome assembly OGCO01 (sample SAMEA4370583, study PRJEB24528) | human gut metagenome | reverse complement strand
TTGGCAAATGCCATACCAGCCATAGTAGAAGCGGTAGCCATCTGTTCTCTTGCCTTGGCATCGTGAGGTCCATTCTCATATGCCGCTGGAAGATATTCAAATATATTCTTCATAGCCTTAAGTGCAAGACCATCAGTATAATCTGTAGCCATAATAGAAGCATATGCTTCAAGAGCATGTGTTAATGCATCTATACCAGAAGCGGCTGTAAGTCCCTTAGGCTGGTCCATACACATATCAGCATCAATAATAGCCATCTTAGGAAGTAGTTCATAGTCAGCAAGAGGATACTTTATGCCAGTCTTTTCATCAGTGATAACTGCGAAAGGTGTAACCTCTGAACCAGTACCAGAAGAAGTAGGGATAGCTATAAAGTAGGCTTTTTCGCCCATCTTAGGGAATGTGTAGATACGTTTTCTTATATCCATAAATCTCATAGCCATATCCATAAAGTCAACTTCAGGATGTTCGTACATAACCCACATAATCTTGGCAGCATCCATAGCAGAACCACCACCGATAGCAATGATACAGTCAGGCTCAAAGCTGTTGATAGCCTTAGTTCCTTCAATAGCACATTCTAATGTAGGGTCTGGTGCAACATTGAAGAAGGTTGTGTGTGTTATGCCAAGTTCATCAAGCTTGTCGGTAACGCACTTAGTGTAGCCATTCTTATATAAGAACTGGTCTGTAACAATAAATGCTTTCTTCTTGCCTAATACAGTCTTTATCTCGTTAAGTGCAACAGGAAGGCAGCCTTTCTTAAAGTATACCTTTTCAGGTGCTCTGAACCACAGCATATTTTCTCTCCTCTCAGCAACAGTCTTAATATTAATAAGGTGCTTTACGCCTACATTTTCAGATACAGAGTTACCGCCCCACGAACCACAGCCAAGTGTAAGAGAAGGTGCTAACTTAAAGTTATAAAGGTCACCGATACCGCCTTGTGAAGAAGGTGTATTAATAAGAATACGGCAGGTCTTCATAGCTTCCTCGAACTTAGCAAGCTTGTAGTTTTCAGTTGCAGAATTAATATATATAGAAGAAGTATGACCAAATCCGCCATCAGCTATTAGACGCTCAGCTTTACTTATGGCATCATCAAAATCCTTTGCCTTATACATAGCAAGAACAGGAGATAACTTCTCGTGTGCGAATTCTTCTGAAAGGTCAACAGAAGTAACTTCGCCAATGAGAATTTTGGTGGTTTCAGGTACTTCTATGCCGGAAAGCTTTCCGATATTATAAGCACTCTGGCCAACTATCTTGGCATTTAACGAGCCATTGATAATGATAGTCTTTCTTACTTTATCAAGCTCAGTCTTATTAAGGAAGTGACAGCCGCGTTTAGTGAATTCCTCTTTAACCTGCTTATATATAGATGAGTCAACGATTACTGACTGCTCAGAAGCACATATCATACCATTATCAAATGTCTTAGAATGGATAATAGAGTTGACGGCAAGTATAACATCGGCAGTACTGTCGATAATAGCTGGAGTGTTACCAGCACCTACGCCAAGTGCAGGCTTTCCAGATGAATAAGCTGCCTTAACCATACCAGGACCACCAGTTGCAAGTATAATGTCGGCTTCTTTCATAAGAGTGTTGGTAAGTTCAAGGCTTGGAACATCAACCCAGCCGATTATACCCTCTGGAGCACCGGCAGCAACAGCAGCCTCAAGTACAACCTTAGCAGCAGCTATTGTGCTTTCCTTAGCACGGGGATGTGGGCTTATGATAATGCCGTTACGTGTCTTTAATGAAATAAGAGTCTTGAATATAGCAGTAGAAGTTGGATTAGTTGTAGGAATAACAGCGGCAACAACACCGATAGGCTCTGCGATCTTCTTAATGCCATAGGCTTTATCTTCCTCAATAACACCGCAGGTCTTTGTATCGCGGTATGCGTTGTAAATGTATTCAGCGGCATAGTGATTTTTGATTACCTTGTCTTCAACAATTCCCATACCAGTTTCTTTAACAGCCATCTTGGCAAGAGGTATTCTTGCTTTATTAGCGGCAAGGGCGGCAGCAGTAAATATCTTGTCAACCTGTTCCTGTGAATATGTTGAGAAGATACGCTGTGCCTCTTTTACAGAGCTTATAAGCTCTTCAAGAGACTGGATGTTGTCAACTACTAAAGATTTTTCTTTGCTCATAATTAGTTCCCCTTTTCTTAGATAATCATACATATACTTTGTTAGTGATGTATAGTGTTACACGAAGTAACTATCTTAATAAAAATAAGATTGATAATTAATTAACAATCATTATGGTCACACTTTAACACTTATATATGCAGATGTCAATAAATTATTGCCGTTTTATAGAAAGTTTAGAAGTTAATAATTTATCAGTTCCCAATTTAGATATGGATAATCAGGTATTTGAAGTCTGAAGGCTGAAAATATAAGTTGACAGTGCAAAAATTGATGCTACAATAGTTGCAGATACAACAATTGGAGGTGCATTTTAATGCTTAAAAGAATATTTTCTTATATGAAACAGTATAAGAAATATGCCTGTCTGGCACTTTTATGTATTGCTGTTGAGGCAGTGCTTGAACTTATGGTGCCTATGATTATGGCTGATTTAATTGATAATGGTGTTGCTAATGGCGACACAGCTTATATTTATACTAAGGGCTTGCAGATGGCAGGATGTGCGGTTCTGGCACTTATCCTTGGCATTGGAAGTGCAAGATTTTCAGCACTTGCAGGACAGGGACTTGGCGCTAATATAAGGCAGGCAGAATATGAGAAATTACAATCATATTCATTTGCCAATATAGACCATTTCAGGGTTTCTTCGCTGGTTACTCGTCTGACAAGTGATGTTACGAATATACAGAATTCGGTATCAACAGGTATGAGACCATTTGGCAGAAGCCCGGTTATGCTTATATTTGCATCGTCAGTAGCATTTACAATTAACAGAACACTTGCATTCGTGTTTTTCGTGGCACTGCCTATACTTGCCGTGCTTCTCATAATTATTATTATGAATGTCCGTCCACTTTATGGACGTATGCAGAATGCAATAGATTTAGTCAACAGAAGCATTCAGGAAAATCTTACTGCGATAAGAGTAGTTAAAGCATATGTAAGAGGTGATTACGAGGTTGCTAAGTTTGAGGAAGTTAATGCTAATCTTAAGAAAGAGTCAGAGAAAGCATTCGGTATAGCAGTTCTTAATATGCCAGCTATGCAGTTTGTTATGTATGGAACGATTATATCAATTCTCTTTATCGGCGGACATCTTATTAATGCAGGACAGTTAAAGATTGGTGAGCTTACAAGCTTTTTAAGTTATGTTCTTCTTATACTTAATTCACTTATGATGATGTCAAATGTATTTCTTATGATGACACGTTCTTTAGCCTCAGCTTCAAGAATTGTCGAAGTTCTTGATGAAAAAATAGACATAACAGATGAACAGGCAGAGGATATAAGTGTTAAAAAGGGTTCAATTGAGTTTGACCACGTATGGTTTAAATACAAGAAAGAGGCAAAAGAATATGTTCTTTCTGATGTTTCATTTAATATAGAAGCAGGACAGACTATTGGAATAATAGGACAGACGGGTTCAGCCAAGACAACGCTTGTATCACTTATTCCAAGATTATACGATGCAACCAAAGGAACGGTGAGAATAGACGGAATAGATGTAAAAAAATATCCTATGAGACATTTAAGGGATGCTATTGCAGTTGTATTGCAGAAGAACACTTTATTCTCAGGCTCACTGCTTTCTAACCTCTACTGGGGTAATGAGAATGCTTCTATGGAGGAGATAAATGAAGCCTGCCATATTGCCTGTGTAGATGAATTCTTAGACAGACTTCCACAGGGGTATGATACTGATATGGGACAGGGCGGTGTCAATGTATCAGGTGGACAGAAGCAGAGAATATGTATTGCGAGAGCTATATTAAAAAAGCCAAAGGTGCTTATTCTTGATGACTCAACAAGTGCGGTAGATACAGCGACAGAAGCTAAGATAAGAGAGGGGCTTGCTAAGAAGCTTCCTGATATGACCAAGATTGTAATAGCACAGAGAATATCTTCGGTAAAGCACGCTGACCAGATTATCATACTGGACAGGGGAAAGGTAGCTGCGATAGGCACACACGAAACACTTCTTGCCAATAACAGGATTTATCAGGAAATATATGAATCACAGAAGGAAGGGGTGGATTTATAATGGCTAAATATGTTGGATATAAAAGACCTAAAGATACCAAGAAGACATTGAAACAGTTATTCGTATATCTTGGACATTATAAATGGATGCTTATATTAGTAGCATTTCTTGTATTCATAAGTGCAGGAGCTAATGTTACAGGAACTTATCTTATTAAGCCTGTTGTCAATAGATTTATTGTTCCGGGCAATATGACAGGGCTTTTAAAGGCTGTTATAGCAATGGGTGTGATGTATGCGTGCGGAGCGTTGTCAACACTTGGATATAACCGCATTATGGTGAAAATGTCACAGAAGGTTATACAGGATATAAGAAATGATTTATTTAAGCATACACAGAAGCTTCCATTAAAATATTTCGATGCACATACACACGGCGAACTTATGAGCCGTTTTACTAATGATGTTGATACAGTTCAGGAAGCTATGAATAACAGTTTTGCTATGATAATACAGAGTTTTATTATGCTGTTTGGTACACTTACGATGATGATGGTATTAAGCATACGTCTTTCTATGATAGTTGTCGTATTTCTTATTATAATGTTCTTCTTTATCAAATTTAACAGTAAGCACAGTAAGAAATATTTTAACAGACAGCAGGAAGAGCTTGGTAAAATCAATGGATTCGTTCAGGAGATGATGGCTGGACAGAAGGTTGAGAAGGTATTTAACCACGAGGAAAAGGATTACGGGAAATTCTGTGAAATGAATGAGAATTTCAGAAAAGAGTCAACTAATGCACTGGCATTTGCTGGAATGATGATTCCTACAATAGTAAGTCTTTCTTATCTTAATTATGCAATATCAGCCTGTGTTGGCGGTATATTTACATTAAAGGGACTTATGGATTTAGGTACGCTTTCGGCTTATCTTGTATATGTAAGACAAAGTGCAATGCCACTTAACCAGTTCACACAACAGGTTAATTTCCTGCTTTCAGCCTTATCAGGTGCAGAGCGTATATTTGATATGATGAACGAAGAACCTGAGGTTGATGAAGGCAGTGTTACATTATGTAATGTTACGAAAAATGAAGCGGGTGAACTTATGGAAGCTTCAGGTAATACAGGCATATACGCCTGGAAGGTTCCAGCGACGAAAGATAAAGCAGGCTATCTTGTTGAGTTAAAGGGAGATGTGCGATTTAAAGATGTTGTGTTTGGATATGTAAAAGAAAAGACTATTCTTAATGATGTAACTTTATATGCAAAGCCGGGACAGAAGATAGCATTTGTAGGCTCAACCGGTGCAGGAAAGACAACAATAGTTAATCTTATTAACAGATTTTATGATATCCAGTCAGGAACAATAACTTATGACGGAATAGACATTAAGGATATAAGTAAAGATGATTTAAGAAGGTCAATGGCAATGGTTATACAGGAAACACATCTGTTTACAGGAACTATTGCGGACAATATACGATATGGAAAGCTTGATGCAACAGATGAGGAAGTAAGGGAGGCAGCTGTAATAGCTAATGCAGATTCATTTATAAGAAGGCTTCCAGATGGTTATGATACAATGCTTTATTCCGATGGAAGCAATCTTTCACAGGGACAGCGCCAGCTTCTTGCCATTGCGAGGGCAGCAGTAGCCAAGCCACCTGTACTTATTCTTGATGAGGCGACAAGCTCAGTAGATACAAGAACAGAAAGACTTATCGAGAATGGTATGGATGCAATAATGGAAGGCAGAACAGTATTCGTTATTGCACACAGATTGTCAACTGTAAGAAATTCCAAGGCAATTATGGTACTTGAGAAAGGACAGATTACTGAGCGTGGAAGCCACGATGAGCTGATAGAGCAGAAAGGAAGATATTATCAGCTCTATACGGGACAGTTCGAGCTTGAATAAATCGGACATTAATATAGCTTGAATTATTGTAATTTGAAATAAATAAATAAAAAGAATATAATCAAAATATAAAAAAATAGTTAAAGAGGTGTTGGTATTGAATAATCTGATTGAGTTTTTGAAGCAGGAAGGTGTTTCTGCACAGCTTGTAGAAGAAGTCCGGCATTATTCAGAAGAACATACTGTAGATGAAGCATTAAAAAAACGTATTCCTGTACCACATTTTCATTATTATGGCAATAAGGTATGGGAAGAGGCTCTTGCAGTGCTTCTGTGTGGCAGAAATCTTTTGCTGGCAGGAGAGAAGGCAACGGGAAAAAATGTGCTTGCACAGAATCTTGCAGCAGTTTTTGAACGTCCGGCATGGGATATTTCCTTCCATGTTAATATGGATGCGGCTGCGCTGATAGGTTCTGATACATTTCACGATGGCAGGGTTACATTCAGACCCGGACCGGTGTATTGCTGTGCACAAAGTGGCGGCTTTGGGATTCTCGATGAAATCAATATGGCAAGGAATGAAGCACTTGCAGTCTTACATTCTGTACTTGATTTCAGACGTGTAATTGATGTTCCAGGATATGACAGGATAGAGGTTGCAGATGATACACGTTTTATTGCTACGATGAATTATAATTATGCAGGTACAAGGGAATTAAATGAGGCACTTGCCTCAAGATTTGTAGTTATACAGATGCCGCCACTGGCAAAGGAAGATCTTGAGAGACTGTTAAAGGATCAGTTCCCTTCACTGGTTACTAAGTATAACAAACAGTTTGCACTTTTATTTAATGAACTTCAGAAAAAATGTGAAAATGGTGAACTTACAGAGAAAGCTTTGGATCTGCGTGGATTAATTGATGCTGTAAGTCTTATAAAAAAGGGTATTCCAATCAGGGATGCATTGGATCTTGGAATTACCAATAAGATATTTGACAGTTATGAAAAAGAGCTTATACGTGATGTCATAGCTTCAAGGTTTCCCTTAAAGCTGCATAATACGGAGGTGTTTGAATAATGCGTACCATTTCTTATACTGCTAAGGAAAGACGGGCTGCTAATCAGGTATGGAATGCGGCGGAACGCTATAATTTTGATCCATTGTTTCTGGCTGTTGAAACAGGGGATTTAGATTCAGATTTATATATGAATCTTATAATTGGACTGGCATATAAGTATTATGGTGAAAAGGCAATCAGCACTTTATTTGGTTATTGGAACGGAGATATCAGTCAGGCTATGCTGGATGATCTGACATGGCTTTATCTGGAACATGTACTGTATACAGAGGAAGCATTAAAACGTCCGTCTATGACTGATTTACGGGTTTATTATGGAAAGGCTTTTTTTGCAGGTGAATATAAGCTGTCGAGGCAGGAGTGGATGAGTAAAAACCGGCTTGTATATAATATGCAGTCAGCCAGATGGAGCAGTGTGTCAGGGAAAAAGAAGGTTCTGCTGACACCAAATGAACAAAAGCTGTATGCAGAACTGACACCACAGATAATGCCTGAAACAGACCGGTTGATAGATGCTGTGCTGGCAATTTATCGCAAATTTAATCTTTTTGATGGCGTAAAACATGAAAAAAAAGCGTTGCGACTGCATTTTACAGGGGCATTTGCCCGGATAATGACAAGAATAATGCCTGTCAGCTCTGTAAGAAATAATCATGTAATGGTTATGCGTTCTTCTGCGGCGGACAATATGACTGGTGAAGCAGCTTACAGTAAAAAGAAAGATAATATAACATATAAGAAAGAAAATGATGACTGCTCTTATATTGAGAATTGTTTTGGAAGATCTGTTATATCAGAGCAGACTCTTATTAAAATAGAAAAAGAACTGTGTACAGGCAGTCATACAGGATGCCATTTATGGTTTACAGATGGAAAATATATAACAAATAAAAATATACCGAAGGAATTTCTTCATTTAAGAGAACAGTCACAGCTGCAGGTTGAAAGAAATCATTCATATTATAATAAAAATGTACGGCTTTATGATAGTCTTATTGCACATATAGTCGAACAAATCCGTAATAGCGAATATATAAGTCAGAAGACAGATGTAATATCAGGTCAGAGAGGAAGGCTTGATACAACCAAAGTATGGCGTGCAGAATATATAGAAGATAACAGGATTTTTCACACATATGAAGATGATAATCAACCGTCCTTTACAGTGGATCTGCTTCTTGATGCATCTGCTTCAAGGCTTCAGTATCAGGAAATGCTTGCTGCGCAGGGAGTAATTATTTCCAAAAGCCTCGTGAAATGTAATATACCGGTCAGGGTAACAAGATTTTGCAGTGTTAGAGGATATACAGTTTTTCATATATTGAAGTCTTTTAGGGATAAGAAGTGCGACAATATTTTCAATTATTATGCTGCCGGTTGGAATCGTGATGGTCTTGCTTTTCGGGGAATTGGTAAAATCCTTGATATGAACCCGGGGGTGGCTGACAGGCATCTTGTGATTATTTTAACAGATGCTGCGCCTAATGACAGCCAGCGTATTCTGCCATCACAGGACAGCCCGTTTGGACATGATTATAGCGACGATATTTCTGTTAATGATGCAGCGGCCAATAGCGCAGAAAAGATTTATGGAAAAGAATTTACAAGAATACGTCGTATTGATGAGCTGGCAAAGGCGGCAGGAAGACTTATACAAAAAGAGATTCAGTCGTTGACAAGATAATTGCAAATGTGTATGTGATTAGGAATGGAGATAATAGGGTGTTGGTATTTTATATTTTTATATAATTGTGAAAATGTATATATACATAAAATGACAACTAATATAAAATAAAAAAACAAAAGAAATGGAGAATGTAATGTACTGTAAAAATTGCGGAATGAAACTGGAGAATGGGACTAAGTTCTGCGGCGGATGTGGAATGCCAGTCGATAATGAGATTTTTGAATTTACTGAAAAAACACTTGATTATATGGAGAGGACAATAATTAAGAAAAGAGGGTCATTATGAAAAGTAAGCAGAATGTAAGACATTACCTGTTTGACGTGGAAATGCTAAGACGAAGATTATTAAGACCATATTTTATAGAACTTGGACTGACAGTTGGACAGGGGCAGCCACGCATATTATATGAGTTAAGAAAATGTGATGGAATGAGCCAGAAAGAATTGTCAGATGCCTGCCTTATAGAGGTGACTACGATGTCAAGAACGCTTGACAGATTAGAGAGTATGGGACTTATTAAAAGACAGAATAATCCAGAGTGCAGGCGTTCGTGGATTATATCTTTAACAGAAGAAGGAAAGGAAAAAGCTGACAGGGTATCTGATATATTTGATATGGCTGAGGAAGTGTTCCGCAAAGGTATAGGCGAAGAAGAGCTTAACAGTATGTGTGCAACGCTTGAAAAGATAGAGAATAATCTTAATGAAGCTATAGAGGAGCAAAGCACGGAGGGGAATAATTAACAGGTAATAGTATCTGATAATAGTATTCAATTATATTATTTTCAAATTATATTGCAAAGTAGTATTATTTGTATTACAATAACTAATACAAATAATACTACTTTTTTATTTGCCTTATTAATAAGATTGTGAAAAGGTTATATTTGTTTAATGTAAGATTCATAAGATATCGGTTAGGTCAATTCTATGTTGTGAATATTGTGTCAGGAAAGGAGTGGCTACAATGATTATTGAATTAGATATGAATAGCAGTACACCTATATATGTCCAGCTTCGTAATCAGATTGTAATGGGAATTGGACGTGGTGAATTAAAGCTTGGCGAGAGCCTGCCAACGGTAAGACAGCTTGCACAGGATATTGGAGTTAATACAATGACAGTGAATAAAGCGTACCAGATATTAAAGACAGAAGGATATATTAAAATTGACCGCAGGCACGGAGCAATAGTATCAGATAATATTGATATGGATATTGTATTCAGGGAAAAGCTTGAAAATGAACTTGAATTATTATTAGCAGAAGCAGCTATCAATGGAATGGATAAGAACGATTTTCTTAGTATGTGTAATGAAATATATTCAAAAATCAAAGTGTCAGGTGACAGTGAACCAAAGACAACATAAATACAAAAGTAAAAGCATTTTGGTGACTGGACGGGGAGGATAATATTATGGGAATAGCATTGTTTGTGATAGCATTGGTAAGCAATATATTTACAATTTTAATTGTGAGATTTGGATTTATAGGCAATTATGAATATAAGCAGGGAATGATTCTTGGTGTTCATATACCACAGGAGAATATTGGTGATGAAGAGGTTGCAGGTCTTATTGAAAAGACAAAGCATAATTATAAAATATTCCAGAATGTTAATGCTTTTTTGGGTATAGCAATATGTTTTGTGAATTTTCTTAATATGATAATATTTGTGCTTATCTGGTGTGTGGCTTATTGGTTATGCTGTAGGTATAGAATTATTGATGATTATACCACATAGAAAAATGTATGATATAAAGGTTAAGAATAAATGGGTTATAGAGAGCCAGAAAAGGATATATGCAGATACTTCCCTGTCAGCGGTCAGAGGAGAAGTTAAGTTGTATTATCATTTAATACCAATAGGTGCTGAGATTGTTACAGGTATTATTCTGTGGGTAGTAAGTGGCAGAACAAAGGATTTTAATCAGGCACTTATATTATTACTTAATACGTTGCTGGTATCGCTGATATCATTTGTATTTAATGTGGCATTTAATAAAAGAGAAAGAAATGTATACAGTAAAGATACGGCTGTTAATCAGGCAGTCAATAAGATGGTTAAAAAATATATATTTAAAGGAGTGTTAATAACTAACATAATCAATGCTTTCTCGTGGCTATATATATTTATTGAATATATAGGACATAGCAGAATAACAGATGCCAACTATTATGTATATATAGGAATTCAATTTATGTATACACTTGCTATTTTATGGATGATTATTGTTATTGGAAAGAAGAAAGAGGAGATACTTAACAGAGATGACGAGCCGTTATATGTAGATGATGATGAGTATTGGAAAACTGGATTCTATAATAACCCTGCTGATCCTAAAGTATTAGTCAAGAACAGACTGAGTGATACGAATTATTCATTCAATCTTGGTAATAAAGCTGGAAAAGCAATAATGTGGTCGCTTGAGGCTGTCGTTGCCGGATTTATTATATGGTTTGTGGCTATTATGATACCATATATTAATGTCCATATAGATACAGAAATTAAAGATAATTACTTCACGGTAAAAGCTGTGGGATATGAGTTCTCAATCAATATTGATGATATTGAGGAAGTACAGCTTATGGATAAAATGCCTAAAGACAGCTTTACAAGAACTAATGGCGGGGCAACAGAGGAGTATAACATAGGTAATTATAAAGGTAATACATATGGAAAATGTATGCTTTTTATATGGAATGGCTATGGACCTGTGGTTATGATAAAGGGAGATAACAAGACAGTATTTGTTAATTATAAGGAAGATGGGGAAGCATTAAAGCTTTATGAGCAGTTGTCTGGTGCAGATAAAATATGACTACTTCGTAGTCACTTAGAAGTTTCTTCGAAACTTCGTATGCGTGGAAAAGCTGCAAAAAAAATAAGATATAATATGACTACTTCGTAGTCACTTAGAAGTTTCTTCGAAACTTCGCATGTGTGGAAAAGCAACGCAGGGCATATGATATAATGAGCACAAAAGTGCTCATCTTAAAAGTTCCTTA
>OGCO01005722.1_pt1 | contig 11788 bp, 7 predicted proteins | sample 1570171 | NCBI WGS metagenome assembly OGCO01 (sample SAMEA4370583, study PRJEB24528) | human gut metagenome | reverse complement strand
AGACGCTGGAACTGGTGCAGAAGGTGGGCTATATGCAGCTGTTCACCTTTATCTATTCCAAGCGCACCGGCACCAAGGCTGCCGAAATGCCGGACCCCACCCCCCGCAAGGAAAAGACCGACCGCATGACCCGCCTGCTGGCAACGCAGGACGAGATCGCCATGGCACTGGTCAAGGCGCAGGTAGGGCAGACCGTCCGGGTATTGGTGGAAGGCTTTGGCCGCAACGAGGGTACCCTTTCCGGCCGGCTGGACAATAACCTGACCGTGGAGTTTGCCGCCGACCCGGCACTGCTGGGCAGCTACGCGACTGTACATCTTACCGGCGCCCGCGCCACCGTGCTGCTGGGTGAGCTGGAAGCATAAAAACGTGATTCCGGGGCAAACTGCCCCAGAAAGAATAAAAAACAACAAGGAGAACCCAATCATGGATTGCATTGATCTTTTCAAGCGTGCTGCTATGGCACTGCAGACCGACCCCCGCTACGTTATTCTGGATCAGGCCCGCAAGGCAAACGACAAGGATGAGGAACTGCAGAACCTGATCGGCGAGTTCAATCTGGCCCGCATGGATCTGAACAACGAGATCGGCAAGAACGAGCGCGACGATGCCCGCATCGCTGAGCTGAACGAGAAGGTGAACAGCCTCTACGGCCAGATCATGGGCAACGAGGGCATGGTGGCATACAACGAGGCCAAGCGCGAGTGCGAGAACCTGGTCAACTATATCGACGCCATCATCAACACCGCCATGAATGGCGGCGACCCCATGACCGTGCAGGAGCCTTCTGCCTCCTGCACCGGCAGCTGCTCCACCTGCGGCGGCTGCCACTAAGCAGAGTTTTCATCGGAACGCGGCTGTGCAACACAGACCGCGTTTTGTTTGCACCGGCGGTTACAGCCCACAAACCGGCTGACGGAACCATACAAGGGAAAGAGGAAAAACCATGGCAGAGCTTTCGCCCATGATGCAGCAGTATCTTGAGATCAAAAACCAACATAAGGACGAAATTCTTTTTTACCGCATCGGCGATTTTTACGAGATGTTCTTCGACGATGCCGTCACGGCGTCCCGGGAGCTGGATCTTACCCTTACCGGCAAGCAGTGCGGCCTTGCGGAGCGTGCCCCCATGTGCGGCGTGCCCTTCCACAGCTACGAGGGCTATGTGGCGCGCCTGATCGCTAAGGGCTATAAGGTGGCCATCTGCGAGCAGGTGGAGGACCCCGCCAAGGCGAAAGGGCTTGTCAAGCGGGACATCATCCGGGTGGTCACCCCCGGTACGGTCATTGAAAGCAGTATGCTGCAGGACGACCGCAATAACTACATTGCCAGCCTTTACCTCAAGGGTAAAAAGGCCGGCTTGTGCTTTGCGGACGTTTCCACCGGTACGGCGCATATCACCGAGCTGACGGCAGATAAGATCGCCCCGGCGGTCATTACCGAGTTGTGCCGTTATCACCCCAGCGAGGTACTGCTGAACCCCGGTCTGCTGGACTGCCGCGAGGTGACCGCCTACATCAAAAAGAACATGAGCTGCTCGGTGGAACTGGTCGAGGACGAGCGCTATGCGCCGGGGCTGGTGGCTTCTGCGCTGGAAGAGCAGTTTGGCCGGGACTGGCCGCAGACCACCGGCATAGCCGCCGAGGGTCTTGTGCGCTTTGCCATGGCTGCGCTGCTGGAATACCTGCACGATACCCAAATCAAGGGTGTGGAGCGGTTAAAGACCGTCATTACTTACAACGAAGCCCAGTTCATGCGGCTTTCGCCGGTCACCCGCGCAAACCTTGAGCTGACCGAGACCCTGCGCGGCCGCGAAAAGCGCGGCACCCTGCTGTGGGTGCTGGATAAGACCAGCACCGCCATGGGCAAGCGGATGCTGCGCAGCTGGATCGAGCAGCCGCTTATTTCCAGCCAGCTCATCAACCATCGCCTGAACGCCGTGGAGGCGCTGGTGCGCCAGACCATGGTGCGCGGCGACTTGACCGAGGAACTGCACTACATCGCGGATCTGGAGCGCCTGATGACCCGCACGGTGTACGGATCTGCCACCCCCAAGGAGATCTATACCCTTGCCCAGACCTGCGACCGTCTGCCCGGCCTGCGCAAGCAGGCGGAGGGCTGCAACTGCCCGGAGCTTGCTGAGCTGGCCGCAAGTATCGATCCGCTGGAGGATATCAAGGCGCGCATTTACGCCGCAATAGACCCGGATGCCCCCTCCACCCTCAAGGATGGCGGCGTTATTGCCAAGGGCTACCACGCCGAGGTGGACGAGCTGCGCTCCATCCGCGATAACACCAAGGGCGTTCTGGCACAGCTGGAAGCCCGTCTGCGGCAGGAGACCGGCATCCCCAAGCTGAAAATCGGCTATAACCATGTGTTTGGCTACTTTATTGAGGTAAGCAACTCCTACAAGAACCTTGTGCCGGAGACCTACATCCGCAAGCAGACCCTCACCTCCGGCGAGCGTTACATCACACAGGAGCTGAAGGAGCTGGAAAGCAAGATCCTTGGCGCACACGAGCGGCTCATCTCGCTGGAACGCCGCCTGTTTGACGAACTGTTGGAAAGCATCGGTGCACAACTGGATCGTATCCAGCGCACCGCCAATGCCATTGCCCAGCTGGATGTACTGGCTGCTCTGGCGCAGGTCGCTGCGGAAAACAACTACTGCCGCCCCGTGGTGGACGACAGCGATGTGCTGACCATCACCGAGGGACGTCACCCGGTGGTGGAGCAGGTGCTCAAGGGCAGTATGTTCGTGCCCAACGATACCACCCTCAACTGCACCACCGACCGCTGCCTCATTATCACCGGCCCCAACATGGCCGGTAAATCCACCTACATGCGTCAGAATGCCCTCATTGCCCTGATGGCGCAGATCGGCTCCTTTGTGCCGGCAGCCAGCTGCCATGTGGGTGTGGTGGACGCCATCTTCACCCGCATCGGCGCCTCGGACGACCTTGCCGCAGGTCAGTCCACCTTTATGGTGGAGATGACCGAGGTAGCCGAAATTCTGAAAAACGCCACCGCCAAAAGCCTTGTGGTGCTGGACGAGATCGGTCGTGGCACCTCCACCTTTGACGGCATGAGCATTGCCCGCGCTGTGGTGGAGCATATCGCAGACCCTGCCAAGGGGCTGGGCTGCAAGACCCTGTTCGCCACCCATTACCACGAGCTGACCGAGCTGGAAGGCACCGTGGAGGGCGTAAAAAACTACAATATTGCGGTCAAAAAGCGCGGCGAGGACATTACCTTTCTGCGGCGCATCGTGCGCGGCCCCGCCGACGACAGCTACGGCATCGAGGTGGCAAAGTTGGCCGGTTTGCCCGGCAGCGTGACCCGCCGCGCCCACGAGGTACTGCGCACGCTGGAAGCCTCTGCGCCCAAAAACAAGGTGGAGCAGATGGATTTTGACGCCTTGCAGGAGTATAATTCCCCGGCAGTGCCCAGCGAAATGATGGAAAAGCTGGAAGCCGTGGATGTGGAAACGCTTACTCCCATTGAAGCACTGAACTTTTTGTACGAGCTGAAAAAGACCCTCAAGGGCAGCCTGAACGGCTGACCGTAAAAATCAACCACAGGGGAGGGAAAAGACCATGGCAGTCATCCATGTTCTGGATAAGCATACCGCTGAGCTGATCGCCGCCGGTGAGGTGGTGGAGCGCCCTGCATCGGTGGTCAAGGAGCTTTTGGAAAACTCCATCGACGCCGGTGCAACGCAGGTCACCGTCAGCATTGAATCCGGCGGTGTAAAGCTGATCGAGATCAGCGATAACGGCACCGGTATTGATGCCGAGTATATCCCAACGGCTTTCATCCGCCACGCCACCAGCAAAATTGAAAAGCCGGATGACCTGAACAGCATCCATACACTGGGCTTCCGCGGCGAGGCACTGGCCTCTATTGCCAGCGTAGCGCGGGTAGAGCTGCTCACCCGCACCGAGGTGGACGAGTTTGCCACCTGCTACCGCATCTCCGGCGGCGAGGAGCAGGGCAGGGAGCCTGCCGCCCGTGCTGTGGGCACCACCATCCGGGTGCAGGATCTGTTCTACAACACTCCCGCCCGCATGAAGTTCCTCAAAAAGGACTCCAGCGAGGGCACCTTTGTGGCAGATAACGTGGGTCATGTGGCGCTCAGCCACCCGGAGGTCAGTGTCAAGTTCATCCGGGAAGGCAAGCTGCAATACGTCACCCCCGGCGATGGTCAGCTGCGCAGCGCCACCTACGCGGTGCTGGGGCGGGAGTTCAGCCGCGACCTCATCGAGGTGCATGCCGAGGAGGGAATGTACCGGGTCACCGGCTTGATCACCCCGCCCAAGAGCTGCCGTGCCAGCCGCAGTATGCAGCATTTCTACATTAACGGTAGATATGTGCGCAACCGCACCATCATGGCGGGCATGGAAATGGCCTTTAAGGGTACGACCATGCAGGGCAAGTTCCCGGGCGGCATCCTGCTGCTGGAAATGCCCACCGACCTTGTGGACGTCAATGTCCACCCTGCAAAGATCGAAGCTCGCTTTGCCCGGGAAAACGACGTGTTCGATGTCATCTATCATGCGGTCAAGCTGGCGCTGGCACAGCCCGGCACCGGGGAACGCCGCTTCACCTTTGAAGCAGACGAAAAAGAAAAAACTGAAAAAGAAAACGATGCTCAGAGTGAAAATACTGTAAAGAATAATCACTTTACAGGACTTTCCGCCGTTATTCCGGGTCAAGCAGCCCCCGGCACACTGCCTGCGCAGCGCTGGGAAGCTCCGCAGCCGCAGCGCCCTGCCGTTGCACCAGCTCAAACACCTTCTCACATTGACAAGGACGTCTTGGCAACGACAGCCCCTTCTTTTTCACCTATAACTACATTACACAGGATACGTCCACAGGAGGCTTGTTCTTCTGCACCCGCGGCGGCTGCGCCCTCGTGGCGGCAGTCTGGCCCCGCAGAGGACATCCTTGACCCGGTGGTCACCCTCCACAGCCCGGAAAAATTGGATGCAACTGAAGTCCAGCCCGAACCGCAGCCCTTCCGGGCGGCCGCTGCTGAGACACAGCTGGATGTGCACCCGGAGACGGACACCGCAGCCGACCCGCCGCTGGATCACATGGCGGCATGGAACACCATGCCCGCCGCCCCGGAGATCGAAGCCGCAACGGTACCCTATCAGCCGGAAGAACCCGTGCGGTCCGAGCAGCCGGAACAGTTGGGCTTTGATGTACCGCAGGGGGAAGAGCCGCTGCGCTATGTGGGCGAAGTATTCCGCACCTATATTCTGGCTGAGCGGGGAGACGAGCTGTGTCTGATCGATAAGCACGCTGCCCACGAGCGTCAGCTGTACGAAAAGCTTGCCGCCAACTACGGCAATGTGCCCAGCCAGCTGCTGCTGCAGCCCGCCGCCATCGACCTTTCCGCAGAGGAAAAGCAGGCGCTGCTGGAAAACCAGCCCCTGCTGGAAAACGCCGGGCTGGACGTGGCCGACTTTGGTGGCAGCACTGTGCTGCTGCGCGCCGTGCCTGCGGACGTAGAGCCGCAAAACGCCGAGGATCTATTGGTAGAGATCGCCGACCGCTTGCTCAAGGGCAGCCGGGACGCGCTGAACGAGCACACCGAGTGGGTGCTGCACTCCATCTCCTGCCGCGCCGCCATCAAGGCGGGGGACAAGTCCTCTCCGCAGGAGTTGATGGCGCTGGCCGAGAAGATCCTCTCCGGCGAGGTGCCGCCCTTCTGCCCCCATGGCCGTCCCTGCGTGCTCAAGCTTACCCGAAAGGAGTTGGAAAAGCAGTTTGGACGTATCGTGTAATGCAAAACCTGCCGTGGTGGCTGTGGTAGGCCCCACCGCCACCGGCAAGACCGCGCTGGGCGTTGCGCTGGCGCAGCAGTTCTCCGGCGAGGTCATCAGCGCCGACTCCATGCAGATCTATAAAGGTCTGGATGTGGGCACCGCCAAGGTCACCCCGCAGGAGACCTGCGGCATCCCGCACCATGGCGTGGACATCCTCACCCCGGAGAAGACCTTCAGCGTGGCGGATTTTACCGCGCTGGCAGGAGAATATATCCAGGATATCACTGCCCGGGGGCATTTGCCGCTGCTGGTAGGCGGCACCGGCCTATATGTGCAGAGCCTTTTATATGGTGTGCGATTCACCGCCGAAAAAGCCCCGGACGGTCTGCGCGAGCAGCTGACCGCTGAACTGGAAGCCATCGGCCCGGAAGCCATGTACGCAAAACTGCAAGCCGTGGACCCGGAAGCCGCCGCTGCCATCCACCCCAATAATAAGGTACGGGTGCTGCGGGCGCTGGAACACTACCGCGCCACCGGCAAGCGTCTCAGCGAACAAAAGGCCGATTCGCTGCCGCCGGAGCGCCCCTACCGCAGCCTTGTGCTGGGGCTGGATTTCCCGGAGCGTGCAGCGCTGTACCGCCGCATCGACCTGCGAGTGGATAAAATGCTGGAGGCCGGGCTTTTAGCCGAAGCGGAATACGTCTGGCGCAACCTCGAAGCCTTTCGCACCGCCGCACAGGCCATCGGCTATAAAGAATTTTTCCCGTATTTCGAACAGACCGCCGCGCTGGGTGCCTGTACTGAAAAACTCAAACAGGCCTCCCGCAATTACGCCAAGCGCCAGCTGACATGGTTCCGCCACATGGACGGGGTCACATGGCTGGACGCCGGGGCAGCGGACGTGCGGCAGACTGCCCTGCGTCTGACCCAAGACTTTTTATCGAAAGGATGATCCTTATGCCGGAAACCCCTCAGGAACCGCGCCACAAGCTCTCTGCGCTTACCACGCTGGCGGTCGTGCTGGCCACCTTTTTGCTGGCGGCGGCAGCGTATGTCTGCTGGCAGGCGGCGCACATCCTTTTCCCCCAGAACGTCTACGAAACGGCGCTGCCTATCACCATCTCCGATACCATTGAAGCGGACGGCGTGCTGCTGTTTGACGAAACCTGCATTTCCGGCAGCGGCAATCTGGGCTACCTTGTCTCGGACGGCGAGCGGGTGTCGGCAGGCACTGCCGTTGCAGAGCTGTACACCGATGCCAATCAGGCAGTGTTGCGCCAGCAGCTGACCCAGCTCACCAGCCAGATCGACCTGTTGCAGCGCTCCCAGAACACCGCAGCCACCCAGCTGGACGGCTTACTCAAGGAGCGCTCCGGCGCACTGTACGATCTGCTGGATGCGCTGGACACCGACCGCTACAGCGATGTGGACAGCAGCGCCGATGCTTACCTGTTGGCGCAGAACAAGCTGTGGATCACCACCGGCGATACCGCCGGCTTTGCGGATCAGATCGCGCTGCTTGCCCAGCAGGCACAGACCGTGCAGGCCCAGCTGGGCAACCCCACTCAGATCACCGCCCCCACCACCGGCTACTTTGTCCGGGCTGCCAGCAGCGGACGGCTGAATGCCGGTGCTGCGGACATTCTGGCACAGAGCCCGGAGCAGCTCAAAGCCTATCTGGACTCCGACCCCGAGATGCCGCTGGACGGCTGCGTGGGCAAGCTGGTAGCCGGGTTCAGCTGGCAGTACGCCGGGGTGTGCTCCGCAAAGCAGGCCGAAAAACTGCTGGGCTCGGACGGTAAGCCCCTGCGCACGGCAGTGGAGATCAGCTTTCCCGGCCAGAGCGATGCCGCTCTGCGCGCCACCGTCACCGAGGTGACCATTGACGCAGAAAAGGATATTGCCCGCTTTGTGCTGCGCTGCAACTCCATCAACGGCGATGTGCTGTGCCTCAACCACGCTCGCGCCCGTATCAGCACCAGCGAGAGCACCGGTCTGCGGGTGCCTGCCGCAGCAGTGCACTACCTGAAAGAGGACGGCACCGAGGCCGAAACGCAGGGTGAAAACTATATCCCGGGCGTGTATGTCAAATACGGCAACATTGCCCGCTTCTGCAAGATCGACCCCGTGGATGCCGACCATCCGCTGGTCACGGAAGGGGATTACATCCTTGTTTTGCCCAAGGGAACGGACGGTTCCGTCAGTCAGGTAAGGCTTTATGACGAAATAATCGTCTCGGGACAAAATTTATATGACGGAAAACTTTTGTAGTTATTGACATCTGCTGCAAAAAATCAGATAATAGTAAAAGCTATTTGCATTCTTTTTGCAAAGAACGCCAGGCAGCCGGGCGCTGCCCGAATGAAAGGAGCAGATAATTATGTCTTTGCTGGATAGCATTAAAAAGGGTCTGATGGGCGAAGGGGACGAGTACGAGGATCAGTACATCGATGACGGCCCCCAGATGGTGAACAACAACAGCGGCGTTGGCATCGGGATGGATGAAGAGACCGAAGAGCCTGCCGAGGGCACCAGCAAGAAGAACAAGGTGGTCAACATCCATGCTACCACCCAGCTCAAGGTCGTTCTGGTCAAGCCCGAGCACTTCGAGGATGCCAGCACGATTGCAGACCACCTGAACAACAAGCGCACCGTCGTGCTGAATCTGGAATCCACCAACAAGGAAGTTTCCCGCCGTCTGGTGGACTTCCTCTCCGGTGTGGCCTACGCCAACAACGGCCAGATCAAGCGGGTGGCCAACAGCACCTTCATCATTACTCCCTACAATGTAGACATCATGGGCGACCTGCTGGACGAGCTGGAGAACAATGGCGCGTTCTATTGATACTCAGCAAAGCGCCGTGCGGGGCTTCGTCCCGGCGCAGAACGATGAGGAACGCTTCCTCATGCGTCATGTCGAGGACCTGGCCCGCGCCGCCTTTGGCCGGGGCATCGCCCGTTATTCGGCATTTCTGAGCGACAGAGAACAGCAGCTGGCGCAGGCGGCACTCAACCGTGTCGGTGCGCCGGAGGAAAGCTGCCGTTTCGAGGGCGGCTGGCCCGACGCTGAGCGCCGGGTGCTCTGCCTCGAGCCGGAAGACTGCTACCCTGCAAGCCCTGTCTGCTGCGTCCGGCTCAGGTGCCGTGCGCTGGCCGGGGCGCAGCTGCCCGTCCATAAGGACTATCTGGGCAGCCTGATGGGGCTCGAGCTTCGCCGCGAGGCGCTGGGCGACATCGTTCTGCCGCCGGAGGAGCCGGGTACCGCTTATCTGTTCGCGCTGGAGCCTGCTGCAGCCCTTATCTGTCAGGAGCTGCGCAGTGTGGGCCGCACCGAGGTGACGGCTCAGCAGCTGGCGCTGGACGAGGTGCCGGAGTTTGCGCAGGCAGAGCGCCGGTTACAGACCGCGACCGTATCGTCGCTGCGTCTGGATGCCGTACTTGCCGCCATGCTGCGGTGCAGCCGGGGCATGGCCGCAGAGCTTGTGGCAGCGGGAAGGGTAGAGATCAACCATCTGCCTGTTTCCAGCGCCCATGCGCCGGTATACGAATCTGACGTGTTCACAGTGCGGGGCAAAGGGCGCTTCCGCCTCACAGCCCTGCCGGGCAAGAGCAAAAAAGACCGACAGATCATCGAGTTCTTCCAATATTGAGAAGGACGACTGGATAAAATGGAGGAGATCATTATGCTGACACCGCAGGACGTGCGCTCTGTCCAATTCGAAAAGAACCTCCGCGGCTACCGTACCGAGGATGTTGACCGCTTTCTGGATAAAGTAGAGCAGCAGCTCGGGCAGGATGCGGAGCAGATGGAGGCCCTGCGCAAGCAGGTGGCCGACCTGACTGCCGAGAACGAGACCCTGCGCCGCAATATGCAGAGCTATGAGGCCGACGGCGATATGCTCAAGAGCGCCCTCATCAACGCGCAGCGCATGGGTGAAAACGTCATCCGCGAGGCCAACCAGAAGGCCGAAGACATCCTGCACCGTGCAAATCTGCGCGGTGACGACATCATCCGGGATGCCAACGAGCTGCTGCAGAAGGCCAGCGACCGCGCCGACGAGATCATCAGCGAGGCCAACGACAAAAAGCTGGCCGAAGAGCGTGAGTATGACCGCGTTCGTCTCGAGGTCACCCGCTTCAAGTCCGACGTGCTGAACCTTTACCGCACCCATGTGGAGTCCTTGAGCCGTCTGCCGGAGTTCCAGCAGAAAGATGAGACCCCCGCACAGGATGCCGAGGCTGAGCTGCCCGAAACCGAGGATGCCGATACCACCGAGGAAGCAGCACCCGCTGCGGACGCTGCCGAGACGGAAGACGCCGCCCCCGAGAAGGCCGGCGAGGACTTCTGGGAGAAGGACGAATCTCAGCTCAAGCTCGACCCGCCCCCGGCAGACCCCAACGCTGTCTTTCAGGGCGTGAGCTTCAGCGAATAATTCCCCAAGCATCGACAGCAAGGCGCCATTTGTGTGCCGTAAAGCTGTTTTGATAAAATAAGCGCATAGCTGCGCTGTTTGCGACTGCAAAACCAATAGAGGAGAGTGTAAAACCAGTGGCTAAGAATAAGTCTCAGTACGACAGTACTCTGAATCTGCCCAAGACCCTGTTTGAGATGCGCGCCGGCCTGCCCAAGAAGGAACCGGTCATGCTCAAGGATTGGGACGACAACGACCTGTACAACCAGCTCATGAAGCACAACGAGGGCAAACCTCAGTTCATCCTGCACGACGGCCCTCCGTATGCCAACGGCAATATCCACATGGGTACCGCGCTGAACAAGATCATCAAGGACATCATCATCCGCGAGAAGAACATGGAGGGCTTCCAGGCTCCCTATGTGCCCGGCTTTGATACCCACGGCCTGCCCATTGAGCTGAAGGCCCTGTCTTCCGTCGGCGAGAAGAAGAAGGATATTTCCAAGCTCGAGCTGCGCCAGATCTGCGAGAAGTTCGCCACCGAGCACATCGACATCATGAGCGACCAGTTCAAGCGTCTGGGCGTTATCGGCGATTTTGAGCATCCCTATCTGACCCTCAAGCCCGAGTTTGAGGCCCGTCAGATCGAGATCTTCGGCGAGATGGCCAAGAAGGGCTATATCTACAAGGGTCTGAAGCCTGTCTACTGGTGCCCCGACTGCCGCACCGCTCTGGCTGAGGCCGAGATCGAGTACGGCGAGGACGAGTGCGACTCTATCTTCGTCCGCTTCCACGTCTCTCAGGACCCCAACGGCGTTCTGGCAAAGCACGGCATCCCGATGGAGAAGACCTACTTCGTCATCTGGACCACCACCACCTGGACGCTGCCCGCCAACGAGGCCATCTGCCTGAACGGCCAGTTCGAGTACTCCTTCGTCAAGATCGGCGATGAGTTCCACATCATGGCCACTGACCTGGTCAAGAGCGTCATGGATGCCTGCCACATCACCGAGTATGAGGTGGTGGGCGAGCCGGTCAGCGGCGCTGAGTTCGAGCTGATGCGCTATAACCATGTCTATCTGCCCAAGGAAGGCTGGGTCATCCTCGGCGACCACGTCACGCTGGAAAGCGGCTCTGGCTGCGTCCACACCGCCGGCGGCCACGGCGTCGATGACTTCAACGTCTGCCAGAAGTACCCCCAGATCCCCATCACCGTCCCCGTGGACGACGGCGGCTATCTGACCGAGCAGGCCGGCAAGTACGCAGGCCAGCGCGTCTGGGCTTCCAACAAGACCATTCTGGCCGATCTGACTGCCGCCGGCGCTGTCATGGGCCAGCTGCACATCAAGCATCAGTATCCGCACTGCTGGCGCTGCCACAACCCCATCATCTTCCGTGCTACCGAGCAGTGGTTCTGCTCCATCGCCAAGTTCCGTGAGGACGTCTACAAGGCCATCGACACCGTGACCTGGATGCCCGACTGGGGCCATGACCGTATGCACGGCATGGTGCGCGACCGCAACGACTGGTGCATCAGCCGTCAGCGCAACTGGGGCGTGCCTATCCCGGCCTTCTACTGCAAGAAGTGCGGCGCTTACCACA
>OGCO01005721.1_pt1 | contig 11790 bp, 9 predicted proteins | sample 1570171 | NCBI WGS metagenome assembly OGCO01 (sample SAMEA4370583, study PRJEB24528) | human gut metagenome | reverse complement strand
CCGGCGGCGCCGCCGATAGGCAGCCCCGTCAGGGCGTTTTTGTAGGTCTGCTCAAAGCCCAGGAACTTCACGATAGAGGGGTTGACGGAGGGATGGAACCGCAACCCACCCTTGTAGGGGCCGATGGCGCTGTTGAACTGCACCCGGTAGCCGTGGTTGGTGTGGGCCATGCCCTGATCGTCCATCCAGGGCACAGTGAAGGTCAGCATTCGATCCGGCTCCACCATTCGGGTCAGCAGGTCCACCCGCTCATAGATGGGATTGTCCTCCAGGGCCGGGGCAATCATCTCCAGCCAGGTGAGAACGGCCTGGAGATACTCCGGCTGGCCGGCGTACCGCTGCTGGAGGTCGGCGGACACGCGGGAAACATAGTCGCTCATGCAGATGCCCTCCTTAGACCAAACCGTAGGCCAGCATGGCGTCAGCCACTTTCAGGAAGCCGGCGATGTTGGCGCCGGCCACCAGGTCGCCGGGCTTGCCGTACTGGGCGGCGGCGCCCGCGGCGTTGTGATAAAGGTTGGTCATAATGTCCTTCAGATGGCTGTCCACCTCCTCGAAGGACCAGGACATGCGCATGGAATTCTGGCTCATCTCCAGGGCGGAGGTGGCCACGCCGCCGGCGTTGGCGGCCTTGGCGGGGGCAAAGAGGAGACCGGCAGCCTGCAGGGCTTCCACCGCGTCGGGAGTGCAGGGCATGTTGGCACCCTCGGCCACGGCGAAGCAGCCGTTCTGGATCAGGGCTTTGGCAGCGGACAGATCCAGCTCGTTCTGGGTGGCGCAGGGCAGGGCGATGTCGCAGGGGACGGTCCAGATGCCCTGGCTGCCCTCGACGTACTTAGCGGTGGGGACATAGTCCAGGTAGGTCTTGATGCGGGCACGCTTGACCTCTTTGATCTCCTTGATGACCTTATAGTCAATGCCGTTCTCGTCCACGATGTAGCCGTTGGAGTCGGACATGGCGATGACCTTGCCGCCCAGCTGGGTGGCCTTCTGGTTGGCGTAGGTGGCCACATTGCCGGAGCCGGAGATCACAACGCGCTGGCCCTCGAAGCTCTTGCCGGCGTCAGCCAGCATTTCCTTGGCAAAGTAGCACAGGCCGTAGCCGGTAGCCTCGGTACGGGCGAGAGAACCGCCGAAGGGGATGCCCTTGCCGGTCAGGACGCCGGTGTACTCATTCTGCAGGCGCTTGTACTGGCCGAACAGATAGCCGACCTCACGGCCGCCAACGCCAATATCACCGGCGGGCACGTCGGTGTCGGGGCCGATGTGGCGGTACAGCTCGGTCATAAAGCTCTGGCAGAAACGCATGACCTCGGCATCAGACTTGCCGTGGGGGTCAAAGTCAGCGCCGCCTTTGCCGCCGCCCATGGGCAGGCCGGTCAGGCTGTTCTTGAAGCACTGCTCAAAGCCCAGGAACTTCAGGATAGACAGGTTGACAGAGGGGTGGAAACGCAGGCCGCCTTTGTAGGGACCGATGGCAGAGTTGAACTGCACACGGTAGCCGCGGTTGACCTGGACCTTGCCAGCGTCATCGACCCAGGGCACACGGAACATGATGATGCGCTCGGGCTCGACAAGGCGCTCGATCAGACCGGCCTTCTCGTACTCGGGGTGGGCAGCCACAACGGGCTCCAGGCTCTCGAGGACTTCCTCAACAGCCTGCAGAAACTCCTTCTGCTCGGGGTTGCGCTTTGCAAGGCCCTCATATACGCCCTGCAGGTAAGCATTCTGAATTGCCATAAAACGACACTCCTTTATATAAATTCAAACACCGCCTTCATGTTACCACCACAAAAGAAATTTTTCAAGAGTTTTTTGTTTACTTTTCAAAATTTTGTTTGCTGTTGGCGGGCCTGTGTGTTTAACAGGTGGACAAATCAGCGTTTTCGCGCATAATTATACAAGGGCATACGGCTGGTCGTATTGCATCAGCCCTGCCACATTGTTATTTCCTGCCAGTCAGTGCTGCCCGCCAGCAGCTGCTCCGGGGTGATCAGTGCCATGCCGAGACAGCTTCGCTGCTCGTCGGCCGCAGTCTCGATAAGCCAGCGGCCATCGTTGGTTTGGGCCAAAACGGTGACTCTTCTGTCATAGGACAGGCCCTCGCGTTTTTGCGTTACCTCTTTAATCTCGCCCGTTTCCAAATCCATAAAATAGGGGATTTCACGGTTTGTTCCGCTGTTTGCGTAGCACATCCCAAGCCACCGCGTGCTCTGGTCGCCGTGCACGGGCAGTATTCTTTGCCCTATGGACAGCCCGAAGTGCTCATCCGGCCACGTATCCCACATTTTTTCCTCTGTGCCCATGGCTGGGTCAACGACAGTCAGGCTCAGTTTGATATCGGTGCCATCGCTCTGCGGGAGATAATCCACAAAGTAAAGCTTGCCGTTTGCCGTGCCATCATAGCCGCTGAACCGCGCGTCTGTGGGGTTGTAGGGGCGCTCGGCCAGCTTGGTGCGTGTGCCTGTGCGCGGGTCCCAGCAGTCAAATTCAAGCGTCGCGCTCTGGACGGCGGCGGCATACTCTTCGCCGTTTTTGGGCAGCGGCGCGTCGGTCACGTAATGGACCGTCAGCAGGCCGTCGTCATAGCAGCCCAGCATCAGTTCCGACGGCAGCATGGTAAACCTGTCAAGCTGCCCACTGGCAAGGTCGATGCGGCAGGCAGGCGTTGCCTCACTCGGCAGCACCGTCTTGTCTATGCCGTACAGCGCCGTGCCATCGCAGTAGGCAATATCGCAGTTGCCCACCCCATTGATTTCCTGCATGGCCTTGCCCGCGGCGGGGTCGACGGTGTAGATTTGCACGGGGCAGCCTCTGTCCTCGACATGGCAGACGCGCAGCGGGTCGTCCGTGATGACCAAGTTGCGACCGGGGTCGTCTGTGAAATAGGCGGGGCAGGCGTCGCTGTCATGGGCACAGCCGGGAACCGCGCAGTTGACGGTTTGCGTAGCTGCGGCATAGTCGGTTTTTAGCAGCAGACTGTCCTCGCCGCGGTGGACAAAGGCATAGTAGGTGTCGCCATTGTTGTACGAGTTGGCCACCGGGTAGAAGGGGGCTGTGGTTGGGGCAGGGGTAGTTGCTGCGGTCGGTTCCGGGGTCGAGTTTGCGAGAGGGGTGGACGCTGTGTCCGGGGCAGATGCACAGGCGGCAAGGGTGAGGGCGGCGGTGAGGATGAGGGGGATGAGTTTTTTCATGGGAACCTCCTTTTTTTGATGTGAGCTGTGATGGCAAGGCTGCAAAGCCCCTCAGGCCTCGTAAACTCGGCCAGTTCCCCTGGAAGGGGAGCCTCCCCTCACAGGGGAGGTGGCGAGCGGAGCGACGCCGGAGGGGCTTTGCGACGTTACCCCTGCCACATTGCCACCGGCTGCCAGTCCGTGCTGCCGGCGGCGAACTGATCGGCGTCGATCAGGCCGTAGGCCGTGGTTCTGCCGACACTGTCTGCGCCGATGACGACCAGCCAGCGGCCATCGTGCGCTTTACCGCGCAGGCTGACGGCACCGCTGCCGGTCTGCAGCGCCTGCGTCACCGGTGTGATCTGCCCTGTTTCAGTATCCAGCAGGGCGCGGGCGGCGTAGCTTGTATTGTAGTTATCTCTGTACAGCCAGATATAACGGCCGCCGTCATCGCCCAGCACCCATTCCGCCTGCGGCCACGGGTCCCAGACGGTTTCGGTGCGGCCCTCGGCGTCCACCGCCGTCAGGACCGTGCGGCGGAAGCCGCTTCCCGGTATGATCTCGCGCTCCTCAAAGTAGGCCTTGCCGTTGTACACACCGATAAAGCAGCCGTTATTCTCATAGTCGGCATTGCTGTAGGGGCGCTCGGTCAGGCTGGTGCGCTCGCCCGTGCGGGGGTCAAGGCGGTCGATCTCCACCGTGGCGCTCTGGATGGCGGCGGCATACTGCTCCGCATCGGTGGGCAGCGGCGCATCGGCCACATAGCGGCAGGTCAGCAGTGCGCCGTCAAAGCCCGCAAGGTAATGCTCGGTGGGCTCCAGCACAAAGGTCTCCGCCTGTCCGGTGGCAAGGTCGATGCGGCAGGCGGGCGTTGGCCCGATTCTTCCGGGAGACACCTGCGTTCTGTACGGTATTGTCACCCGCTCGCCGTAGAGCGTGCTGCCATCGCAGACATCCACCGTGTAGTCACGGTAGGTCAGCGGCAGGTCGGTGCGGGTCTTGCCTGCGGCGGGGTCAACGGCGTAAAGGCAGGGCGGCGTGCTCTGCTCGGTCCAGATGCCGCGGTACTCGGCTTCAAATTCCGCATCGGTCAGGGTATCAAAGGGTTCCCTATCCCTGACGCCGCTTGCCAGTTTTTCCGCCCAGTAGTCATCCCAGCTCTGGTCGTCATAAAAAAATGAGATGTGCCAGACATACACGGTGTCCCCCGCCGCGACCACCTCGTAGCGGCCGGCCCGCCCCGGGAAATAAGCCGGGCAGGCGTCGGTATCGTGGGCACAGCCGGGGACGGCGCAGCAGACGGACTGAACCGCCGCGGCATAGTCGGTTTTCAGCAGCAGCGCGTAGCCGAGCCGCTGCGTGAACTCGTAGTAGGCGGTGCCGTCATCAAAGGAGCCGTCGTAGCTTTTCAGGGTGTAGAAATCGGCGGCAGCGGGGGCAGGCGTGGGGGCTGCGGGCGCTGCCGTCGGCTCCGGCGTGGGGGTGGCGAGGGGTGCCGGGTCGGGGGCAGCGGTGCAGGCCGTGAGGGTCAGAGCTATTGCGGCGGTCAGGATGATGGAGATGCAGTTTTTCATGGGGGACCTCCTTTTTTAATCTACGTCTGCGGTGCGATCTGCAAGGCCAAACTGTAATACCAGCGCTCCGCCCCATCGGCGGCGGTATAGCCGGTGTAGGTGTAGGGGTGGGTCGAGGCCGTGATGAGTGCGCCGCCGTTGGCGCTGTACAGGGCGCAGTCGTAGGGGCTGCTTTCGGGGGCGGCCCAGTCACCCAGGCTTTCCAGCCCGGCCTGGGCCGCAAAGCTGCGCAGGGCATCCGCGCCGGGCAGGGGTGTTTCGGCGGCATCGGCGGCGGGCAGAGAGAACCACACCTCGACGATCATGCCGGTGCGGCCATCCATCGTGATGCTGTACCGGGTGAACAGCGTATCGTTTTCCCGGGCAAATTTGCGCACCGTCACAAAGCCCAGGCTGTCGGTGGTGCAGTAGGCGCTGTTCAGGTTGTAATATTGGCCGTTGGCATCGGTGTAGCTGCCGTAATCGACGGTGTCGCCCACGGTCTGTTCCACCCAGAACCGGGGCACTGCGCTGCTTTCCGCCAGCTGCCAAAGTGCGTTCTCGGCGGCGGTGGTGGCGGCAGTGTCCGCCCAGGTCATGGACTCGATGCTGGCTGATGCGCCGATGTACACCTTCGGCGTCTGCGGGGCGGCATCCTGTTCCTGCTGCGGGGTGGTCTGGCGGGCGGTGGTGTCCTGCCCGCGGGCGGCCAGCTGGCGCAGGATGTAATAGTCATCCGCCGTGGGGGTGGGGGCCCGGTAAGGGTCGGCTACCGTCTCCACGCGGCCAAAGTAGGCGGCGTCACTGGCGGCCAAAAATGCGGCGGGCGCGGCGGCGCAGGCCAGCACGGCGGCTATGCACAGCGCGGCGGCGGTGCGCGGGTATCTCCACAGGCTCATGCGTCTGCCTCCTTTTTCCACAGGGGCAGGGTCACGCTGACCCGCGTGCCCTTGCCCGGTTCACTCTCGATTTTCAGCGTGCCGTCGTGGGCGGCGGCAATGCGCTGGCAGAGCGCCAGCCCCAGGCCGCTGCCGCCCTGGCGGCGGGCGCGGGATTTATCCACCATGTAAAACGGCTCGGTCACGCGGGCCAGCTGGTCCGGCGGGATGCCGCAGCCCCGGTCGGCCACGGTCAGGGTAGCGGTGTCGGCGTCGGCTGTGCAGAGCACGACCACCGGCGCACCGGGTTTGCTGGCTTTGGCGGCGTTCTGGACCAGGTTGCACAGCAGATCCAACAGCAGATCCGCGTCACCCTGCACGGTGGGCGCGGGCGCGGCGGGGGTGCGCAGGTTCACGCCCGGGCAGGCGGCGTGCAGCCGCGGCCACAGGGCGGCCAGCGGCACGGCGGCGGGAGTCAGCGGGCATTCGGCCAGGCCCAGCAGCGCCAGCAGCTTATGGCTCAGGGATTCCAGCCGCCGCCCCTCGTGGGCGATAGCCGCCGCGGCTTCGCGCTGTTCATCGGGGTCGGTCTGCATCGCGGCAAGGATATCCGCGTAGCCGATGATGCTGGTCATCGGGGTTTTCAGCTCGTGGGTAAACGCCCCGACAAAGTCCTCCCGCTTCTGCACGTCGGCTTCCAGGTCGGCAATTTTCTCCTGCACGGCGTCGGCCATCTTGTCAAAGCTCGCGCTCAATGTCTCGATCTCGTCGCCGGTATGCAGGGCGGTGCGGCGGGCGTAGTCCCCGGCGGCGATCTGCTGCCCGGCATCAGTCAGCACGGCCAGCGGGCGGGTCAGGCGGGCGGCCAGCAGGGCGGTGACGGCGGCGGCTGCGGCCAGCACGGCGGCTTCCAGCAGCAAAAAGCGCGTTAAGGCGGCGTCGCGGTCGCGGTACAGGCCGGTCAGGTCGTAGGCCGTGACCAGCCGCAGCCCACCTTGCAAATCGCTGGCGTAGACGGCATAGACACGTTCCTCGGTGCGGACCGTGACGGTGGCGGCGTTTTCCAGGGAAAAGTTTTCCAGCCCCGGCAGAGTGGCACAGATGAGGGTATCCCCGCGCCAGAGGGCGGCGGGGGTGTTCCGGGCCTCGACGCGGGCGGTCAGGGCAGCGTCATCCATGGTGGTGCCGCGGCGCTGCAAGTCGAGGATCTCCGTTTGCAGCAAGGTACAGGTCTGGGCGTGGGCCGCTGCGTTGGCGGTGGCCATGCGGCCGCGCTGCACGGCAAAATCGCTGTACAGCAGCACGCACCCGCCGACGCCGAAGGACGCCGCGAGGACGAGGACGAGCAGCGAGACAAGTTTTTGGTAGTAGCGCATAGGGTACTCCTTTTGTGGTCGTAAAAGCCTCCCTTGTCAAAGACAGACTCCCCCGGGTCGGGGGAGGTGGCGCAAAACGCCAGAAGGGGAGCGGTGGCCGAGCGTTAGCGAGGTCGGAGGGATTCTTGCAGCTTCGCGGGTACGCGCACTCTTCTGCATAGCCACAGAAATCCCCCAGTCCGCTTTGACAAGGGGGCCTTTGTCACTCCTTCCTCAATCTATATCCGATCTTAAACACCGTCTCAATCTGTTTATCTGTCCAGCCGAGCTTTTTGCGCAGGCGGGCGATATGGGTGTCCACGGTGCGCAGGCTCTCGGTGTCGGGCAGCTCGCCCCAGACGCGCTCAAAAATCACATCACGATAGAGCGCCGCGCCCCGGTTGCGCATCAGCAGTTCCAGCAGGTCAAACTCCCGCCGCCGCAGGTCCAGCGGCTCGCCGTTCTGCCTGGCCACCCGGTCCACCGTATCCAGCACGACATCATAGGCCCGCAGTTCCCGCCCGCCGCGGCCGGTGCGGCGCAGCACCGATTCCATCCGGGCGACGAGCTCTTCCGCCGCGAAGGGCTTGGTGATATAATCATCCGCGCCCAGCCGCAGGCCCAGCACCCGGTCCTTCACCGCGCTTTTCGCCGTGATGAAGATGACCGGCACGCCCTGGGGCCGCAGGCTTTCCAGCAGGGCGTAACCGTCCAGCCCGGGCAGCATGATATCCAGCAGCGCCATATCGAAGTTGTTTTTCTCGATCAGATCCGCCGCCGTGCGGCCATCCTCGGCCACGGTGCAGGTGTACCCGGCGCGGGTCAGTGTCATCTCGATGAGCCGCGCGATCAGGTGCTCATCCTCGGCAATCAGTATGTTGTTCATGGCAAATCTCCCTCGTTTGGGTGCATTATAAACCCCAGTTGTTTCCTACTTGTGACACGGGCACTATAATTTTACACTTTTTTATTTATTTTTGCACATTCGGCGTGTTATAATGTGGGAAACCACCCATACTATAAAAGGAGAACCACCATGAACGTCGAAGAGCTTGTCAGCGCCCTGACGCTGGAAGAAAAGGCCGGGCTGTGCTCCGGCGCGGATTTCTGGCACACCAAGGCAGTGGAGCGGCTGGGCATCCCGGCTATCAAGGTCAGCGATGGCCCCCACGGCCTGCGCACCCAAAAAGAAGGCAGCACCGACCCCAACGATGCCATCGAGGCCGTGTGCTTCCCCGCAGGGTGCGCGGCGGCAGCATCCTTCGACCCGGCACTGACCCGGCGCATGGGCGCAGCCCTCGGGCGGGAGGCCCGGGCCAGCGGCGTGCAGGTTCTGCTGGGGCCTGCGGTGAACATCAAGCGCAGCCCTCTCTGCGGTCGCAATTTTGAGTATTACTCCGAGGATCCCTACCTGGCGGGCGAGCTTGCAGCCGGGTTCATCCAGGGCGTGCAGAGTGAGGGGGTCGGCACCTCCATCAAGCATTTTGCCGCCAACAGCCAGGAGACGCGCCGCCTGTCCGCCGACAGCCGTGTGGACGAGCGCACGCTGCACGAAATCTACCTGCCCGCTTTTGAGACGGCGGTAAAAAAGGCCCGGCCCTGGACCGTGATGTGCAGCTACAACCGCGTCAACGGCGACTACGCCAGCGAGAACAAGCCGCTGCTGACCGATATTCTGCGGGACGATTGGGGCTTTGACGGCTTTGTCATGTCCGACTGGGGCGCGGTGAACGACCGCGTCAAGGGCGTGGCAGCCGGATTGGAGCTGGAAATGCCCGGGTCCGGCGGCGTGTACGACCGCAAAATCATCGAGGCTGTGCAGAACGGCACGCTGGATATCGGCGTTTTAGACAAAGCCGTGGCCCGCATTTTGAACATTGTGCTGCGCGCGGCTGATCTGGCAAAGCTGCCCGCCGTGTTTGACCACGCGGCGGACCACAAGCTGGCCGTGGAGCTGGCGAAGCAGAGCGCCGTGCTGCTGCGCAACCTGGGTGCGTTGCCGCTGCACAAGGGGCAGAAGGTGGCCTACATCGGCGCGTTTGCCGACCATCCGCGCTATCAGGGCGGCGGATCCAGCCATGTGAACACGACAGCCATCAGCGCGATGGACGCCGCCATCATGAACGACCGCAGCGTCAGCTATATCGAGGGCTTCCCCGCAGACCGCGACCAGCGGGACGAGGCTGAGTTTTTGCGTGCCGTGACCGCCGCCGAAGCCGCCGATGTGGCCGTGATTTTTGCGGGCCTGCCCGACAGCTTTGAGAGCGAGGGCGCGGACCGCCGCCATATGCGCCTGCCCGACTGCCAGAACAACCTGATTGCCCGCGTGGCCGCCGTGCAGAAAAACACCGTGGTCGTGCTGCACACAGGCTCCCCGGTGGAATGCCCCTGGGCGGACGATGTATCGTCTGTTTTGTGTATGTACCTGGCGGGCGAGGGCGTGGGCGAGGCCGCCGATGCCCTGCTGTGGGGCGACGCCAACCCCTGCGGCCGCCTGCCGGAGACCTGGCCCCTGCGGCTGGAGGACACGCCCTGCTACCTGGACTATCCCGGCGACGGCGTGACCGCCGACTACCGCGAGGGCGTCTATGTAGGCTACCGCTGGTACGACGCCCGCAAAATGCCGGTGCGCTGGCCCTTCGGCCATGGGCTGAGCTACACCGGATACGTCTACCGGAATGCAGAGCTGAGCTGTGACACGATGGCCGCCGACGGCGAAGTGACCGTGCGCGTGACCGTGAAAAACAGCGGCGCAATGCCGGGCGCAGAGGTCGTGCAGTTGTATGTGGCCGACGCCACCGGCACGCCGGTGCCGGGCGGCCGCGTGCCCCAGGCCCTGCGCGGTTTTGCGAAGGTGGACTTGCAGCCCGGGGAAGAACGCGTTGTGACGTTTACCCTGACACCACGAGATCTAAGCCGATACAGCGCAGAAATTCACGATTGGTACGCCGCGCCCGGGCGGTATGAGGTGCGCATCGGGCATTCCAGCCGGGATATCCGATCCACGCTGCCGCTGCATTATGCGGGGGCGAAGCTGCTGCCACTGACAGTAGATGAGACGACGCCGCTGGGCATTCTGCTGGCGGACCCGCGCACCGCGCCCATCGTGCGCGGGATGCTGGACGCCCAGGTCCAGGCCATGGCCAACGGCGGCGGCGACGGCCTGATGCCGCCCGAGGCGATGATCCAGATGTTTGACGGCCTGACCCTGCGGAACATGATCAATTTCGGCGGGCCGCAGGCCGAGGGACGGCTGAATGCCATGCTTGCAAAATTAAAAGAAGCCGTACAATAATTGCAGGGGGCGGCGTCCCTGACGGCCCGCCCCATAAAAAGAAAGGGTATATCTATGTCTATCAAACTCACCGAACAGAATTTTGACACCGAAGTTTTGCAGAGCGCCATGCCGGTCGTGGTGGATTTCTGGGCCGAGTGGTGCGGCCCCTGCAAGATGATGGGCCCTGTGCTGGAGGAAGTGGCTGCCGCGCACCCCACCGTGAAATTCGGCAAGCTGAACACCGACGAGAACCTGAAGCTGGCCATGGCCCGCAAGATCGACGCCATCCCGGCGCTGCTGCTGTTTAAGGACGGCCGGGAGGTCAGCCGTTCCGTCGGCTACCGCCCCGCTGCCGAGCTGGAAGCCTGGCTGCGGGAAAACGGAGCGATTTGACACCTGTATAAAAAGAGCCGCACCTGCCTTCGTCAAAAAGGGCAGGTGCGGTTTGTTTCATCTTATTTTAAAGCTTCCGCAATTTCTTCTGCGGTCAGCTGCTTTCTCACCGGCTGGGGTTCGCCCTCACCGTCCTGTAACGGCAGCACCCAATAATCCAAATCCAGCCATTGGCCGAACTTGTACCCGGTGCGCTTTTCGATACCCATTTTGGTGAAACCCAGCGCCTTGTGGAAGTTGTTGCTCTGGCGGTTGCTGCCGGTTACGAGCGCAAAGGCGTTATAATACCCCTGCTTTTTCAGCAGGGCGATCAACGCGCGGTAGAGCCGCCCGCCCACGCCCTGACCGATGCAGTCCGGCGCACAGTAGGCCGTCGTCTCAACGTCCCAGGCGTAGGCCTCGCGCTCGTGCCAGAGGTGTGCGCAGGCAAAGCCCTGCAGCCGGCCATCGGCGCTTTCGGCCAGGAGAAACGGCGCGTTTTGCAGCGTGTGCGCAATGTTTTCGCGGTATTCCTCCACCGTGGACGGCGTGTACTGGAAGGTCTGCACGCCGTGGCGCACGTACCAGTTGTACAGTGCGCAGACGGCGGCGGCATCGTCGGGCGTCGCCATGCGCAGGGTAATTTTGTTGTCGGCGGCCCACTTTTCGGCCAGGGCCTCTTTCTCGGCCTTCGGCAGTTTTTTCAGCGCTGCTTCACGCTTCAGGGCCGCACTTTTGTCGGCGCATTTTTCGGCGTAGGCCAGGCGCACGGCGTCGCGGCCATGGCTTTTGGTGTACTTGGCCCCGCCCTTGCCGCTGCGGTGGGCTTTCAGGCGGCGGGCCAAATCATTGGTCCAGCCACCGTACAGGCTGCCGTCCGGGCAGCGCAGCAGGTAGACCCAGGCGGGTGCCGGGGTCGGTTCGCGGTCGGCGGTGGTGCTGGGGGCCGGTCCGTAGATTTCGGATCCCTCTGCGCTCATTCGCTTACCTTCTTTCCGGCGGCCCGCAGTGTGCGGCGGCAGGCCTCAATGGCCGTTGCCTTGTCGTCGGCGGTAATCAGGAAACGGCTGGGGTGGCAGAACCTCAGGCCCAGGCCGCTGATCTGGCGCAGCTGTTCCTCCGGCTTACCGGCCCAGGCCACCGGGAACGGCTGCTTGCTGCGCTTGGTGCGGTGGTCGTTGA
>OGCO01005709.1_pt1 | contig 11803 bp, 8 predicted proteins | sample 1570171 | NCBI WGS metagenome assembly OGCO01 (sample SAMEA4370583, study PRJEB24528) | human gut metagenome | reverse complement strand
ACGTGCTGGGCGAACAGGGCATGCTAAACCCCGACCTGCCCACCGCTGCCGCTGACGTGCTGGTCATCCCCATGGGCGAGGAACAGCAGGGCTACGCCATCGCCACCGCCACCGCACTGCGGGAGGCTGGCATCCGCACTCAGCTGTACGCCGAGAAGAAGAAGTTCAAGGCCAGGATCACCTACGCCTCCAAGATGGGCATCCCCTACGCCATGTTCCTGGGTGAGACCGAGGAACAGGACAAGGTGGTGGCACTAAAGGACCTGAACAAGGGCGAACAGGTGACCGTTTCCTTTGAGGAAGCTGTAAAGCTGATTCAGGACGGCATCGCCCAGGCCAACCAGGGCACTGTCATCAAAGAAAACTAATTGCAAATGATAATAGGAGAGAACAACTATGGATACCATGACTGGTTTTAAGCGCACCCACTACTGTGGCACCCTGCGCGCGGAAAACATTGGGGAAACCGTCTCCGTCTGCGGCTGGATCCAGCGGCAGCGTGACCTGGGCGGCCTGATCTTTGCAGACCTGCGGGACCGCACTGGCCTGCTCCAGCTGGCTTTCGGCGACGACACCGACAAGGAGATTTTCGAGAAGGCTTCCAGCCTGCGCAGTGAATACGTGGTCGCCGCTGTGGGCACCGTCCGGGAACGGGAGAGCAAGAGCAAAAAGATCCCCACCGGTGACATCGAAGTGTTCGTCACTGAGCTGCGCATTTTGAGCAAGGCTGAAACGCCTCCCTTTGAGATTGTGGACGGCACCAAGGCCAATGAAATGCTCCGCCTGAAGTATCGTTACCTGGACCTGCGCCGTCCGGAGCTGCAGAAGAATCTGATGTTCCGCCACAAGGTGGCCAAGATCACCCGGGACTACTTCGATGAAAACGGCTTCCTGGAAATTGAGACCCCCACCCTCATCAAGTCCACCCCCGAAGGCGCCCGTGACTTCCTGGTGCCCAGCCGCATCCATCCGGGCAAGTTCTACGCTCTGCCCCAGTCCCCTCAGATTTATAAGCAGCTGTGCATGGTGGCCGGCTTCGACCGCTATATGCAGATCGCCCGCTGCTATCGTGACGAGGACCTCCGTGCCGACCGTCAGCCGGAATTCACCCAGATCGACCTGGAAATGTCCTTTGTCACCGTGGAAGACGTCCTGGCCATCGGTGAAGGCTACATCCGCCGGGTGTTCAAGGACGCCATGGGCATCGACATCGGTCCCCTGCCCCGGATGACTTATCAGGAAGCCATGGAGAAGTACGGCAGCGACAAGCCGGACACTCGTTATGGCATGGAGATCTTCAACCTGGCCGACGAAGTGAAGGACTGCGGGTTCGCCGTCTTCACCAACGCCCTTCAGGCCGGCGGCGGCGTCCACGGCATCTGCGCCAAGGGTGCCTTCAAGGCTCTGTCCCGGAAGGAACTGGACAAGCTCATCGACCACGTGAAGGGTATCGGCGGCAAGGGCATCGCCTGGATCCGCATGGGCGAGGACGGCTCCATTGCCTCCTCCTTCAAGAAGTTCATGACCGACGAAGAGATGGCTGCCATCATTGCCAAGGCTGGCAGTGAACCGGGCGACGTCATCATGATCATCTCTGACGAGCGCTACAACAACAGCCTGACCACTCTGGGGCAGCTGCGTATCACCGTGGCAAAGAAGCTGAATCTCATCCCCAAGGGTGTCTACAAGCCCCTGTGGATCGTGGAATTCCCCTTCTTCGACTGGGACGAAGAGACTCAGACCTGGGTGGCTATGCACCATCCGTTCACCGCTATCGTGGACGAGTGCCTGCCCTACCTGGAAGACGAGAGCCGTAAGGGCGAAGTCCGTGCCCAGTGCTATGACATGGTGCTCAACGGCATTGAGCTGGCTTCCGGCTCCATCCGTATCACCGACCCTGAATTGCAGAACCGGGTCTTCGAACTGCTGGGTCTCACCGACGAGGAAGCTCACCAGAAGTTCGGCCACCTCATCGACGCCTTCCAGTACGGCGCACCTCCCCACGGCGGTATGGCTCTGGGTCTGGACCGAGTGGTCATGCAGCTGTTGGGCGCTGAGAGCCTCCGTGACGTGCTGGCCTTCCCCAAGGTGCAGAACGCTTCTGAGCCGATGACCAACTGCCCCGACTTCGTGGACGACGCACAGCTGGACGACCTGTCCATCGCCGTCACCCGGAAGGAGACCGAGGAAGAGGCAGCGGAATAAGCGAAACTTTTCCACACTTTTTGAAAACCATGTGCAAGGCGCAGAACGGAGCTTCCGTTCTGCGCCTTTTTCCAGTCATGGTCCCGTCACACCACATATTCCATTTCAATATCCGCTTTCTCCGCTCCCCAGAACGCCTTATCCAGCGGAACCTCTCGAAATCCAAACTTCTCATAGATGTGAATGGCAGGTTTCAAGGCTCTGCACGAGATCAAAGACAGCTTTTTCGCCCCGTGGTCGATGGCATACTTCATGCAGGTCTCAAACACCGCGCTGCCTGCGCCCGTTCCCGTATACTGATCCACCGCCGCCAGCTTGCACAGCTCCCACACACTGTTGGAAAGGGGCATCGCCATGCACGTAGCAAGCACCTTCTCCCCTTCTACCGCAAAATAAACCATCGCCCCATCGGCGATCAGCTCCTCCACCCGATCCATGGTATCTTGGTCAAAGGGTTCCACCGTGTAAAAGCGCTCCAACCATGCCGTGTTCAAGTCTACAAAGGTTTTTCTATACTTTTTCTCGTAGGGAATGATCTTCATACCTTATTTTCTCCTTTCTGAGGGGATTCCCTTGACGGCATTATAACGTGGAGGATAAAATAAGTAAAACGAATCTTTTTCATACTAATATTAAGAAAGGCGATTTCAAGATTGAACAAATACCTTGCACTGCAAAAGATTGTAGAGTACGGCAGCTTCACAAAGGCCGCCAATGCCCTCGGCTACACCCAATCCTCCATCAGCCAGATGATCGCATCCTTGGAAGAGGAGCTTTCCATGAAGCTGCTGACCCGTTCCAGATACGGGGTAAAGCTGACCCTAGAAGGGGCTGAGTTGTACCCTTATATCGAGCGCGCCATCTACCAATATCGCACCATGCTGGAAAAGGCGGCGGAAATCAAAGGGCTGGAGACCGGTGTCATTCGGGTAGGAACGGTCTCCAGCGTCACTTGCCACTGGATGCCCCAGCTGATCCACGGGTTCAAACAGCAATACCCACACGTGCAGTTTCTCTTCCATCAGGGAGACTACACCCTGATTCCCGAATGGATCGCCACAGGACAGATCGACTTTGGATTCATCAATCCCCTTGCGGTGACCAACTTACAAACGCAAACGGTCAAATCGGACCAAATGCTGGCCATCCTTCCCCAAGACCATCCACTGGCCAAGGAAAAAACTGTTCGCCTCACCGACCTGGCCCAGGAGCCTTATATCCTGTTAGAAGAGGGACAGTATAGCGAGCCTATGGCGGCGTTTGAGACTGCTGGCATTGTCCCCAATATCCAATACACCCTCCACGATGACTACGCCATCATGACCATGGTGGAAGCAGGTCTGGGCGTCAGCATTCTGGCAGAACTGGTGCTGCGGAGGACAAACTACCGCATCACCTGTCTCCCCATTGAGCCGCCTATCACCCGAACCCTTGCCGTCGTGTACAAGGATAAAAACAGTTTGCCCATCGCCAGCAAATATTTTATCGACTATCTGATGAAACATCGAGAAGAATTGCCCTAACTTTTCGACATCTGTGGAAAATCATCTGGAAAAACAGTATAATGAAAGGGGCAAAAGCCGGACATACTACCTCCGATACGAATATCTGACCGATTTTCAACGATTCAGGAGGTTTTACAACTATGTCCGTGCGCATCGCAATCAACGGCTTCGGCCGCATCGGCCGATTGGCCTTCCGCCAGATGTTTGGCACTGAGCTGTTCGACATCGTGGCCATCAACGACCTGACTTCCCCCAAAATGCTGGCTCACCTGCTCAAATATGACTCCACCCAGGGTACCTATCACCTGGCGGACAAGGTGACCCACAACGACAATGCCATCCTCATCGCAGGACACACCATCCCCATCTACGCCGAATCCGACGCCTGCAAGCTCCACTGGGGGGAACTGGGGGTGGATGTGGTGCTGGAATGCACTGGCTTCTATACCAGCCGGGAGAAGGCGTCCTCTCACCTGAAGGCAGGTGCGAAAAAGGTGGTCATCTCTGCTCCGGCGGGGGATGACATTCCCACCATCGTCTACAACGTCAACCACAAGATCTTGCGCCCCAGCGACCGCATCGTCTCCGCTGCCTCCTGCACCACCAACTGTCTGGCGCCCATGGCGAAGGCCCTCAACGACTGTCATCCTATCATCTCCGGCCTCATGTGTACCATCCACGGCTACACCGGCGACCAGATGATCCTGGACGGCCCGCAGCGCAAGGGTGACCTGCGTCGTTCCCGTGCCGCTGCTGTGAACATCGTCCCCAACTCCACCGGTGCCGCCAAGGCCATCGGCCTGGTCATCCCGGAGCTGAAGGGGAAGCTCATCGGCGCCGCCCAGCGGGTGCCGACTCCCACCGGTTCCACCACCCTGCTCCATGCAGTCATCAAAGGGCAGACCAGCGTAGACGAGCTGAACGCCGCCATCAAATCCCAAACCAACGAATCCTTTGGCTACAACACCGACGAGATCGTGTCCTCCGACATTGTGGGGATGCGCTACGGTTCCCTCTTTGACGCCACCCAGACCATGGTCATGAACCTGGAGCATAACATGCCTCATGTCCAGGTGGTCTCCTGGTACGACAACGAAAACAGCTACACCTCCCAGATGGTACGCACCATCGCTTATCTGGCTCAGCTGTGACCGAACAGCCGCCATGGGAGGGTTGAGAAAGGGGTAATTGCCATGAAAAAGACCAAGATCATTTGCACGATGGGTCCCGCCTGCACCGACCATGACACGCTGACTAAAATGGTGGAAGCGGGGATGAACGTGGCGCGGTTCAATTTCTCCCACGGCAGTCACGAAGAGCATCAGCGAAATATCGAATTAGTGAAGCAGGTGCGAGAGGAACTGGATCAGCCCATCGCTCTCATGCTGGACACCAAGGGACCGGAGTTTCGCATCGGCACCTTTGGGGAAAAGCAGGTGGAGCTGGTAGCTGGTGAGACCTTCACTCTGACCGCCGAACCGGTGGTGGGTGACGTTCATCAGGTGTCTGTCTCCTGTCCCGCTATGTTCCAGCGGCTGGAGGTAGGCGACCCCATTCTCATCAACGACGGTCTGGTGACCATCCAGGTCACAGAGCGGGATAACACCCACGCGGTCTGTAAGGTGGTCATCGGCGGGGTCATCAGCAACAACAAGAGCATGAGCTTCCCCAACAAGATTTTGCACACGGAATACCTCAGTCAGCAGGACAAGGACGACCTGCTGTTCGGCATCCACATGGATGTGGATTACGTGGCGGCGTCCTTCGTCTCCACTGCGCAAGATATGCAGGATTTACGGACATTTCTTGATGAGAACGGCGGGCAGGAGATTGACATCATCGCCAAGATTGAAAACCGTTCCGGTGTGGACAACGCCGACGCCATTTTGGACTACTGCGACGGCATCATGGTGGCACGTGGGGACTTAGGTGTGGAGATTCCTTATGAAGAACTGCCTCCCATCCAAAAGCAGCTCATCCAGCTCTGCCTGAAGCGGGGCAAGATTGTCATCACCGCCACGGAAATGCTGGAGTCCATGACCACTAAATCCCGTCCCACCAGAGCGGAAATTTCCGACGTGGCCAACGCCGTCTATGACGGTTCCAGTGCCATCATGCTCTCTGGCGAGACCGCCGCGGGGCAGTATCCGGTGGAGGCCGTCCAGGCCATGAGCCGCATCGCAATCCGGACAGAAGAGGATATTTCCTATGAAAAACGGTTCCGCAACACCGATTTTCACCTGTATCATTCCAACGATGCCATGAGCCACGGTGCCTGCGCCCTGGCCATCGACACCAAGGTCAGCGCCATCGTGGTCTGCACTTTGAGCGGGGATACGGCACGGCAGGTGTCCCGGTTCCGCTGCCCTAAACCCATCATCGGCATGACCACAAAACGGAAGGTTTGGAACCAGCTGTCCTTGGCCTGGAACGTGCAGCCGGCCATGAGTGAGCAGTTCCCCACGGTGGACGTCTTACTTTATCATGCCCGGAAGGCGGCAAAGGAATCCGGTTTGGTGCAGGCAGGGGACCGGATCATCATCACCGCCGGTATCACCAATGGCACGTCGGGCAATACTGACCTCATCAAAATGGAAGAAATCTAAGTTTTTTGACCAGAAACAAAGGACCCCTTCCAGCCCACCGGAAGGGGTCCTTTTGACAGAAGAGAAGGAGCGATACATACCATGAAAATTTCCACCATGAAACCGGATGTCCTACGGCAGTACCAGGAAAAACTCACCACCCCAGAGGAGGCCGTCCAGCTGGTGAAGAGCGGCGACCGGGTCTATTACGGCGTCAACATCTCCACCCCCTACGGCATTGACAACCTGCTGGCCAAGCGGGAACCGGAGCTGGAGGACGTGACCGTAGGCGGCGCAAGCTGCTTCCTGCCCAATGGTCTGCTGAACCCTGACAGCAAGGCGTTCCACCCCAACACTTTTTTCTTCGGCACCTCGGAACGTGCCGCCCAAAAGGTCAAATATGTGGAACACACCAGCGCCCACCTGAGCGAGACAGACAACTGGGTGTACAACATCCTGCGCCCCAACGTGGCCTTCCTGCCTGTCTCCGTTCCCGATGAAAACGGTGCCATGTCCATGGGTCCTGCCGGTCTGGTGTGCGGCCCCTATCTGCTGGACTGCTGCGAGACCATCGTGCTGGTGGTGAACAAGAATATCCCCTATATGCGCTCCGATTTCATGGCGCACATCTCCGACGCCACCTGCATCGTAGAGATGGACGAATCCCTGGTCTCCATCCCTAACCTGGAACCCTCCCCGGCACTGGAGGCCATCTCCACCTTTATCGCTGACCAGACCTGTGACGGCGCCTGCATTCAAATGGGTATCGGTGACCTGTCCACGGCGGTGGGTTTCGGCCTGCGGAACAAGAACGACCTGGGCATTCACAGCGAGATGATGGGCGACTCCATGATGGAGCTAGTGAAGCGGGGCAACGTGACCAATACTCGAAAAGCCTATCTGCCTGGCGTCTCCAGCGCTGCCTTTTTGATGGGCACCAGGGACCTGTACGAGTGGGCGGACTGGAACGATCAGCTCTATTTCCTCCCCTCGCCCATCTGCAATAACCCCCTGAACATCGCCAAAAATGACAACGTGCTGTCGGTGAATACGGCGTTGGAGATTGACCTGGTGGGCCAGGTGGTGGCTGACAATATCGTGGGTACCCAGTACAGCTCCATCGGTGGTCAGCTGGATTTTGTGCAGGGCGCACAGCTGTCCAAGGGCGGTAAATCCTTCATCGCCCTCACCTCCACCCACACCAAAAACGGCCAGCTTTACAGCAATATCGTCCCTCGCTTCCAGCCCGGCACCTTCGTCACCACTCCCCGCTCCTGCGTCCAGTACGTGGTCACGGAGTACGGCTGCGTAAACCTGAAGCTGCTGACCATGCGGGAACGGGTACTGGCCCTCATCGACCTGGCGCACCCCTCTTTCCGGGAACAGCTGCGAGATCAGGCCAAGGAGTTTGGACTTCTCCCGTAATCTAAAAACTTCATTTTTTCAAACAAAAAAAGGAACCCTTCTGCTTCATTCAGAAGGGTTCCTTTTCATTATTTCAGCTTTTGCCACTCCGCCACAGCCAGTTCATCACAGCGGTTGTTATAGGGGTTCTCCGCATGGCCTTTCACCCAGTGCAGACGCACATCGTGTTGGTCACACAGGTCCAGCAAAACCGCCCACAGGTCAGAATTTAAGGCAGGTTTTTTGTCCGCTTTCTTCCAGCCCCGTTTCCGCCAGCCGACAGCCCAGCCTTTCTCCAAAGCGTCAATGACATATTTGGAATCGGAGTACAGCTCCACGATGCAAGGCTGATTCAGGGCACGCAGCCCTTCAATGACACCGGTCAGTTCCATTCGGTTGTTGGTAGTGTTCTTTTCTCCGCCGGACAGCTCTTTTTTATGACTTCCATACATCAAAATCGCCGCCCAGCCACCAGGGCCAGGGTTGCCGGAACAGGCGCCGTCAGTATACAAAGTTACGGTCTTCATCCTCTCCTCCTTCCACGGTCAGACAGAAAACGGACGGGACTTATCGCCTCGTCCGTTGTTCTGAAATACACGGTTTTTTACACAGTTGTGGATTCCTCTGTGCCTTCTTCCGGCGTGACCTCTGCGGTCTCTTCCTCAGAGGAAACTTCTTCTTCCTCCTCGTCGCAGGTGGTAGCCAGAGAGATGACCTTGCCGCCTTCGGCGACGGTCATGATGTGCACGCCCTGAGTCACACGGCCGTACAGGTTGATGCCGCTAACCGCAGTACGGATGATGGTGCCGTCGTCGGAGATCATCAGCGCGTCGTCCTTGTCCTGCACCACAGCGGCACAGGCCACCGGGCCAGTCTTTTCGGTGATGCGGTAGTTCTTGCTGCCGAAGCCGCCGCGGGTTTGCAGGCTGTACTCTTCCAGAAGGGTGCGCTTGCCGTAGCCCTGCTCGGTGATGGTCAGCAGGCTGCTGCCCTGGCTGGACACGCCGGCAGCCACCAGCCAATCCCCCTCTTTCAGGCGGATGCCACGGACGCCCACAGCGTCACGACCCATGCAACGTACGTCGCTCTCATGGAATCGAATGGCCATACCCTCGTGGGTGACCAGGAACACGTCCTGATCGCCGTCGGTACGGCAGACAGAGATCAGCTCGTCCCCTTCCTCCAGGTTCAGAGCACGGATGCCGGCCTTTCGGGCGGTGTTCAGGCTGGACAGGGTGATGCGCTTGACGGTGCCAAATCGGGTGGCAAAGACCAGGAACTCATCATCGGTAAATTCCCGAATGGGAATCATGGCCGTGACCTTTTCCCCCTGCTCCACCGGCAGAACGTTGACTAGATTGGTGCCCTTGGCGGTACGACCCGCTTCGGGAATCTGGTATCCCTTCTTCCGATGCACTTTGCCGGTGTTGGTGAAGAACAGGATATAGTCATGGGTGGAGGAGGTGAACAGGGTGGTCACGTAGTCCTCTTCCCGGGTGGTCATGGCGTTGACGCCCTTGCCGCCACGGCGCTGGCTGCGGTAAGCGGAAGCGGGGGTGCGCTTCAGGTAACCGGCGTTGCTCATGGTGAACACGCAGGTCTCTTCCTCGATCAAGTCCTCGATGTCGATCTCATCCTCCACCTGTTCGATGGCGGTTCTGCGGTCATCTCCGTACTTTTCCTTGATCTCCAGAAGCTCGTCCTTCAGCACGCCTTTCATCTTTTCTTCATCAGCCAAGAGACTGGCGTAGTAGGCAATCTTCTCCTCCAGCTCCTTATACTCCGCCAGCAGCTTATCCCGTTCCAGCCCCTGGAGCCGTTTCAGCTGCATATCCAGAATGGCCTGTGCCTGGATATCATCCAGACCGAACCGGTTCATCAGGTTCTCCTTGGCGTTGTCATAGCTGCTGCGGATGATGCGAATGACCTCGTCGATGTTGTCCTGAGCGATGAGCAGACCTTCCAGCAGATGGGCACGGGCCTCTGCCTTCTTTTTGTCATAGATGGTGCGGCGGGTCAGCACCTGCATCTGGAAGTCGATGTATTCATCTAAAATCTGACGGAGGGTTAGGATGCGGGGCTGCTTCTGGTTGTGTACCAGCGCCAGCATGACCACGGCAAAGGTGGTCTGGAGCTGGGTCTGGATGAACAGGCGGTTCAAGACCACCTGGGGGTTGGCGTCCTTTTTCAGCTCGATGACGATACGCATACCCTCTCGGTCAGACTCGTCCCGCAGGCCGGAGATGCCTTCCAGCCGCTTGGCGTGGACCTGCTCGGCGATGTTCTCGATGAGCCGAGCTTTGTTGACCTGATAGGGCAGCTCGGTGACAATAATGCGAGTACGGCCAGCGCCGAACTCCTCCATCTCGGTCTTTGCCCGGACGGTGATCTTCCCTCGGCCGGTGCCATAGGCGGCACGGATGCCGCTGCGGCCCATGATGATGCCGCTGGTGGGGAAGTCAGGACCCTGGATGTGCTCCATCAGGTCGTCCAGGCCTGCTTCCGGGTTTTCCATCACGCAGATGGTGCCGTCAATGACCTCCCGCAGGTTGTGGGGCGGGATGTTGGTGGTCATGCCGACAGCGATACCGGCGGAGCCGTTGACCAGCAGGTTAGGAAAACGGGAGGGCAGGACACGGGGTTCCTGGCGGCTCTCGTCGAAGTTGGGATCCCAATCTACCGTATCCTTTTCGATGTCCCGCAGCATTTCGCTGGAGATCTTGGACAGGCGAGCCTCGGTGTAACGGTAAGCGGCAGGAGGGTCGCCGTCCACGCTGCCGAAGTTGCCGTGGCCGTCCACTAGGGGGTACCGCATGGAGAAGGTCTGCGCCAGACGCACCAAGGCATCGTAAACAGAGCTGTCGCCATGGGGATGATACCGACCCAACACGTCGCCCACGCAGGTGGCGGACTTCTTGAAGGGGCGGTCAGAGGTCAGATTGTCCTCGTACATAGCATACAGGATACGGCGATGCACCGGTTTCAAACCGTCCCGCACATCGGGCAGGGCACGGCCAACGATGACGGACATGGCGTAGTCCATGTACGCCGTCTGCATCTCATGCTCTAAGTCGATCTCTACGATCTTCTGTTCCGGATAGGCAATATCCTGTGGTTCATAATCTTTTTTCTTACTCAAAACGATTTACCTCACAACGACATCAATAGTCCAAGTTGATGACCTTCTTGGCGTTTGCCTCAATGTACTGGCGGCGGGGTTCCACCTTTTCCCCCATGAGCAGGGTAAAGGTCTGGTCTGCCGCCACAGCGTCACTGAGGGTGATCCGCTTCAAGGTACGGGTGGTGGGATTCATCGTGGTCTCCCACAACTCGTGGGGATCCATCTCGCCCAGACCCTTAAACCGGGAGATGTTGATCTTAGCATTGGGGTTATCCCCACGCAGCTCCGCCGAAATGGCATCCCGTTCCTCGTCAGAGAAGGCCACACGAGTGGTCTTGCCCTTGACTAGCTTATACAAAGGGGGCACGGCGGCGTAAACATAGCCTTCCTCAATCAGCGGCCGCATGAACCGGAAGAAGAAGGTCAGCAGCAGCGTCCGGATATGGCTGCCGTCCACGTCGGCATCGGCCATGATGATGACCTTATGATAACGGAGCTTCTCCACGTTGAAGTCCTCCCCCAGGCCAGCGCCCAGAGCAGTGATGACCGGCATAAGTTTATCATTGCCGTAGACCTTATCGGCACGGGATTTTTCCACGTTCAGCATTTTTCCCCACAGAGGCAGGATGGCCTGGAATCGGGAATCTCTCCCCTGGGTGGCGGAGCCGCCTGCGGAGTCGCCCTCCACGATATAGATTTCTGTCAGCTCCGGGTTATTTTCGTTGCAGTCCCGCAGCTTGTCCGGCATGGCCGCGCCGCCCAGCGCCGTCTTGCGGCGGATGGACTCTCTGGCCTTGCGGGCGGCCTCTCTGGCGCGGTTGGCCGTCAGCGCCTTATCCAGAATGGTGCGGGCCACCACCGGATGCTCCTCCAGATACACCGACAGCTGGTCGGAGACAAGGCCGTCCACCAGCGTGCGGATATAGGCGTTGCCCAGCTTGGCCTTGGTCTGGCCCTCGAACTGGGCCTCGGTCAGCTTGACG
>OGCO01005707.1_pt1 | contig 11807 bp, 10 predicted proteins | sample 1570171 | NCBI WGS metagenome assembly OGCO01 (sample SAMEA4370583, study PRJEB24528) | human gut metagenome | reverse complement strand
TTTTGATTGTTTCAATATCTTTTGGCATGGGAAAACCCTCCTTTTCTGGTTTGTAATTATCATAACCATGCAGAAATCGGAAAGCCATATACGGTCGTGTGGTCGCCAGATGGAGATATCCGGCTGGAAAACACGCTGACAGCAGTGTGCGGTTTTTGTGCCAAACATGGTGGGATTTTTATGTGACTGTAGAAAGTTGCAGGTGAATCTCCGAATAAACGACATGCTAAAAGCGGAGTAGGAATCTGAGACTGCAAGGCCCTTGAGGAAGGAAGCATCAGAGGTTTCGGAATCTTCAAGAATGCCAAGCTACTGCTGTTTATGCTTGTTCCAAAACTTCAGCCATTTATGAAGCTGAACTGGTGTGATGGAAAATCTGTCGCAAAGGTGCTCCATTGTAGAACGGCCAAGAAAACATTCCCCCAGTACGCGGAGGATGAACATCAGGGAATAAGAGGCATACGGAATCAGTATGTCGGGAAGCAAGGCATGGGTATGATGACAGCTGTCGCAGATTAAACGGAGAACGCAGAGACTGTCAGTCACCTTTCTCCCGTTTCGGAAATCGATAACGGAGCGGTCATAATAAGCATGAACATGACAGTTGCCACAGCTTCCGCAGACCGGACAGGTCTCCAGTTCCGGTTGAAATACAGCCATGTAGGAGTCAAAGATAAATTTAGATGAAGTTTTTATACGAATCAGCTTGCAAAACGGAGAGTTTTTTCTTATCATAATAGTTGCATTGAGAGGACTGCTAACGAGACAGGCGTAAACCATTAGGACGTAGATCCTGTAAGACCTGCCGGCAGCACTCATTGTATGGTATGGAGAAGGAACGAACTTTGGTCAGGGCTGTTCCTTTTCTTTTTTATTGGTTACAAAACTGACTATAGATGATAGGGAAAGAATGGTCAATAGGGCAGATAAAAACGTGCCGTAAAAAACAGCACGTTAGAGTAGAAACGATATGAAAGATGTCGAATTCAATCTGCGGTATATGTGCAGTAGGTGGGAAGATTAATTTGACGCGAGACAACAACCTGCTGATTTTGAACCGGAAACGGTTTAATTAGCAGACACTAAGTAGTATTGCAGAGGAGAATGGCATGAAGGGAATAACAGAGTATGAGCGTTTAATAAGTATTCGTATTATGCAAGAAGATGCGGAGAATATATATTCTTTGTTAAAGACAGAACAAGATTCTGTTTTTGGAATGGAAATAATTCCTTACTATGCATTATTTGTCCAGTCATGTCAAGAGTATATAGGAGAGAATTTATTAACTGAATCAATAGTAAAAGATTTAAAAGATATTCGTAATCATATAAAGATATATGCAAATAGTTTTGGTAAATCTCAAAAACGAGTAGCAACTGTAGATGATATGCAGGATAGAGATTTTAAAGAACAACTTAAATTTGAATTTTTGAAAAATACAGATATTCATCTAAACTTAGGAATGTACTGGACAGAGGAAAGAATTATAATTGGTAACACACAACAAATAGCAGATTTTTTATCGGTAGAGAGTATGTTTGACCCTAAACTCAAGGAGAAAAATTATCAAATGGGTTATCACATAGGATCATTTGTTGCTTCGATTAGAGAAGGATTAGCAGATTCTTTACATCCCCCAATGATTGAAAGAAACTACAAATCAATTGCAATTAACTATTATTGTGATGTAAACACAAATAAGATACTTAAGAGAAACAAGATATTTTTGAAAGATCAAACGAAGGAAGTAAATTTATTTTATTTACATTTATTGTGCAATATGAATTTTGTAAAATACATACTGAGACCATTATTTCAAGATGGAAATATATGGATTTTCAGGATAGAATATATTGTTTCTTATTACACATTACGTGCGTTTGAACGTTTGAAAAATTATTGTGAAAATAACAAAGATATAACTGTTGAAAATGAAAAAATATACGATATTCTTAAGCGTGGTGAATTATTATTTACGACAAAATTACGTAATTGTATGATGCATTATAATCTTGAAAATGCAGGAGTAATATCTATTGAAAATATTGATAAACCATTTTATGGAATTATTGAAAACTGTTTCAATGGAAAGAGTTATAAAGAGTATTTAATAGAATTACATGGATTGTCTGATATGATAATTAATTTTTTAAATAGTCAATTTGATTTTTCAGATGTAAAAATTAGAAAGCTATAAAAGTGATGATATAAATTAATTTGGAAGATACTATTAAATATATAGACTCTGCAGGAGGAAAAGGAAGTTTGAGTGCAGTATATGATTGGGATACATTTAAGAAATATCATGGCGGTATAGAAGGTGCGAGATTTTGCTTTGAGGCTTTGATGGAAGAGTTGCTGCGAAAGGAAAATCCAAGCAGAAATGTACAAGGTGTACGGCTTGCCCAAGGTGATGGTGGAATAGATGTTTTTGTTGGAAATATAGGACAGGAAAAAATAGACGTATATCAGTGCAAGTATTTTGATGCAGGTTTAAGAAGCAGCCAATGGAAGCAAATTACAGATTCATACAATAGAGCAGTTAAAAATCTGGATTATCAGATGAATAAATGGATATTGTGTCTACCGGCAGAACTCTCTTTGAATGAACATATAAAATGGGAAGAATGGAAAAAGGAACATAAAGTTGATTCACTTGAGATAGGGCTGGTGTGTGGAAATGAGATTATAGACCGATTGAGTAATCAAGGGCTGTGCGATAAATACTTTCAGAGTACATTTCCTAAATATATATCCAAAAGACCTCATGGTGCAAAAAACTGTATGTTTCGAAATGATGAAGTAAATATTTTAAAGGGCGAGTTAGAATCAGGTAATAATATTTTAATATATGGCGAAGGTGGTTATGGAAAGACATCACTTGCAATGCTCTTGTTCGAACTAGTAAAAGATGACTATTGTCATTTGGTCTGGGTGAACTATGAAAATAGTTTAATGGATAGTTTGCTTAACTCGTTAACTATTTATGAAAATATTGAAAGAGAAAAGCGAATCGAATTAATCTGTGATTTCTTAAGACAACAGGATAAGAATACCATTATTTTTCTGGATAATGTGGATGAACAGATTCAGGATGATGAATATATGCATGAACTAGAGGGGTGTATCGCTTTTGTTATCACATCAAGACTTCCATTTATAGAGAATTTTAAGAGATATCATATTGAGAACAAATCTATAGAAGAATGTAGAAAAATTTTTGAACTGTATTATCATGCACCTTGCAATATTGAAGAGGATATTTTTAACAATTTTATAGAATATATAGAGCAAAATATACTTTTTATTGAACTTGTTGCAAAGACAGCTCGTTATGCAGAAATGCCATTAAATGATTATATAAAAGAAATAGTGACGACTGGGTTATCGATAAGTGAAGATGAGATATATTCAAGCTATGACCGAAAAACAGACAGCTTGATAAATCGATTAAAACATTTGTATACATTACAAAAAATGACAGCAGAAGAACAGGAACTATTAGAGAAATTCGCTTTGACACCGAATTTATATGTTCCGTTCCAATATAGAGAGTGGGCTGGAATAAAAAAAGACAAGCTGGTTGCGCTCATTAACAGAGGATGGATTGATAAATCAGAAGATGGTTATAAAATGCATCCTTTGATAAAAGAAAGTATAATTCAACAAGAAGTAATTAGCATTTCGACTTTTGAAGAATTAATAGATAGTATTTCAAATGATGAATTCTGGCATTGTAATGATGAATATAACAAACGGTTAATCAAGAAGCAGATTGCAAAAAAAATTATAGATTATTTTATTGATGTAGATTATAAAAAGATATGGAATGTAATTTCTCAATATTGTCAAATATGTCTTGAATTATCTGATTATAGAGAAGCTATTACTGTTTTAAAACATGCATATGAACTATGTGATGCAGAAGAGAATCCTGACGAAGAAGATCTTTTGACAATTAAATTGTCTTTAGCATATTCATATTTTCATGCATGTGATGAAAAAAACGCTTTGTATTACTTAGCGTTAATAGATAAAAGGATAGAAAAAATTCAAGATAATGATGATAAGTTGTTCGAAATTTATAATTTACATATTATTTTAGAGAGTCGTTTGGGAAAAATAGAAAATGCAAAGCAATATTTTAATAAAATATGTGAATTGAAAATTACCGAAAGAGATTTCTTAACAGCAGTGCTAAATTACACGAGTGGATTAATACAGGATAAAAAGACGGATGATGCTATGTTTTATATGATGAAATTCAAAGAACGTTTTGAAAAGGAATATAGCAATCATGAAGCGTATTTAGCAACCTTTTATAGTAATTTAGCAATCGTCTATGCGGATAAAGATGACTTTCAGCAAGCGCTGGCATATGATCAAAAAGCATATGATATAAGAAAGCAAGTTCTGGGTACTTATAGTAAAGATATGGCAATAACATATATTTCATTAGCAGAAGATTGTTTACAGTTTAATAGAAATGATGAGGCGAAGGAGTGTATAATCAAAGCAGAAGAAATATGCAAGGCTATTTTTGAGAATGAAGATAATGAGTTATATCAAAAAGTGTTGCATGCTAAATATGTGTTAGGAATATAAGGCAATGCCGTTAAGCTAGGTGTTCGAGGTTTTGTTCGAATTTGCATTGAAACATGTGCAAGAGGAAATGTGATTGGAAATACAGATTCAGAAAAAAGGGCATGCTGATAAGACAGATGCTGTTCGTCTGTCAAAAATGACAATCTTCAGTGGTAGAGCCTAAGGCTATCGATATCCGAAATGAATCGCACTGATTCCACGGAGGGGCCGGTCAAATTGTCGGAATTTTTCTTTTACAGCATGGACGTATTTCAACATTAACTTAATGATATCAATAGGTTTATCGGAATCCCTGCGAATAAAGAACTTTCTTGCTGTTTTCAGAGCAGAAGAAATGTCGATTTCGTAAAGATATTTGTTATCATTCTTCCGTTCTTTTTTCTTGTTTTCTTCAGCTGCTTCGTTAGCAATGAAGATTCCGAAATTATAGAGTGTCAGATTTGCATAGATTTCCTGTTTTAGGAATTCGGTTTTTTTACTGTGGAAGTACAAAAGCCCATTTGCATGCTTAAGATAACGGAAAGAAATTTCAATGCCCCATATGCCAGTGATAGCATTCCTTGATGTCGTCCATAGTAAAGCTGTGGGGCAGATTTGTGATGAGATACTCATATGTATTTTCTGCAGTTTTTATTTTTACGACACGAAACTGCATGAAATAAAGATGTCTCTTATCTCTGTCAAGAAGCTCATAAAAATGAGGTGTGTTTTTACTCGGATTAATATATCGGTACACCTCCGACTGATCTTTCATAGCCTTTGTAGCTTTGTCAGTGAAATAACGTTTCATCGTAACATCGAATTCTTCAAGGTCGTCAGGAAGTTCAGTAGCGTAATAGGAAAGCAGACTTTTAGAAGACGATGGAGCTTTTACACGAAAAACATAATTTAGATTCTTGAGTTCACAGTGGAATAACAGATCGTAAGATTCATAACCACGATCAGCGGTTACAATATATTTCTGCGGATTGTCCGGACTAAAATGGTCGAGCATCATGTGAAAGGCTTGCCTTTCATCAGGCTTCTGTCCTGGCTGAATTACAATATCAAGAAAAGCTTTGTTGATTACATCAACAAACCCATTTAAGTGCATATGGTTGTATCCTTTATAGTCGATGAGACGAGGCTTGTTGTAATCCTCAATAATTTCATCATTGGTAGTTCCTTTTCCCATGCCGATAATAAGACGCATGGTATCGTAGAAAGAGAGTTTGCCTTGATGCTGACGCATGAAATTGTGTCCAGGATTGTTTGAGAAGAGCCAGTGATGCTCCGACATATCAGCGATGATAGAGTTCAATTTTTGTTTTACATTTGATGGATAATCGTTCATAATAAATGTGTGCCTCCTTAGTATGGGAATAATTGATTCGTGGGGAACCAATTCCCTTGATAAACTAAGGGTCACCTTGTTGTTTTGATGGACAACAAGGTGACCGCACATTTTTTTGTTACATGTCAATAGGAAAATAAAAAAAGATATATAAAAGATGTTACAAAGATGTTAAATAAGTGCCAGCCTAAAAAATAGTATAAAATGAGAATTACTGATATTATAAGGGATAGCAGGCTTGGAAGAAAAAGGTGTTAAGCTAGAGAAGCTAACTGGCATTGTGCACTTACACCTCAAATACTTCCAAATCATCCGGCACATACAGATTTCCATGATAATACTGCACACCCTCTGCAGTATATAATTCTTTTCGCTCCTTCAAATGTGTCTCCTCGGTATGATAAAGTACAAGATTTGGAATCTGAAGCTGCTCCGCAAGCTGGCACGCTTCCTTCACTGTGCTGTGATGTTTCTCATACGGCTTAAACTTATCCGCCTCGCCAAATAGGCAGAACGCCTCGTGCATCAGCCAATCGCTGCCTTTCACAAATTCATAATCCGCTTCGTTATATGGTTCATCGCCAACACATGTAAATTTCTTTCCATCGATATTCATCGTGAATCCATACTGTTTTGCTTTTGTTGACATAATATCGAAGAAAGTCACTTTTTTCCCAAGAATTGTATGCTGATCGCCGTGCTCCAATGGAATGAATAAAATTCTTTTATCGAAATGTTTGCACACTTTTTTCTGTGTTGTCAGTTTCGAAAGTGTCTGAATTGTATTGACCAAATCCGAATGACAGTAGATTCTCAGATTACCTTCATAGTTTCCCTGATTCATCTTGGTTCCGATCAAACGAATCATCCACACAATTCCAAGAATATGATCTGCATGCTCATGTGTAATGAAGATATCATGCACATCTTCCAACGAGATTTTTGTCTCTTTTAATACCTTTAAAATACGGTTTCCACCGCCACAATCTACGAGGAAATGTTTTCCTTCCTCACTCAAAGCAAAGCATGTATTGTAGCATTCTGTTACGGTTGCATTTCCCGTTCCTAATATTGTAAGTTTCATTCGCAACTTTTTCCTTTTTTATACATCTTTATCCTAGTGCCACATCTAAAATCATCATAATTACAAATCCGATTGCAACACCAATTGTTCCAATATTGGAATGTTCGCCAGCCTGGGATTCCGGAATCAATTCTTCCACAACCACATAAATCATTGCCCCCGCCGCAAACGATAACAGGTACGGCAGAACAGGCACCACTAAATCAGCTAACAGAATCGTAATCACAGCCGAAATCGGTTCCACAACACCAGACATCCCGCCATACAAAAAGGCTTTTGATTTTGACATTCCCTGTGATTTTAATGGCATCGAAATGATTGCGCCTTCCGGGAAATTTTGAATGGCAATTCCAATTGCAAGTGCAATCGCTCCTGCCATCGATACGGTAGAATTTTCCATCATCGCACCGGCGAATACAACGCCGACCGCCATTCCTTCCGGAATATTGTGAAGCGTAACCGCAAGCACCAGCATGGTGCTCTTCTTTAAGTTCGATGCCGGTCCCTCTGGTTTCTCATCATTTACATGTAAATGCGGAATCAACGTATCTAATGCAAGTAAGAAAGCAATTCCAAGCAAAAATCCAACCGCAGCCGGAAGCCATGGAATTGTCCCCTGTTCCTCGGCCATCTCAATCGACGGCATAATTAGTGACCAGACTCCAGCCGCAATCATTACACCGGAAGCAAATCCAAGCAACGCTTTCTGTGTCAATACACCCAAATCCTTTTTCAAAAAAAATACCATACCGGAACCCAGTACCGTTCCAATCAATGGAATTAATAATCCAAACATCATCTGATTCAATTATTTCACCTCCTGTGAATGTATCTTTTGATTTAGAATTCATCTTTCTGATTTTCTAAAATATTTCTCTATTATCATATCATAAATATAATATACTGTGACATAGAAAAACGTTCTGAAAAAATAAGTAAATATTGCTTCTGTGATAATATTCTGATAAAATTAGGATAGAATAAATGATATGAAAGGAGCGATTGAACATGATACAAATTCGACCTGTTTCAGACCTTAGAAATAAATTTCCAGAAATTGAAGCTATTGTAAACGGAGGAAAACCAGTGTATCTGACAAAGAATGGTTATGGTGCTATGGTTGTTTTAAGTTTGGAAGAATATGCAAGTCTGACAGACAGCATAGAAATGAAACTTGATGAAGCTGACAGACAGGCAGCTATGACAGAGGAACGTCTTTCACATGAAACAGTATTCAGCAATGTAAGGAGAGCTATACATGGAAAATAAATCCTATAAGCTGCGGTATTTACCACTCTTTGAACAGGATTTGATTAGCACAGCGAATTACATTACGAATGTTTTAAAGAACGAGGACGCAGCAATTCGTCTGGTTGATGATGTAGAAGCTGCCATACTGGAAAGGCTGAACAATCCTGTTGCCTTTGAACCATACCCATCCGCAAAAAAACGTGACTACCCTTACTATCGGATTTATGTACGCAATTACGTTGTTTATTATGTAGTGATTGATGATGTGATGGAAGTACGACGTTTAATGTATGGTGCAAGAGATACGGACAGATATTTATAATTGATAAGAAACTATATAAGGTGCCTGATACCAATGTGGTCAACCTAATGTCAACTTAAGACAAGTGCCTGCTCAGGTTAATGACTAACGGTGCGAAATTGAGAAAAGAGGAAGGTAGATTTGAAAAGAAGACGCACTTTAATAGAGCTTTGATATGTTTCTTTGATGGCTATGGTTATTACCGGATATAACATGTTTTTTAAGCTTCCATGTTTTGAAGGGGAAAATGAGTATAGATTTGTAATATCTAGAATTCATGATGGCGGTATTTGTAAGCCAGAAGATAGAGTTCCAGTGTATTTTCGGTTGAAGAATGGAGTTTTAATTCCATATGTAAAAGAAAAAATACAAGACGTGAATTCATTAAAAAGGGTTTTGGTCGGTGCAAAAAATGGTAGTGACATTGCCGCTATTGGATTGAAACATTTCTTTAGAAGTAAAGGTCTATATGTAGATGTTGAAAAATCTCAGATGTCGTTGCGATATTGAGCTTATGAAGTTGCCCACAGTGGGGAACAACGATCCGAGCAGAATTCTGTGAGCTGATAATTTAAAGCTCACAAATTCAATACTTTAGAATTTGACAATAACAATATAGGAAAGGAATAGGTGGCAATTATCACAGTTTTGAGTGAAATATTGTGTGAAGTGGACATGGAAATTTTTAAATCTTATGAAATCTGGATGATAGTTGGAGCAGCTCTACTTATAATATTATATTACTATCACAGGGAAAAGAAAAAGGTACACAATGCGAAAGAAAAAGAGTTACTAAAGAAAGGCGATATGCATGAATGTTTTTGGGAAGTACTTTCCGGTGGATATTTTCCAGTACTATTTTTCTTTATGTCATTAGGAAATATCACTGGATTAGCATACCTTTTTCCTGTAGCTATTGCAGTAGTCTTAGTTATTGCTATTGTCATGCAAGTTAAAATTTATGTATGTAAAGAGGAGTTAGTCTCTCGGTCGGGATGGAGTTATGAAGAAGCGGTTTTAGAAAAAAAGAAAAATATATTAGAATCTGCATACAATATTGTCTATGCGGTTATTGTTCCTATTACAATTCTTTTTATTTCTTATGGGACATGTAGTTCATATTACTCAGTTCCTAAGTCATTTTGTATCCTTTTATTTGCAATTATTGTGATTACTGTAGCGGCAATTATGCAATGCAAACGCTTTAATTACAAAAAGAAAATGAGAAAATATCAGATGGCAAAAAAGGAAGGTTTATGTATGGAGGAATTACAAATCGACAAAAAGAGTTCATTACGGGAATTAGTGTATTACTGTACAGAGCCGGAGCCGGTAGGTGCATTGATGTTTACTGGCGAATGGGGCTGTGGGAAGACATATTTGATTGATCATGAATTGAAAGCAACTTTTGATGGTCAGAACGGAAGAGAAGAAAAAGTTATTATTCGGGTCTCTTTATTTGGAGTGTCCTCGGTAGAGAATATTCATTCGCTTGTGAAAGAAAGTTGGATGGAAGCGTATTATGAGAATTTTCCTACTGTTCTTAAGAAAACAACGAGATTTCTAAAAAATATTCAATCTTCAATTGCAAAGATGGAAGGAAACGATGAGATGAAACTTCTTGCATCTGTAGGATTGTCAAATTTTATGCGAGTAAAAAATATCATAAATAAGAAACCTGTAATCTTAGTTTTTGATGATCTTGAACGTTGCCAGATGGATCGCATAGATGTATTGGGATGTATAAATGATTATTGTGAAAATCAGAAGTTTTATACGATTATTGTATGTAATCCAGATAAGATGCAGTCAGATAAAGAGCGAAATGAAGAGGATAAAGCAAAGGATGAGTTGATTCAGCTTACATATGCAGAAATTAAAGAGAAGATTGTGCAGAGAACGGTTCAATATAAACCTGATTATGAGGGTATTGTCCACAATGTGATCAGGGAATTGAAATATCAGGATAAAGAGTATCAAGGCTTTATAGAGAAACATGAACGAGAACTATTAGAATTATTTGCACCCAATATGGGTGTAAGGTCAACAGGAGAGAATGTGCAATTACATAATATTAGAAGTCTTAAGTGCGCAATTACTGATTTTTACCGAATTTATATTATATTGGAAAAGAATGGATTCTCAGATGTTGAAAGGTGGTTGTATGCGTTTACACGTTATGTGATTGCATATAAAGCTGGAGTTAAAGCTGATTTTAATCGTAATTATATGTTGAAAGCTATTGAAGAATGGTTATTACATGGAAATTGGGATGAAGAGCAGTTGCAGTATGAAATAAAAGAAAGAATAGAACGGGAAAAAGCAAAAAAACCTACGGATTTACTTCGGGTAAATAGAATTATGGATTTAGATGAGGAAGATGTAAACAATGGATTTCCTGAACTTATTGAATTGGCGTATAGTGGAAAACTTACCTTGGACGAGTACGTCAATTTGATACAGAACAGTGTGTGGGCAAGGCAATATAAGTTCAAATTTCCAAATAAGATTGAGTGGGGAAAAATACGAGAAGGAATAGCGGGACGCATCAATCAATTAAAAGAGGAGCAGCCAGAAGGACAGCAGATTTATACTTGCATTTCAAAAGAAAACGAGAGTTTATTTGACAAAGAGGAATGGAAAACGTATTTGCTTATTGACGAATTTCGTGAAGGAAATACCTTATTGTTTTGTAGAAACAGAAAAATATACATAGATGGAATGGGAAAAGACCCATTGGAAACATTGTACATTTGCCAGAATAATCGTTTTAATGCATTTGATGATGAGATGGCGTCTGCTACGGTGAAAGCATTCGAAAGGTGTAATAACGCTGAGAAGTGTCGTTTCCCAGGTTATTTTGAAAGAATATGGGAAAATTGGCATGTTATAGCTGAGATTGATAAGAAAAATACACAACAAGGTTTTCAAATATTGTTGAAAAAATTGGAAGAATTGAAAAATGAACTTTTGGAGAGCAATAAAGTCTTTTCTATTGCACATACAGAGGTATTTATCCAAAACGTGCAGAAATTACTTGAAAAAAATTCATTATGAGCATTAGAATTGAAACGGTCTCGTAAGTTTTCGGACAGACTATAAATTACTAAGAAAACGGAAGCTTTATTTGGGTAAAGCCTGATAACGATACCACATTGGTGTCAGGCACCAATGTGATCAACCTAATGTCAACTTAAGACAAGTGCCTGCTCAGGTTAATGACTAACGGTGC
>OGCO01005692.1_pt1 | contig 11825 bp, 10 predicted proteins | sample 1570171 | NCBI WGS metagenome assembly OGCO01 (sample SAMEA4370583, study PRJEB24528) | human gut metagenome | reverse complement strand
GGAGGACTGGGAGGGCTGGCAGCAGATGACGAAGGAACTGGGCGGCAAGGTCCAGCTGGTGGGCGACGACCTGTTCGTCACCAACGTGGAGCGCCTGGCCACCGGCATCGAGAAGAAGGTGGGCAACTCCATCCTCATCAAGGTCAACCAGATCGGCACCCTCACCGAGACCATGGAGACCATCGCATTGGCCCAGTCCGCCGGATACGGCGTGGTGCTCTCCCACCGGAGCGGAGAGACCTGCGACCCGTTTTTGGCCGACCTGGCTGTGGCGGCTGGCTGCGGGCAGATCAAGGCCGGTGCCCCCAGTCGTGGGGAACGAGTGGCCAAGTACAACCGGCTGTTGGCCATCGAAAGGGCGTGTCCCGGACTGCCCTTTGGAGTGGTTTCCTACCATTGGAAAACCGACGGAAAGAAGGACGAAAAAAATGCCCCGTGAAGGGGCATAGTCCGTATTTCTGGACTCTGGCTTTTGTATAATAGGAGCAGAAAGACGAGCTGTCATACAGAAGCATAGGAGGTATGATCGATGAAACAGAATGCGATGAGAAAACAGAACCCACCTTTGGGACAGGTGCTCTACCTGAAGGATTATATCCCAGCAGAGCAGGCTGCCCAGCCCAAACTGTGGGAGCGCACACCTGGGATCCCAGAGTGGTTGGAACAGGTGAGCATCTGGACGGAGAACCTGGCCGGGACGGCGATGACGGTGCTGAGTGTGGGTTGGATGTGGTATTGTATGGTGTGCGTATGAGGGCAGAAAAAATGAAAAGGACTTGAGCCCTGACTCAAATCCTTTTCTACAGACAGCCAACCCATGTTGTGATCCTCTTGGCCGCACTATTGCACAGCCGCACAACAGGGGAAAACTTCGTCCTTATAATGTACCATGAAAGAACAATCTATACAAGAGAAAATTCACAAAAAAGCGACAAAATTTTCATAATTTTTCAGCAGCCCCTTTGTGCAGATGGACAAAGCATCCAAATGGTTCGTAGTACGCGGACAAATGTGCTTTGCCAGAAAGAACCTGTGGAAAACTTCCGCGAAAAGGGGAGAAATCTTTTGCTTTACAACCAGCGCCGGATGTGGTATCCTCTTTAATAGTGTGCCCGCGTCAATGGAGGCGGCATACAGACCCCAGGGCCTGGTTTGGGGATACAGCGGCAGCGCCGTGTTTCACCTACCCGGGACTCAGCCCTGTGGGCATCGAAATTCAAGAAAGGTGGAAAAACCATGATCCGCAAAGAAGAAAAGTCTGCCGTCATCGAGGCAAACAAGACCCACGAAAACGACACCGGTTCCCCCGAAGTCCAGGTCGCTATCCTGACCGCTCGCATCCAGCAGCTGACTGAACACCTGAAGGTGCACAAGCACGACAACCACAGCCGTCGCGGCCTGCTGAAGATGGTCGGTAAGCGCCGTAAGCTGCTGGACTATCTGGCAAAGAAGGACATCGAACGCTATCGTGCTCTGATCGCTAAGCTGGGTATCCGTAAGTAAGTCTGACATCTGGGCAGCTTCTGCCCTTGTGGGGCTGCCGAAATCTGTTTTTCGGCAGCCCCTCCAAGTAAATACGCTCTTTTTTACCCAAAGAGCGAATCATCACCATTGGGGTCAGGGATCTTTCGCCTTTTAGCAGTTGAAGATGTGCCCGCGCGCAGCGGACCTGCCTTCAAGTGCTAAAGAGCGCCCCTGTCCCCTCTATCTTTTTAGAAAAGGAGGACAATCAATGTCTACTATCATCACCAAGCGACAGTTCCCCAATTACAAGGTATATGAGATGGACCTGGCCGGCCGCCCCCTGAAGCTGGAGGTGGGCAAGGTCTGCGAACTGGCCAACGCCGCTGTGGTCGTCCGCTACGGCGAGACCACCGTGCTCTGCACCGCTACCGCAGCCCCCCGCCCCAGAGACGGCATCGACTTCTTCCCGCTGTCCGTGGATTTTGAGGAAAAGCTGTACGCTGTGGGCCGCATCCCCGGCTCCTTCATGCGCAGAGAAGGCCGTCCCGGCCTGAATGCCATCCTGGCTTCCCGCTGCATCGACCGCCCCATCCGTCCCCTGTTCCCCAGCGACTTCCGCAATGATGTGGCCGTGGTCTGCACCGTCCTGAGCGTGGACTATGACTGCCAGCCTGAGATTGCTGCCACCATCGGCACCTCCGCCGCTCTGGCTATCTCCGACATCCCCTGGAACGGCCCCGTGGGCTGCGTCAACGTGGGTTATGTGGACGGCAAGATCGTCATCAACCCCAACCAGGAACAGCGCAAGGTCAGCGAAATGCTGACCACCGTGGTGGCTACCGGCGAAAAGGTGGTCATGATCGAGGCAGGCGCTAACCAGGTCTCCAACGAGGTCATGCTGGACGGCATCGGCCAGGGCTTCGAGGAAGCCAAGAAGCAGGTCGCCCTCATCAACCAAATGGTGGCTGAGATCGGCAAGGAAAAGTTCGACTATCCTCATGCAGATTTCAATGAAGAACTGTTCCAGAAAATTCTGGACTTCGGCATGGAAGAAGCCATGGCTGCCATGGACACCGATGACAAGAACGTGCGGGAAGCCCGCTGGAACGTCCTCGTTGACCACCTCCATGAACAGTTCTTGGAAGAATATCCGGATATGGATCAGTATCTGGAGGAGATCACCTACAAATTCCAGAAGAAGATCGTCAAAAAGTGGCTCCTGGAAGGCCACCGTGTGGACGGTCGTGCGTCCAATGAGATCCGTCCTCTGGCCGCCGAAGTGGGGCTGCTGCCCAAGGTACATGGCTCCGGTATGTTCACCCGCGGCCAGACCCAGGTTCTGTCCATCTGCACCCTGAACACCCTGTCCATGAGCCAGAAGCTGGACAACATCTGGGAGGAAGAATCCAAGCGCTATATGCACCACTACAACTTCCCCGGCTACTCCGTGGGCGAAGCAAGAGGGGGCCGTTCCACCAACCGGAGAGAGTATGGCCATGGCGCTCTGGCAGAAAAGGCACTGCTGCCCGTCCTGCCCTCCGAATCTGACTTCCCCTACGCCATCCGTGTGGTCTCCGAGGTGCTGTCCTCCAACGGCTCCACCTCTCAGGGTTCCGTCTGCGGTTCCACCCTGGCTCTGATGGACGCCGGCGTACCCATCACCGCTCCGGTCGCCGGCATCTCCTGCGGCCTGATTCAGGACGACAACGGCGCCTTCCAGACCTTCATCGACATCCAGGGCGTGGAGGACTTCCACGGCGAAATGGATTTCAAGGTGGCTGGCACCAAGACCGGTATCACCGCCATCCAGATGGATCTGAAGAACGATGGCCTGACCATGGAGATCATCAAGGACGCCCTGGAAAAGACCTTCGATGCCCGCTGTGCCATCCTGGACGAGATCATGCTGCCTGTGATCCCCGAACCCCGTCCTGAGATCAGCCCCAACGCTCCCAAGATGATCAAGATGAAGATCCCCACCGATATGATCCGCTCTGTCATCGGCTCCGGCGGCAAGGTCATCCAGAAGATCCAGGCGGACTCCGGTGCCAAGATCGACATCGAAGAAACTGGCGAGATCTTCATCTCCGCCCCCGACACTGCTTCCTGTGAGCTGGCCAAGAAGGCCATCGACACCATTGTGTTTGTCCCCGAAGTGGGTAGCCTGTACTACGGCAAAGTGGTGCGCATCCTGAAGTTCGGCGCCTTCGTGGAGCTGGCTCCCGGCAAGGACGGCATGGTTCACATCTCCAAGCTGGCGGATCATCGCATTGGACGGGTGGAAGATGCGGTCAATGTGGGCGATATGATCTGGGTCAAGGTCACCGACATTGACGAAAAGGGTCGTGTGAACCTGAGCCACATTGATGCCATCCGTGAGATCAAGGCCAAGAAGCTGGCAAAACAGAACTAAATCACCAAAATGCCGGATGAAGTTCGGCAACAGAACCCAAACTAACACTGCCCGGGCGGACGAAATCGCAAGCGTCCCTCCGGGCAGTTTTGACCAAGCCGGACATCGGCCGAGAAGGAGTTGTATGCGTTGAGATTAGATTGTCGTACCACCACCCTGCCCAACGGGGTGCGTTTTTACACCGAACACGTTCCCGCCGTCAGCAGTGCCGCCCTGGGTATCTGGGTGGGCACCGGCTCTCGAGAGGAAAAGGCCAGCGAGAACGGCGCAGCCCACTTCATCGAGCATATGCTCTTCAAGGGTACCAGCACTCACACCGCAAGAGAAATGGCGCAGCGGATGGATGCCATTGGCGGGCAGATGAACGCCTTCACCACAAAAGAGTGTACCTGCTTCTATGGCCGTGCCCTGAATACCCACTTGGGGGAAGCGGCGGATATTCTATGCAGTATGTTCTTCGATGCCAAGTTCGCAGAGGAGGATGTGCAGACGGAGCGAGGGGTCATCCTGGAGGAGATCGGGATGTATGCCGATGACCCGGCTGACCTGGTGATGGAGCGGATGAGCGCTGCCATCTATAAGGGCAGCTCTTTGGCGCGCCCCATCCTGGGCAAAAAGTCCACCTTGGAGAAGATGACCGGCCAGTGGCTCAAAGAGTACAAGCAGAGCCACTACACCCCTGATCGGGTGGTGGTCTCTCTGGCCGGCAGCTTTGAGGATGCCTTTGTGGAGGAGTTGATGGAGCGCTTTGCTGCTATGGAGCAGGGTCACCTGAAGCCCAGCAAGCCTGCCGTATACCATCCCGCCATGACCTTAAAGCGCAAGGCCACCGAGCAGAATCATCTGCTGCTGACCTTCCCCTCCATCTCGGACACCGACCCCAGACGGTTCCCCATGCAGCTGCTCTCCTCTATCCTGGGTGGTGGAATGTCCTCTCGGCTGTTCCAGGAGGTGCGGGAACGCCAGGGGCTGTGCTACAACGTCTATACCTATGGTTCCGGCTACCAGGAGACGGGTACGTTTTCCATCTACGCCGCCCTGAACAAGGAGACAGAGATGCAGGCGCTGTCCGCCATTCGGCAGGTGGTGGAGCAGTTCACCCAGGATGGCGTCACCGAGCAGGAACTGAACCGAGTGCGGGAGCTGGCCAAGGCCAATGTACTCATGGGCTTGGAGTCCACCACCGCTCGGATGAATAGCATGGCTCGCGCCGCCCTCCGTGGAGAAAAGGTGCGGACGGAGGAGGAGATCATCGCCGCATACGACGCTGTGACAGCGGAGGAGATCCGGACATTGGCGCAGGAGACCTTCCAGTGGGCGCAATGTGCCTTCTCTGCGGTGGGAAAGGTGGACACGGAGGAACACTATCATCAGATCATTCACGCCCTGTAAGAGGGCACATTGACAAAGGGACAAAGTGCAGGATGACAAAACGCCCAGTGCAGGAGCCATGCACTGGGCGTTTTGTGGAGAAACGCTGGAAAAAGTGGACAAAGGGGGAGAAAAAAGAGGGAGGAAGGTTGTGCAAAAGGACGTATCCGGAGAAATCAATAAAAAATGGTTTACAATCCGGCAACTCTCTGCTAGAATAAATCTTGCAATTTTGAGCATAGTTTGTTGCAAAAGCGTTGGCGTATATTTCGTTCAACCGAAGATTTCCAACAAATTGCGCAATAAAATGAATGGGATGTTGCATAAAGGAGGAAGCGTCACAAGTTTTCTTGCAAGATGCTTCAGTGCAAGCCTTCCAAATTTCAGTGAAAAGGATGATCGATGTATGAATATTAAGAATGCATACCTGTTGGACGTATTGGCAACCGTAGAAAAGCGTAATCCCGGCGAACCGGAATTCATTCAGGCTGTCACCGAGGTTCTGGAGAGCCTGGAACCGGTCATCGAAGCCCGTCCCGACCTGGTGGAAGCCGGCGTTCTGGAACGCCTGGTGGAACCGGAACGGCAGATCATCTTCCGTGTCCCCTGGGTGGACGACAACGGCAAGGTGCAGGTCAACCGCGGCTATCGGATCCAGTTCAACTCCGCCATCGGCCCCTATAAGGGCGGCATCCGACTCCATCCTTCCGTCTACATCGGCATCATCAAGTTCCTGGGCTTTGAACAGATCTTCAAGAACAGCCTGACCACCCTGCCCATGGGCGGCGCAAAGGGCGGCAGCGACTTCGACCCCAAGGGCAAGAGCGAAGGGGAAGTCATGCGCTTCTGCCAGAGCTTCATGACCGAGCTGTATCGCCACATCGGCGCAGACTGCGACGTTCCCGCAGGTGACATCGGCACCGGCGCAAGAGAGATCGGCTATATGTTCGGCCAGTATAAGCGCTTGGCTAACCAGTTCACCGGCGTCCTCACCGGCAAGGGTCTGGCCTATGGCGGCTCCCTGGCTCGTACCGAGGCCACCGGCTATGGCCTGTGCTACTTCACCGAAGAAATGCTCAAGGCCAACGGCAAGAGCTTTCAGGATCAGACCGTGGTCATCTCCGGCTCCGGCAACGTGGCCATCTACGCCTGCGAAAAGGCAACCACCCTGGGCGCTAAGGTCGTGGCCATGTCCGACTCCAATGGTTATATCTATGACGCCAACGGCATCGACCTGGCTGCCATCCACCAGATCAAGGAAGTGGAACGCAAGCGCATCAAGGAATACCTGACCTATCATCCCGAAGCAGAGTATCATGAAGGCCACGGCATCTGGTCCATCCCCTGTGACATCGCTCTGCCCTGCGCAACGCAGAACGACATCGACAAGGAAGACGCAGAACTGCTGGCCATGAATGGCTGCTATTGTGTCTCCGAAGGCGCCAATATGCCCTCTACCCCTGCTGCCATCGAAGTGTACTTTGCCCACAAGATGCTCTACGGCCCCGCTAAGGCAGCCAACGCAGGCGGCGTAGCTACCTCCGGTCTGGAAATGAGCCAGAACTCCATCCGTTACGGCTGGACCTTCGAAGAAGTGGATGCAAAGCTCCATGACATCATGAAGAATATCTTTGCAGCTTGTGACAAGGAAGCAAAGGAATATGGCATGGAAGGCAACTACATGGCAGGTGCAAATATCGCCGGCTTCCTGAAGGTGGCCGAAGCCATGAAGGCACAGGGCTGCTGCTAAGGGAATCCTGCTGAACGGCTGAAAACAAAAAGAATATCTGCGGCAATGGCGCTGAGTGGAACTCTGTGGTGCTGTTGCCGCAGTTTTTTTCTGCCCGGTTGACGGTTGTGATGGAACTGTGTCATACTCAGGGCAGAAATTTTTTTGTAAAAAGCCCTTGACCTTGCCGTAGCGTCAAGGGGTATCCTACCTTCCGGAGGTGAGAGGCCCATGGAATACACCGTAAACGAGCTGGCGCAGCTGTCCGGGGTCAGCGGCCGCACCCTGCGCTACTACGACAGCATCGACCTGCTCAAACCGGCGCGCATTGCCCGCAACGGCTACCGCATCTATGGCCAGGAGCAGGTGGATCGGTTGCAGCAGATTCTGTTCTATCGTGCCCTGGAAGTGCCGCTGGAGGAGATCAAACAGATGCTGGACGACAGGCACTTTGACCGTTACACGGCCTTGCAGCAGCATTTGCAGGTGCTGACGGAGAAAAAGACGCGGCTGGAGGGGCTCATCGCCACCATAGAAAAGACCATACGAGCTATGGAAGGAGAATACCCCATGAAGGACAAGGAAAAGTTTGAAGGTTTGAAACAGCAGGTGCTGGCGGAGAACCGAGCGAAGTACGGCAAGGAGCTGGACGAGAAATATGGCGCAGTGCAGATGGCGGCGTCGGAAGAGAAGGTGGCCAACATGAGCCAGGAACAGTGGAACGCCCAGAAGGCAGAGGAGTGGGAGATTGCGTCTTTGCTGAAAGAGGCGATGGAGCTTGGTGACCCGGCCTGCGTCCAGGCACAGCGTGCCTGTGACCTGCACCGCCAGTGGCTCTGCCGGGTCTGGCCGGACGGCACCTATACCAAGGATGCTCATCGGATGATGGGGGAGATGTACGTGGGGGACGAACGGTTCCGAGCCTATTACGAAGCCATCGCCCCCGGCTGTGCGGCATTTTTCCGAGATGCGCTGAACCGCTATTGTGCATAAAAATCGCCGGGCGGGAAAATCCTAACCCGAGGTGATTTCTATGTTCCCACGTTGGAAAGCGGCTGTGGCAGCCGTCCTGGCGGCGGTTTTGGCTTGGTGCGGTGCGCTGGCGCTGGTCGGTTGGTACCAACCGGCGCAGCAGGCAGACTTGCCCATGAGCGGCCAAAAGAGGCTCCATTCGGTGGAGCTGCCCATCCTGATGTACCACCACATTCATAAATCTGCCAGCCAGTGGGGAGATCATGTGGTGTCCCCTCAGACCTTGGAGGGGGATTTCCAGTACCTGACGGCGCAAGGATATACGGCGGTGACGGTAGCGGATTTGACTGCTTACACTCAGAATGGGACGCCCCTGCCGGAAAAGCCCATCATGATCACCTTTGACGATGGGCAACTCAGTGTGTTAGAGTACGCCCTGCCCCTGTTGGAGCAGTATGACCTGAAAGCGGTGGTGGCGGTGGTGGGCTCCTTTGCTGATGAATACACCCAGTCCGGCGACCGGAATATCAGTTATGCCTGCATGAATTGGAAGGACATCCGGAAGCTGACCGAGAGCGGCCGAGTGGAGATCGCCAACCATACCTATGATATGCACAACCTGAAAAAGCGCCGAGGGTGTCAGAAGAAGGACGGGGAGAGCTTGTCCCAGTACCGGTCGGCGCTGGCAGCGGACTTTGAGAAAAATCGAGCCAAAATCCAGGCGGCCACTGGCGTTAAACCCACCGCATTTGCCTTTCCTTTTGGCGCCTTGTCCAAAGAGGCTCGAAAGGTGCTGAAGGCGGAAGGGTATCAGGTGATGCTCACCTGCACCGAGCAGGTCAATCACCTGACCGGCGACCCGAATGAGCTGTGCGATCTGGGACGGTTCAACCGAGCCAATAGCCTGGATCGGGAAACCCTGTTTCAGAAGCTCGAAAACTGAGAAAATTGTGAAAAGCGGACGTCAGCAGACGTCCGTTTTTTCATCGGAAAAAATGGTTGACTCATACTTTAAAGTGGTATAGAATAAAAGCAATTCAACTTTAAAAACAAGGAAGGTGGAACCATGAAATTAAAGGATAAGATCGCCATCGTCACCGGCGCAGGCCAGGGGCTTGGCCGTGCCATCGCCCTGATGCTGGGCGAGGAAGGCGCTGTGGTCGCCGTGGTCGGCAGAACGACCTCCAAGCTGGAGTCCGTGGCAGCGGAGATCACTCAAGCAGGCGGCCGTGCCTGGCCCATCACTGCTGACTTGACCGAAGAAGATCAGGTGCAGGGGATGGTAGACCAGGTGATGGAGAAGTATGGCCGCATTGATATTCTGGTCAACAACGCCGGCGGCTATCCCAAGGAGATGTACGACATCTCTACCCAGTCTCCCTTGAAGATTTGGGAATGGAAACCGGAACAGTGGGATCAGATCATCCGCACCAACCTGCGCATCCCCTTCCTTTGTATGAACAAGGTCACTCCGGTCATGCGGGAACAGGGGTTCGGCGACATCGTCAGCGTCTCCTCCCGTATGGGGCGTATCGCCTCGGAAATGGGCGCTTACGCTGTGGCCAAGGGCGGCATCGTCACCCTGACCAAGACAGCCGCCATCCAGATGAAGGAGTACGGCGTCCGCTGTAATGCCGTAGCTCCCACCATTGTGGACACTCCGGGTCAGCGGGTCTACAACACCTCCGTGGGTCAGGATGGCGTGCAGATGGGCGACGCCCGTCACGTGGCACTGGCTGTGCGCTACCTGCTCTGTGATGCACCTCCCGTGATGACCGGTCAGGTGATGGATCTGTTCACAACACTCTAATGAATATATAAGGAGGGGTGTGCGTGCGCTATGGACCAGACCCCAATGCCATCTACCCCAACCCGGCTATCAAACGGGTGTGCTTCATCAAAAACGTCATCACCCGTCCCGGCATCGAAGTGGGGGAGTACACCTATTACGATGACCCGGTGGCACCGGAGCGCTTTGAGGAGCATGTGACCCACCACTATCCCTTTTTGGGAGACCGACTGCGCATCGGAAAATTCTGTGCCATCGGCCAGGGCATCGAGTTCATCATGAACGGTGCCAACCACCGGATGAACAGCGCCACCACCTACCCATTCAACATCATGGGCGGCGGCTGGGAGTGCTGTACACCGGCACTGAAAGACCTGCCCTTCAAGGGGGACACCGTGGTGGGCAATGACGTATGGATCGGTCAGAATGTGACCGTGCTGCCCGGCGTCCACATTGGAGACGGGGCCATCATCGCCGCCAATTCTGTGGTGGCCAAGGATGTGCCAGCCTACCATATCGCTGGCGGCAATCCGTGTGCGGTCATCCGTCCGCGGTTTGCTCAGGATTTGATCGACCACCTCGTGGCTTTGCAGTGGTGGGATCGGTCGTCGGAGTGGATCTTCCGGCATATGAAAGCCCTTTGCAGTGGGGATTTAAACCAAGTCAAGGCCATTCCATTGGACGAACCATAAAGAGAAACAGAGGAATCCAAGGTTGGATTCCTCTGTTGTTTTCCACAGGGTTATTGGAACTTGTGGATTTTGACGCCCGTATAATAATGGCGTAGGATTTGCTGAGCGGTCTTGCCCTGCTTGGCCATGGCGTTGGCGCCGTACTGGCTCATGCCCACCCCGTGGCCGTAGCCGGTCACATAGAACCGCACCTGTTTCCCGTCCCATTCCGCCGTCACACTGGCGCTGCGCAGGCCGAACAGGGTGCGCAGGGTGGCGGTGGGGACGGTCTGGCTGCCGATGCGGATGGCGTGGGGGAGACCGCCGCTGTCGTAGGTGACCTTGCCGAACCAGGTGGATGGGTCTTGAGGCAGAGTCAGGTTGGGGTAGGTGGTGCGCAGAGCTTCGCAAAACTTCGCTTTGCTCACCGTCACCACGCTGTAATACTTGGGAACCTGCTGCTTGGTCTCTGGGCTGGAGACACTCTGAAGATAGGGCACGTCCTTCCCCCAGACCGTCTTGGCCGATTTGGTCACCCCAGCGCTGGCGGCGTGGAAGGCGGCCATGATAGGCTTGTCCTGATAGAACATGGCCAGCCCTTGGGTCTTCTGGATGGCTGTGGTGATCTTCTTGCCATACTCCGACCGCTTGTTCTTCTCCCACCCTTTCAGCCGCTCCGAATAGGAGACCCACGCCTGACAGCAGCCTGGGTCGGTGCAGATGCTGGCCTTGGGATGGTTTGGACTGGGGGACGCCATGCGGTAGAGGGTGTAGGTGCGGGCGGCGATGGCTTGGGCGTTCAGTGCCTCTTGCTCAAAGGCTGCCGGCATCTCCGCCGCTACCACACCCCATAAGTATTCCTCCAATTTCATGGTCTCCACCTTGTCGCCCACCAGCACCTTTAAGGTTTTGGAGGAAGATGTGGAGGCTGGCACAGGCGTTTTCTCTGCTTTCTTGGCCTGCTTGGCATCGGCCTCAGAGGTGTCAGGTTGAGGATTTGTGGAAGCGTCTGCCGCGGATGAGTCCGGTTCTGTTTCCGAGGAGGATACGACATCCGGCTCCGCCGGGGTGTCCACTGCCTGAGCGGAACCCAGGAAGAGGAGGCCGGGGAGGAAAAAGACGGAGAGGGTGAGCAAGAATGCATTGCGCAGGAGATGAAAGGCGGGAGTGGGGGTGTGGTGCAAGTTTCGTCGTTTCATACTTCGTTCTGTTCAACTTTCTGCTGGATTTCAGCGTAAAAATCAGTCATTATGACAGACTTTATCAAAGCAGTGTATTGTCATGTTGACTTCAATTTTCAGATTGCGTATACTTAGCATAATAGTTTCCATGTGAAAAGGAGGTACTTTTATGTCGAATGCATTGTCATCCACCGCCAATGACTTTCTCCATGAGATGAGTCACAAATTTACCCAG
>OGCO01005689.1_pt1 | contig 11831 bp, 9 predicted proteins | sample 1570171 | NCBI WGS metagenome assembly OGCO01 (sample SAMEA4370583, study PRJEB24528) | human gut metagenome | reverse complement strand
GCCTCTTGAACCCCATTCAAGCGCGCTACCAAACTGCGCTACACCCGGTCAACCGGGCTGTCTCGAATCAGCTTGATTATTATAACTGACTGCACCGAGAATGTCAATAGAAATGTACGAATTTTATAAATATATTTTGCTTTATGACTGATAAAGGAAGGAAAGAAGGGATAAATCATGCCGAATAGCCTGGAATTGAACGTCTCCCCTGCGCAGCTGCATACCTTTGCCAACCATCCGTTCCATGTCCGCAAGGATATGGAGATGAACGAGCTGGTGGACAGCATCCGGGAAAGTGGTGTTATTGTTCCGCTGATCGTGCGCAGCAGGCCCGAGGGCGGCTATGAGATTATCAGCGGACACCGCAGGTGTGAGGCCTGCCGGGAGCTGGGCATTGAAAAGGTGCCGGTTCGCGTGCAGGAGCTGACGGATGATGAAGCTACTATTTTAATGGTGAACAGCAATATCCAGCGGGAGCATGTGCTGCCGAGCGAGAAGGCGTTTGCGTATAAAATGAAGATGGATGCGATGAAGCATCAGGGACGGGCAACTTCGTGCCAACTTGGCACGAAGTTGCGGACTGACGGAGTTCTTGCTGAAAGCTCGTCAGATAGTGCGCGGACAATACAGCGCTACATCCGCCTGACCTATCTCATCTCCCCCATTCTGCAAATGGTCGATGAATCCCGGATGGCGTTCAACCCAGCGGTAGAGATCTCCTACATGACGCCCGAGCATCAACGGTGGCTGCAAGCCGAAATTGAGCTTTGCGAGGCCACGCCCTCTCTGGTGCAGTCCCGCCGCCTCAAGGAGATGAGCCAGAGCGGCACACTGACGGAGCACTACCTGCATACCCTGCTCACCGAACAGAAGCCTAATCAACGGCAGAAGTTTTTCTTGAATCAATCTGACGTACAGAGGTTCTTCCCTCCCGGCTATACGCCCGAGCAGATGCAGAACACGATTTTCTCTCTGCTGAAAACCTGGGGCCATGCCCACGGGCATCCCCAGAGCCAGCAGGAGTTGGAACGGTAAAATGCCACACACAACCTTATTTATAAGGCCCGGTTAGGATGCCAAAAGCGCGGTATTCTGTCAGGCTTATTCGAGTGCGCGCTTTTTGGAGAAGCAACCATGCAATTTGACTACTTTTACGGCAGTCAGGCCGATCAGTTCTCGTTCTATCGCATCCCCAAGGTGCTGTTCACAGACCCGCAGTTCAAACCGCTGTCCACCGATGCAAAGGTCCTGTACGGTATCCTGCTGGACCGCATGAGCCTGTCGGTCAAGAATCACTGGTTGGATGAACAGAGCAGGGTCTACATCATCTTCACCACCGAGGAAATCATGGAGGCCCTGAGCTGTGCCAACCAGAAGGCTTGCCGCCTGATGCTCGAGCTGGAAAAGGATGCAGGTCTGATTGAGCGCAAGCGCCAGGGGCTGGGAAAGCCCAGCTTGATTTATGTGAAAAACTTTGCTGTTTCGTCATAAATCAAGAAATGTGAAAATCACATTTCTTGAAGTGTGATTTTCACACTTCTGGAGATGTGATTATCACACGCAAATAAGACTGATAGTAATTAGACTGATTATAACGATACAGAAAACAGATTGAAAAACAGAATACGGGGTGTAGAGTATGGCCGGGGTGACGAAAGAAGAAATCGCACGGGCGAAGGAGCTGGACCTGCTGACCTACTTCAAACTCGTTGAGCCTAGCAACCTGAAGCTCGTGGGCAAGGAATACCGCCACAAGGTACACAGTTCGCTGACGATCAGCAAGGACAGCCTATGGTGCTGGCACTGCATTGGCCTGCGCGGGCGCACGGCGCTGAAGTATCTGATTGACGTCGAGAAGGTTCCCTATGTTGAGGCTGTGCGGGAGATCAACCGCATCCAAGGCGGCGTCGTTCATTCTTCCCAACCTGTAAGCCTGCCGCAGCCACGCGCTGAACCGGAAACACCGCGCGATTTCAAGCTGCCCAAGCAAGACTCGAACAGCTATGCAGCTATGGCGTATCTACGCGGGCGCTGTATCCACCCCAATGTACTGGCGTTCTGCCGCAAGGAGGGCATTTTGTACCAGACGAGCTTCAAAAATCACCCGAACTGCGTATTTGTCGGGCGCGACGGTGAGGGTGTTGCGAAAGGCGGCAGCCTGCGCGGCTGTACGCAGCTGCAATTCCGGCGTGATATTCCCGGAAGCAAGAAGATTTACCCGTTCTACATACAGGCCAGCACTAAGACCGACACGGTGGAGGTCTACGAAGCCCCCATCGATGCCATGTCAGGTGCGTCTCTAAAGCTCATGCAGCACACGGGGCCGTGGCGAAGCGTCCACTATCTGGCGCTGGGCGGTACGGACTATGCGGCGCTGGATGCGTTCTTGAATTATTTCCCGGCTGTCTGCAAAATCGTCCTCTGTCTGGACAACGACAACGCAGGGCGGACCCGAACGCAGGATATTATTGCGCATCTTGCAGGCAGCGGCAAAGCCGTGGAGGACCGCCCGCCACCGGTGGGCAAGGATTACAACGAAACACTGGTGCAGTACATGCAGGAATACCGCGCACACTGTATCAGTATGGAAGATGTTTTGGAGGAAACAAGATGAAAACAATCGCAATCGCAAACCAGAAGGGCGGCACGGGGAAAACGACCACGACGTATAACCTCGGCATTGCCCTGACCCAGCAGGGCTACCCTGCCCTGACAGCTTCATTGGGCAGTGGCGGTGACATCACCGAGCAGGCCTGGGCCATGCTGGGCAAATCCGTTATTCTGCTGGTGGCCGTGTTTATGAGCGGACGATTCACCAAAGCCATCACCAGCGCCATTTAATGGAGAAGTTCACCTATGCTCTCAACAAAAACCAATCTCGAAATCACGGAATATCATGAGAAATTCTTTCTCGGGCTTTCACTGCGTCAGCTAGCCTGCTTTGGTGTCGCTGCCGTGCTGGCCATGGCAACCTGCTTCGTTTGTTTGCAATGGCTTCAGCTGGATATTCAGCTGGTTTCCTACATCGTAATGATAGAAGTTCTCCCCTTTCTTGGGCTGGGCTTTATCAGCCATAACGGGTATCCGTTTGAAAAGCTTGTAAAAATCTACTGGGCATGGTACTGCGGCCCCGCTGAGGTCGCGGTCTGCCCCCGTCAGGAGAAAAATTATGTTTTTACCAAAAAAGCACGCAGACATGCCCATCGAGCCGAGTGTGTTGGAGTCTTTGCGCGCACAGGAGAAATCGTTAAAACGCGAAAAAAGGAAAGCCGCCAAAGAACGGCGGCAGCACGTAAAGCAGTTAAAGAAAGACGAAAAGCATGCAAAAAAGCGCATTGCCGCACGCAAAGTGCCACAGAAAGCCAGTGACTGCCTGCAATACCTGAGTATGTCGCAGGACGGCATCTGCGAGGTGGAGCCGGGCCTCTTCTCGATGACGATGGCGTTCACCGATGTGAACTTCCAGATTGCCATGCTGGAGGAGCAGAAGAACATTTTTACAAAGTACAGCGAGTTTTTGAACTACTTCGACCCTTCACTGCATCTGGAGGTCAACCTTGTCACCCGAAGCATGGACGAGGAGCAGTTTCGCCGCGACACCTTCCTGCCCCTGCGCGGGGATGACCGTGACCGCTATGCCGAGGAGATGAACCAAGTCGTGGCGGAAAAAGCACTGCGCGGGCAAAACGGGTTGATTCGTGAGAAATACGTCACCTTCAGCCTGCACGCCGAAAATTACCAGCAGGCGAAAGAGCAGCTGGAGAACCGTGCTGCAGATATTGCCGATCACTTCAAGCGTATGGGCAGCAGTACACGCATCTTGTCCGGCATTGAGCGCCTGAGCCTGTTACAAGGTATCATGCGACCCAGTGAGGAAATGAGCTTTTCTTATGACTGGCTGCTGGCTGAGGATGACCTTACTACGAAGGATTTTATTTCACCCAGCTCTTACAACTGGCACCCGGAGCATGACGACTCGCGCGCCGTTTACCGTGACCGTTATCAGTTTGGCGATAAAATCGGCAAGACAATGTATCTGCGGGGCATAGCACCGGAAATGAAGAACGGTTTGTTCTCTATGCTATCAGAGCTTCCTTTTGACCACGTCATCACAATGCATGTTGACGCTATGGACCAGGCAGAAGCTGTCCAGGAAATCGAGAAAAAACTTGCCTATATGCACAAGGAAGAATACGATGCCATTGCCAAAGCACGCGAGCGAAACATGCCTGCCAGCATAGCTGTGAGCTATGATCTGAAATCAAAAATGCACCACACAGAGCAGATGATGGATGACATTACAACCAAAAACCAAAAAATCTTCAAAGTCTGCATCCTCATTCACACCTATGGTGATTCCAATGCGCAGTTGGACGAGCGCGTGCGGCGCATTTGCAGCACCGTACAGCAGCAGACCTGCCGCTTTGACAGCATTTTGTATGAGCAGCGCAACGCCATGAACAGTATGCTGCCGCTTGGCAAGAAATGGCTCGGGTTGGAGCGCACGCTGGAAACCGTCAGCACGGCCATCTATGTGCCGTTCACCACACAGGAACTGTTCCAGCCGGGCGGACTGTACGAGGGCATCAACGCCCGCAGTAAGAATCTGATACTGTGTAACCGCAAGCTGCTGCCCGCCCCTGCCGGTATGGTACTGGGTATGACGGGCTACGGCAAGTCTTTCTCCGTAATGCAGATGGTCACCAATATCATGCTTCGCTGGCCAGATGATGATATTGTTCTCATCGACCCGGAGCAGGAGTACACGCATCTCGTTACAGCCATGGGTGGCGTAGTGATCGACATTTCCGCGTCCAGCCCCTCCCATATCAATCCCATGGACATCACAGAAGATTACGGCGATGACGAGGACCCCATCCGACTGAAAAGTCAGTTCTTGCAGAATTTCTGCCAGCTCATTCTACACAGCTCCGAATTGTCGCCCCAGGAGCGAACCTTTATTGATGTAGCTGCCGGCCTGACCTATCAGCGCTATATGGCAAATCCCAAGCGCGAGGAAATGCCAACGCTGCACGACTTTTATAGAAATCTTGCGCTGCAGGGAGAGGATGTCAAGCCACTGCTTACAGCGTTGAAGCTATATGTAAGTGGCTCCATGGACCTGTTTGCCCACCAGACCAATGTGAACGTGCAGAATCATTGCATCTGCTTTAATACGGTCAAGCTGGGCAAGTCGATGCAGTCTATCGGCATGCTGACCGTACTGGATCAGGTCTGGAACCGCATTACCCGCAACCGCGTGTTGGGTCGCCGCACATGGGTGTTTACCGACGAGTTCCAGCAGTTACTGGGCAACAAGGACTGCACGGACTTTTACTTTCAGCTGTCCAGCCGCGCCCGTAAGTGGGGTGCGATTCTGACCTCCATCACCCAGCACGTGCGTTCGGTTCTGGACAACGAGGACGCGCGCCGCATGCTGTCCGACTGCGGATATATCAAGCTGCTGAACCAGTCCCCCGACGATGCCAACGATCTGGCGCGGTTGCTGCACATTTCCAACGAGGAAAAGCGGTACATCGAGAATGCAGAGGTCGGCAGCGGACTGCTGATCGTGTCTAAGACGGTGGTGCCCTTCAACAACGATTTTCCGAAGGATACCGAGCTGTTCAGGCTGATGGATACATCTCCTAATCGAAAGTCTTAATGCGTTATGCTTACACCAGCACATCTCTAAAAATAACCTCACGGAGTCTGCCATGTCAGAACTATTCACGCAAAATTATAGCGACAAACCTTTATTCCATACCGATACTGACATATCGGAAAGCCTGCACAATCAGGTAGATGAAGCATCAAACGGCGCGGAACTGCTGGATAATACTGAAAAGCAAGCCGAATCACTGCTATTAAATGACGATTATGTATGTGAAACGAAAAATAGTATTTTAGACGATAGCGATGATGCAGCAGAAAGCTTATCATCTCCCGCCGAAGGCAACCGGAAATACATCACCGGTAGCAACACGCCCCTGGCCAGCCGCAGCAATGCCTACTACGAACTGCTGTGCAATCAGCAGACAAGCGGCCACCGCTCCCCTGCCATGCGCGGCACCACAGCTGCGGCGCACGGCATCACGAGTGCAAGCGGACTGGTCAGCTATCAAGAGGACTTCGCCACCGATGCTGCGCAGGATCTCGGTGTGCACGGCGCGGCGGCGGAACTGATTATGCAGGAGACGTTTCTCGGAGCTGTGGCAGAGGACGTCGGCATACTGGGCAGTTACACCGTGAAGGGCATCAAGGACGTGCAGGACGGCACGCGCACCGCCGAGGAGGTCCTACACACAGGCGGCGACGTGCTGCGGATGGAGTTGGGAAGCTCTGCGGTACAAATCGGCTCTGCCGGTGCTAGGACGGCTTTGCATTATGCGGAGTCGTTCTCGACCAGTGCGGATGATTTTGCTGACCGCACACCGGGCATTATCAGTAACACAGGCTTTCAGACCGGTCATAGCGTTATCAGAGTGGCGCGGTTCTTTGCCCATCCTGTCAAAGCGCTTGTGTCTATCGGCAGGACGGCGCTTATTTGTGGCGCAATTGTTCTGTTGTTGCTGATTATTGGGCTACTAGGCCAGATGGGCGGTACTACAACGACCAGCGTGCTGTGTGCCGACAGGCCGGAGGATATTCAGCAGCTTGTCGAAAGCATCAATACATACCGCAATGAAGCTGCCACTGACGAACTGCGCAGAGCCTTTTGCAACGATGTTGACCCCAACGGCAACCCTTACGGCTACGACACGCTGACCGGCCAGCGCAGCAACAATATGCAGCATGGCGTCACATGGAGCTATGCCAACGGCATCTACAATGACACTGCAGAGATCATCTCAATGGCCGCGGTCTATTATCAGCAGGATTGGCCCAGCTCACAGGAGCTTGCGGCTTTTACGGACGACGTGCCATTTACCCAATATTGCCGCGCCCTGACAGCCTACGGCATGGAAATTACCGCGCGGGAGTCCGCGCCCTACTCCTGCATCAGCTATGGCGGCTGCGTCAATGGCTATCGCAGCGAGGGCGAGACCGTGACCATCACAGAGTACCGATGCGAAACGCACACCTGTGCCCAAGGCAACGAAGAATGCGGGCACTACCGCAACGGAATATGGGAATGGAGTGGCGACCACGAGGAAGGCAGCAGCCGCCCCGAATGGATCGAAGACGGCACACACGATGTGACCGTCTTTTTTCCTGTCATTTTCCCGGATGGGGCCACGCAGTCAGAGCTGTGTACCCTGCCGGATGACTACACCCAAGTTGTCGACGGTAAAATTACCGCAGAGGATTGCACCGGCAGCATCGTGCTGGATGAAAGTGCAAATCTCTACAAGGGCGAGCTGAATGAGTGGTTCTATGCTCCGAACGAGCGCACCGCCACCTTTACAGTGGAGACCGCCGACGGTGACGAAGTCATGACGAAGGACTATACCGTGACCTTTGCCAACGCAACCGCTATTCCCTGGTGTCCCGGAGAGCTGCACGACGGCCAGTACGGCCACTATGATCTGAACTGCACCATTTACCTGACCGGCTATGACCGTTATACTGACCCGGAGACTGAAGCACCCAATGGCGCGGATGGCGGCACGGGCAACCTGGAAGCACTGGCCGCAAGCAGTAACGACGGCACGCTGACACGGACAGTCATCAAGCAGGATCAGTACGGCAATGAATACGCCGGAAATTCGGTCACTGCCCGCTTTACGAAAACTGTAACGCTGCCGCCCGGCGCGGCGGGCTTCAAGGGCTGGTATGAGAACGGCGCGGACACTTATGGCAACGTGGAATGGGCATCCCTGCTGTATCGTATGGACTGGGAGGCGCTTTACGGCGTTGCGGACGGTATCAAGTGCCGTTCGGTAGGCTCCGCTTTGACTGCTGAAGAACTGCAGGCATTGCTGGCCGGACTGAACATTGACCCCGACACCGCGCGCGGGCAGGTCGTAGCCTTTGCCATTAGCTGCCAAGGTCATTTTGTGTACGGACAACCCTCGTCGCTGCGCGGCGGCCCCGGCAATTCCAGCGTCGGGATGAATTTGGACTGCTCCAGCTTTGTGCAGTACTGCTACTGGGCACAGGGCTTGCCGTTCTCAGCCGGTAATACAGCCGCCTATGGCCGCACCGGTGACTTGCGGGCAATCTCTTCTGCCGAGGTCCAGCCGGGCGATCTGCGGGTCGTCTATGCCGCTGGCGGAGAGCAAGGCCATGTGCAGATGGCGCTTGGCGGTGGCGCGTGGATCGAATGCTGTTATGGCTACGGCGTCTGCGTAAACATGTCCAACGCATGGATGGAGAGCCGCGGCTGCCATTACTTTACCTATGCCGGGTTTTAAGGAGGCGTTTTTCATGAAAAGAGTTCTGACGATTTTGCTTTTGGTTCCGTTTGTCATGGCGCTGGCATCGCCCTGCCATGCGGCGGAAAACGGCGAAGTTGCGGTATCCTTAGTAGATATTCCCGCGGAGCTGCAGGAACGTTCCGTGCTGATTACGCTGGGCGACGGTCCCAACGATACAGACACTGTTCTTGTAGTGCTGAACGGCTTGAACCAGTATAGCCAGACTGTGACGTTGCCGGCGAGTACCTATTACTGCAATGCCGCTGTGCAATACGACGCCCTAAACGATTGGCCGCTGCGCGAGGTTGACGGCATCACCTTTTTGCAGATTGAAGCTGGTGGTCAGTATGAGCTGCAATATGAGTTTGCAGGTGAGAGTTGGTTCACAGAAGTAACCGGACGGACACGCTACTATACGCCGCTGCCGCTGCACCAACCGCCTGCCGACTATCAGCCAACAACGGCCCAGGTCAGCGCATACCTGACGGCACCAGTCGGCTTTTCTCAACACTGTATCGTCTACCTGCAGAACCTGTACAGCGGTACGGTATACACGCTGGATGTATACGAATCCAACCAACTGGCCGCCGTTTGTACGGAAGCTGACAGCGGACTGTATACGTTTCTATCTGCCCGCGTTGTGGGCGATGCAGCGGAGCGCTACAAGTTCCATTGTGAGCAGAATGAGTTGAATACTGATGACGGCGCAAGCTTTCACCTGACGGTAACGGACATGAAAAATCCAGATGCCGAGTTGTGCACGCCCAGCCGTGACGAGAACGCCACGGTACAGCGCGCGGCAACCTATAATGCACCGGCTACCGCTGCGCCGTCTGCGACACCGACACCGGAGCCGACCTCTTCTCAACCTGTCCAGCAGAGCCAAAAGCCAGCAAATCCGTTCTGGAATGTGCTGGACTTTTTGCCCATCGTTTTTATCGGAGCCGGGCTGTTCTGGTTTCGCCGGAAGAACCGCCGGGGCGGCCCGAAGGGGTAACGTGAGCGAAAGCGAACGTTAGCAAGCATTGCATGTGAAATTCACATGCGCCATTTAGGGGACACCCTAAAACCCGTTTTATAGTAATCAGCAAAGATGCAGAATGGAGAATTTTGCTTTGTCCACTACTAATCGAACACGGCCCATTTGCAAGCCGGTATACTTCACAGAAGATGAATGGCTATCTGTAGCAGCAAAAATGGCAGAAAGTGAGATGCCTAATTTTTCGGCTTTTTGTCGGGAAATGCTGCTTACCGGTAAAGTCAAGCACTATGATTTTTCTGTTATAAAAGAAATCTCTTCTAGCTTGAGTCATATCTCAGGTAACATTAACCAAGTGGCTAAGCGTTGCAACACGAATCAATCTGTTACTTCCGAATGTCTCAACCTTTGCTGACTTTGCAAAGCTGCTGCAGTCCGAGGGGGTTAAGATACGGGTAAAGAAGCAATCCGGACAACTTTTGTATAAGGCTGTCGACTTAGATGGCACATGGATACCTGCGGATGCTTTAGGAGATGGATTTACCCTCGGCGGCTTGGAGACTTCGATGAAAAGCGGAGTGGAAGGCCTTGATACAAGCCACAGTACACCAGTTGCAGAGCTGTATCGAGAATTGACCATGGAATATCCGCAAAGCTGCGATACGTCTGTCAGACTAACGGCTCGTCAGATATGTTCTGCCGGAAAGCGTGGTGTCCTGCTGCAAATACAGGATGCGAACGGTAATCCCGCAAAGCTGATGATGGACAATCGGCACATCCATACCACCTCAGACGGTACCGTGACTGTTGATATTGGCGCTGCCTTTTCGTATGATATAACCTACGATGACGGCACACATGGCACAATTCGTGGCACAGATTTGATTCGACAAATTGATGAAGCGAATCTGACGCAGCCGTTGACCGTAAGTCTGACCGCTGACCAGATCATCGCCATGAGCCTGCGCGGCGTAACGGTGCAATTGCCGCAATATGGCATTGAGCGGCTATTCATTCCGGAACACTATGTACAGCGAAACGTCGAGCAAGGAAGCTGTGCAATCAGTCTATATCCCGGTTGGCAGTACAGCTATGTGCCGACCGGCAACGAGAAGACGCGAAAATCAATCAGTGGCGCTGATTTAGCGCAGTCGCTAGGAGGCGTGGTGCAACTTAGCGCTTCTGAAAGCAGTTTGGCCCGTCGAGTCGCTAATGTGGAACGCCGTGCAGGAATTGCAAATGCCCAAGAGCTTGGAAAACTCTTGGGCAGCATGGCTGATAATGGTCTACATTCAGCTGCTGACTTTGATAAACAAATCAGTGCATATCAACGCGAAGAAATAAAGCTCCGCAACGAGATTGCAGAGCTTCGTTCCAAAAGCAAAATTTATGCAGCAACGGCTCATAATCTGCAGGCGTGCCGCACCTATAAATCTGTTTGGTTGGAGTATGCATCCAAACCACTTGCCCAGAAGGATACCTTCTACAAGCAAAATGAAGCCGCCCTGCAGGCCTATAGCAGAGCGGCTTCGCAACTTGATAAAATGGGAATTTCACTGGGTACTGAACCTGAAAAGGTAAGACAATTAGTTACAGAAACAGAAAGTCGGATAGCTGATCTTATTGCTGAATTAGAAATAGTTTGCAAAACCAATCGAGCCATACAGGAAGATAAGGAAAAAGTCGAACAGATACAAAGTGGTTAAGCAAGATAATATTTAATTTCGTTTTCATCACAAAAGGAGGCTACTTCCAATAATATATGAAGCGCTCTTTGCTTGTGTTCCTCAACCGAAAGCTCCTTCCTTGTGGCAATATCATTAATACCACCGTTCATCAGATCTTCCTCCACACCATCTTATTGACCACGTTTACATACCCCTGAATGATGCGAACCACCTTCATGGAAACGGTCTCGTCCACATAATCGGGGCAGGGCTTACCCAGAACGCCCTTCTGCTTCATCTCGATGGCCATATCGGTGGCGTTGAGAAGTTCCCGGGTGGTAATGCCAGCCAGAATGAAGTCACCGGCTTCCAATGCCTCGGGGCGTTCCGTGCTGGTACGGATGCACACGGCGGCAATGGGATGACCAATGGACAGATAGAAGCTGCTCTCCTCCGGCAGAGTGCCGGAGTCGGAAACGATTGCCAGCGCATTCATTTGCAGCTTGTTGTAGTCGTTGAAGCCCAGCGGCTCATTGACCCGGACACGAGGGTCGAGTTTGAAGCCACTCTTTTCCAGACGGTGCCTGCTGCGAGGATGGCAGGAGTACAGGATGGGCATATCGTACTTTTCTGCCAGTGCGTTGATGGCTGTGAACAGACTCAGGAAGTTCTTTTCAGAGTCGATGTTCTCCTCCCTGTGGGCGGACAGTAGAATGTACTTGTCCTTCTCCAGTCCCAGACGCTCCAGCACATCGCTTTTCTGGATCTTCTCCAGATTCATGTGCAGCACCTCCGCCATGGGAGAGCCGGTCTGGTAGGTGCGCT